>Ga0272448_1006328_pt1 | contig 12826 bp, 15 predicted proteins | sample YNPCB0191_FD_202220 | JGI IMG/M metagenome (GOLD analysis project Ga0272448, IMG submission 202220) | Hot spring sediment microbial communities from Yellowstone National Park, WY, United States - YNP-CB-019-1 | ecosystem: Environmental > Aquatic > Thermal springs > Hot (42-90C) > Sediment...
TTACCCCGTCGGAGTCCCTGGCTGAATCCTCTGGAAGCGATTTTCAGTCAGGCGAAACGGCGGGTGATCGGACGGAATCAGGTCGCAGATAACGAGGAGTTGCGGGTCCGAGTAGAGCAATACTTCGTTCCTCGTAGCCCGCCTCTGGTCGTCACAGCATAACCTGATGAGCCTGAATTATGTGAAAGGGCACTCGGTATAGGTGTAGAGGCCCACTATTCCCGGGGGATGAGGGTTCAGGTATGGTCTGGTATACGGGCTGCGAGCCCTGGATGCTCTCCATACTGGTTTTTCCTGCCCTCCTCATCTCGGATTCGGGCTTGGGAGCCCTGAGGGGGAAGCAGTCTCCCGGGAAAGGGGCTGTCCCCCTTCCGCAGTGACGGTCAGAAGGGGCAAGGAGAATATACCATATTTTGGTTAAAGAACAAGGCCGGGGGCCGGGGACCTATCTCCCCGGAGGCTCAGGGCCTTGAGGGGGGAACGGCCTTCCCGGCCCCAACCCAATGATACCAGATGCTCTTTGGAAATGTCAACGCCAACGAAGATTTCAGTATTCATTTTTCCTCCCCCTGGTGTTGTGAGATTGGTAGTCCATTCTGGTATACGGGCTTGGGAGCCCTGGCAACCGTTCGGACTGTTCGGAAGAGAGGGTACGGCGACCCTGCTCCCCTACGGTCTTATCACCTGGGGGGTAACGGCCTGCCGCACCCGCTCATATTATACCACTCGCTATTATACCAGGGGGAATTGGGGGGATTTTGCGGCGGGCGGCAAGGCCGCCCGCCGCAAAATCCCCTCTTCATCCCCCCTCCCCAGAGTGAAGCGATGGGGAGGGGGGTGAAGGGGGGAGGGGCCCAAAGCCCTGCATAAGCACCGAGGGAAACCGCCCCTCAAATTTGTTACTATAGCAAGGCGAATCTCAATAACGTGCTGGTCAGTGGGTTGGTCGCCGAAGGTGGGGCACCGCAGCGGATTCTGGATGCCTGGCTGGAAGGGCGCTTTACGCTGGTGACTTCGCTGTATTTGCTGGAGGAACTGGTTCACGTCCTGACTTATCCCCGAATTGTCCAGCGGCTCCGGGTTGAGGAAGAGGAGGTTCACCCGTAGCATGCCCCAGAAGGCGGCTCCCGTCAACCCGGCGGGGCCGCCTTTTTGTTCTCTGTGTCCTGCCCGATTGGGCTATCATCGCCCCGGTGGTCAACGCAATCCCATCTGGCTCTCTGAACTGTGCCCTCAGAGAAAACTCTGATCGGAATCAGAGATTTCTCTGTTGCGGAACGGGACAAAATCAGGTATCATTTGAGCAGTTCTCTCAGGTGCCCCAAGAAGCAGATTCCCCGGTAGGGAAGACAAAGCCCGATAGAGGGATGGAGGGAGTAAGATGAACAACACCTCTCAATGGCTGGTCTGTTTGGACACCGACCAGATCAAGCAATATCTATTTACTACGAACCGCCTGAAAGAAATTCGCGGTGGCAGTGTCTTGATTGCTGATCTTGATGACAAACGGAAGAGCAATCTTGAGCAGCGCTATGGCCGAGACAAGGTCGTCTACTCCGCCGGCGGGGGGGCGGCGGTCTTGGTGCCGACCGAACCAGAGGCTCAAATCCTGATCGCTGAGATCGAGCGTGACTTTCGTGCTCAAACAATCACGGCCTCTATCACCGGCATCTATCTGCAGGTGGACACAACATCCCAAAAGTTCGGGGCAGAGATGACCCGGGCCAGCAGATATCTTCGCCGGGCCAAAGCATCCAAAGCGGAATTGGCCTGTTTGCCGGTAGAGCCGTATATGCGCCTTTGTGATTCCTGTGGGAACCATCCGGCAGCACGCCGGGCTCAGGATGGAAGTGGAGACTGGTTATGCCTGACCTGTTTTAGGAAAAGGGAAGAGGGCCGCGAGGCGCGCGCGGGCTTTTTCGCGGACTTTATCAAATGGACCCAGTCCGACAGTTGGCGGAAGGCATCACCGCCCGACGACCTGGACGCCATCGGGTCGGTCGCCTCTCCGCCAGGATATGTTGGCTTTATTGCCCTGGACGGCAACCACATTGGCGACCTGCTGAGCAAACCGGCCACAGTAGACGCCTATCGGGCGTTTTCTGATGGGCTTTGGGGCCTCACAAAAGACCAGACATTTGCAGCGCTCAAACAGTATGGTCAGCCGCGTAACGGCATTGCCCCTTTTGAAATCGTCCTGATCGGTGGAGATGATGTGTTGCTGATCACAGCAGCCGACATTGCCCTTGAGGTGGCCCTGGCCATCGCTGAGGGATTCGAGAAGCAATCCCAGGCGCGAGTTCTGGCACCGGCCGGGTTATCCGGCAAACGCGAAAAACTGACCATGGCCGGCGGGGTAGTCCTGGCCCATGCCGACTTTCCCATCCCGGCGATGCACGCTCTGGCCGAGGCGCTGCAAAAGTCAGCCAAGCGGCTCTGCGCCGAGCAAAAGTATCAGACTGGTGCCATTGATTTCCAGGTGGTGACCGGCAGCGATACAGACCTGGATGCCATGCGTCAGGGCGTTCCCTATCGCCGACCTTATGCGCTGGCGGACCTGCGCAAACTTCTCGGCCATATTCGCCAGCTCAAAGCCGCCGATATACCAACGAGTCAGTTGCAGGCGATGTACCAGGCCCTGTTTGAGGGCGAGGTGAATGCTCAACTGGCCAGTATCGCTACCCTGGGACACCTGGGCCGAAGTGCGGATAAGACACGCTACAATCAGCTCAGACAGTTCTTTGCTGACTTTGGGGTCAAGTTTGAGGGGAACCTGCCGCCCTGGGATGCCCACAAACGCTCGGCGCTCACCGACCTGGTGGAGTTGTATCCCTTCATTACGATGAGGGAGGAGAAATAGAATGCCGCGGATGTATATTGAAATTAAGCCTCTTGTCATTGAGATGAAAGGTCCACTGGCCCTGAATACCGGCTTCCGGCGTGGCCTCATCCACCGCACCGTGGAGCGGGATACCGAGGGATTGGTCTATATCCCAGCCTCATCGCTAAAAGGACGGGTGCGCCGGGCCTGTGAACAGGTTGCCCGAAAATTCAGGCTGCCCGTGTGCGATGCTCCCCGCCCCACGGGGATGTGCTCGGCCCACACCCCGAAGCCCTGTTTGGTTTGCCGGGTGTTTGGAACCCCGGGGCGAGGCAGCGAACTTCGCTGGCAGGATGCCCGGTTGGTCAAGGAGTATCGGGACCTTTTTGCCGGTGATGAGGCGCGTCGCCAGGCGCAGGTTTACGAGCGCACTCAGGTTCAACTCAGCCGGAGGTTGGGGACTGCCGCGCCCGATCGCCTCTTTACCAGCGAGTTTGCCCTTGAAAATTTGCGGTTTGAGTCGGCGATCACTGGCTGGTTGGATGTGACTCCTATCGCAGGAGAGGACGCGACCGGCGGCTATGAACTGCTGCTGTTGCTGGCTGGGCTCCGATTGGTCAATACTCTGGGAAGTGGAAGCAGCCGGGGCGCGGGACATTGCACTATCCATCTCCCTGAGCAGGTTACCATCGGGGCAACAGAAGTTCTGGTCACGGATGTTCTTGCGAATTTGGATCGGTTGGGAGCGTTTGCTCAGGAGGCGCAAAATGGTCGTTGAACTGACCCTTACTCTCCAGGTATGCGCGCCGTTAGCCCTGCACCAGGCACGGGCCAGTGTGCAGTATGTCCGCACTCTGGATTACATCCCCGGCACAACGCTGCGCGGCGCCCTGGCCGAAGCCTACCTGGCCGAACACGGCGCGCCTGATGATATCTTTCGCGCGCTGTTTCTCTCTGATCAGGTGCAATATGGGGATTTGTGGCCAGCACTTGAAGGAAAACAAACAACCCTGCTTCCTGCTACGGCTCAAGTCTGTAAACGCTATGGCCTGAAGGACCTGGCGAGTTTTCGGGATGCGCTCCTGGATGTCTGGACCGATTCCGGGGATAGAAAATGTCCAGAATGCGGTGAGCCTCTGGATCGGGTAGGCGGTTACCTGTGCAGCCTGGATCCCGTGGAGCCGCTCACTCCCCGCTCCCGCCTGCGGGTGAGCACGGCCATTGAGCGCAGCACCGGGACGGTAGCGCGAGAGATGCTGTTCACCCAGCACACCTTGACCGGCCAACGCCAGACGGAAGAGAGGGCACCTCTCTTGTTCCAGGGCACAGTACGGCTGACCAACCCGGCTTTACAAGATGAACTGGCACATCTGCTACAAGCCGCTCCCCTGTTTCTGGGCGCTGGTCGCAGCCGGGGATTGGGTCAGGTAGAAATTAAATCCTGGATGAAAGCCCCCGCCGCCGGGTCGCTATCGGAGCGCTGGCGACAGTTCAACGAGGCCGCACAACGGGCAGGCGGAGAGGCCGGCAAGCGTTATTTCTCCCTGACCCTGCTAAGCCACCTGGCCCTGCGGGATAACCTGCTGCGTCCCGTACTGAGCGAAATTACCCCCCAACATTTCGGGCTGCCGGATGGCGTCACGTGGGTACGTTATCCGGGTTCTGACCGGGCGGTGCTATTTCTCAGCGCTGTCACCGTGCCCGGCTGGAACGCCGCGCTGGGCCTGCCCAAGCCGGACACCGTCGCCCTGGTGCGGGGTTCTGTGCTGCTGGGACAGTGCGATGCCGGACAGGAACAGGCCGTGCTGACCCGCCTGGAGCAAATCGGGGCCGAAGGTGTAGGTGAACGGCGCAATGAGGGCTTTGGCCGCGTGGCCGTCTGTTATCCGATTCATTACACGTGCTGGAGGTAACCCATGAGCGAGCAAGCAGTTCAGGAAGTAGCCTTGCGTGTGGCGCTGGAGCGGGCCATTGCCCGAAAAAGCGACGAATATGACCAAAGCGCCCGGCGATATGCTGACCAACTGGTTGGCACCAAACTGGACAAAACCCAGATTCGTGGTCTGGAAACGCTGGCCAGCACCACCGACAAGGTGTCTGACATTACCGACTGGCTCAAGTTGCGCGTGGGGCGCGATTCCGGGCGAGACCGCTGGGCCAAAGAGGGCATCGGGCGCGATCTGGTGAACGAACTGGAGGGGCTGCGCAACGATGCCAGAAGGATTGTGGATGAACTTCGGGCAGGCGAAGGCACTGCCTTCGCCTACCCGGTGGATCCCGACCTGGAGCGGCAGGTGCACCTGCGGCTCTGCCGCGAGTTCCTCAAGCACCTGGCGGCGCATTTTGAGTATCTAAAAGCGGAGCAGGAGCGATGAGCGAACTGGAATATCGGCTCAAACGAAAACAAAGCATCGCTGCCTGGAGCGACCGCTGGCAGGCCGAGGCGGCCCGTTTTGCCGACGGCCATCGCGATCTTTTGCCGCGGCGGATCACCAACGCTCAACTCTATGGTCTGGGCAACGTGGTGCGCAGCGCGCGGCGCTATGCCGACATTGAGCGCTTTATCCGTCACCAGGCGGAAAAGGCGGAACGCGCCGGCCGGCTGGACGTGCAGGGGTACTGGAACGATCTGAAAGACGCCCTGGGCAAACTACGCGGCGAAGCGCAGGCGCTGCTGAAAACGCCCCCTCTTCCTGCCGGGATGGATAACCAGGAGGCCGATGCCCTGCACCGCGAACTGGCCGGGTTGTATGTACAGCATTTGATTGCCCATAGTTTGTATTGGACACCAGCCCACGAAGAATCCGGACGACTTGAGCGGTAAGAGGTGAGCCAATGCCCGACGAGGCTCTACGGCAACGTTTTGAAGCAGTGGTAAACAGCGCTGCAGAACCTTTGGTGCGTCAGTATCTGGAAGAAGCCTATCGCTGTTTCGTGGCCGAAGCGTTCAATGCTGCTGTGGTGATGATATGGAATGCCGTCGCATACTACCTTAGGCAGGTGGTGGAATCAATCAGCGTAGCATTCTTTCAGCATAACTACAGAATGCTATACCATCAGAACCCACCTGATGAATTGTGGCGCATCAATGACAATCTTTTTATGCAGGCCTGCGACAGGGCAGGCATATTGAGAGATGTTATTCCGGCCCTGGACCGTCCACGCGACCGTCGTAATCACTGCGCTCATCCAAGCGGCATCTTTGTCTCGGTAGATGAAGCCCTGGAGTTGGCAGAGAGTATTGGCCATGTGGTTTCTCGTCGAGTTGTAGAGGAGCGTTTGACAGACTTGGCTATCTTGCGGGAATTTGCCCGAACTGCCAGCGAACCAGACGCAGAAGCGATAGCCCAGTGGGTTCAAGAGTCCCTGTGCCCGCAACTGGCACACGATCTGCTTATGATTTTTGAACGCAATGACAACGTAACTGACGTGTCGGGGATTATCGGACTGTGGCGGGGGCTGTGGAACCGAGTAGATGAAGCGACTCGGCAGCGCTTATGGAATCGCATTGAGAGAATTGTGCAAAACACCCTACGCGACGTGGACCGCGCTCTCCGCACCCCCGAAGAACTTGTGAGACTGATCGTCTGGCCTGCTCCTGACGCGGAATGCCCACCACGGGACCGCATCGGGGAGTTATTTGTTACATGGCTTGAAGGGCTTTTTCAATCAGGCCAATTTAGGGATGTAGATAAGGAGTTGGCATATGGGCTAAGAGGGCATTTGCCTGCTTCTCTGCGAGATCGCGTTGACGAGTTACTTGTTACATGGCTTGAGGGCCTTGTTCAATCAGGCCGGTTTGAGGCAAAAGAAATGGAATTCGCACGTGAGCTACGGCAACAAGACCTGCCAGCCACTCTACGCGAAAGATCGCGGGCCACTTTGCAAGAGATGGTCAGGAGGTACGCAGAATGAACGCAACTTTAGACCGTTCCCAACTCCGCGCCCGCTATCGGATCACCGGGCGCATCGTGCTGGACACCGCCCTGCACATCGGCGGTGGACGGAACCCGTCGGCGGCGACCGATAGCCCGGTGGTGCGCGACGGCGCCGGCCGGCCCTTTATCCCCGGCTCGTCGCTCAAGGGCGCCTTCCGCGCTGCCGTGGAGCGACTGGTGCCCAACATCCCCGGCTTGCGCACGTGCGGGCTGAGTGACGCGCCCGAAGCGTGCGCCAACCGTCTGCGGGAGACGCTCAAAGATCGCAAGAACATCCCCGAAGCCGAACTCTTGGCGCTTCTGGACAGCATCCTGTGCGACACCTGCCGCACCTTCGGCACGACGCATCTGGCCTCGGTGGCGCTCTTCCACGACGCGCCCATCTCGGAGCCCTGGCGCAGCCTGCCCGAGGTGCCAACTCAGATCCGCGACGGCGTGGGCATTGACCGCGACAGCGAGCGCGCCCGCGAGGGGATCAAATACGATTTTGAGGTAGTGCCGCCGCAGACCTCCTTTGACTTTGCCCTGACGTTGGAGAATCCTACCGAACGTGACCTGGGACTGATCGCCCTGGGCCTGCAGGAGTTCATCGACGGGATGATCCCCCTGGGCGGCATCCGCTCGCGGGGATTGGGCCGCTGCCACCTCCTGAAAAAAGAGGTCAAAATTGAATGGGTGGACTTCAGCGATCCCAAAGCGATGACGGCTTATTTGCTGGAGCGCAAGATGACGGTGGAACCAACCGACGACTTTATCCGCCGCCATCTGAGCGCGCTGCTGAATTCAGAAAGGAGCTGAGCGATGTTTAAGCAACTGGTGAATGAATGCCTGATTGACCTGCACATTCACGTCGAGGGGCCGGTGCTGATCAAATCCGGCCTGGCCCAGGTCAGCGGGCCGGATATGGCCTGGGTGCGCGTCTTCCGCAATGGCCGCGAGGAGGTCTATCTGCCCGGCTCTTCCCTCAAAGGCGTTCTGCGCAGCCATGCCGAGCGGATCGCCCGCACGCTCAAGCCGGAGGCGGCCTGCGATCCGTTCGCCGATACCTCCTGCGGGCGCATCTTTGACAAGAAGAAACCGGGCACAACCGAGGCTTATCGCGATTCGTGCCTGATCTGCAAATTGTTCGGCTCTACGGGTTTTGCCGGCCGGCTGGCGACGGCCGACGCCTATGCCGTGGGAACGCCGCCGGATCCGGTTCAGCGCGACGGCGTGGGGATTGACCGTTTCACCGGCGGTGCAGCGCACGGGGCCAAGTTTGAACTGGAGGTTATCACCGAAGGCGTCTTTGCCACCACCCTCCACCTGCGCAACTTTGAGTTATGGCAACTGGCGCTGGTGGGCTTCGTGCTGCAGGATCTGGGCGACGGGCTGATCCGCATCGGGATGGGCAAAAGCCGGGGACTGGGCAAAGTGCGCGGCGAGGTGCAGCGAGTCCGAATAGACTTCCTCGGCCCGAAGGCGCCCCAGGTGATCAATGGTCAACTGGCCTTGCGGGGGGTTGGTTCCCTCCTTGACGACGCCGAGGCCTACGGGATGGTCACGCCCGACGAAGTCAGCATCCCTTACGATGGCGAACTCCGCTCCAACGGCCTGCGTACGACGGTCGTTTTCCCCGGTCAGACCTTCCCGTGGGACAGGATTGCCGACCGTTGGGTTCAGCGAGCGAGCGCTTTCACCGATCCCCTGGCGGGCGAACGACGGGGAGGGCGGCGATGAGCGAGCGGGTGTTTTCCGGCACCCTGGACCTGGACAAATTGCAGGCGTTGGTGGAGGCCTGCCGGCCGCAGGCGCGCTTTGCCGTCCTGGAGCGGATTGACGCCATAGACTTTCCCCCACCGCAAGAGGAGCCGATTAACGTAGCGAACTGGTCCAAAGGCCGGCTCTTTGATGAGGCCTTTGAATTGCGCTGGGAGCAGATCGGGCAGGAATATCACGTGATTTTGTCCGGCAGCGGAGATCTATCGGCCCTGGCCGCTGGGCTGAGCGAGCAGCATCTGCCTTCTGGTGATGATGAAGTGCAGACCTACTATTGCTGGAAGGAAGAAGAGGCGCGCCTGGGGCGCACGTTGAACTACCGCTGTGTACCGGGCAAGGGGGATGTGAAATTGTCCGTGCGCGAGTTCCGGGATGAGCACGGTCGGCTGGTCTTCTGGCGCTATCTCAAAATGGAGCGGGATGGAGGTGAAGGATGAACCCCTACGGTTTTGTCCGCCTGGGATCGGCCGCCCAGCGCATGGCGGCGATCCGGCATGACCGGTTCCAGGGGCTGAGCGGGCGCCTGCGCTGTCGCCTGACGGCGCTGACCCACCTGTTTATCCCCAGGACCCAGGAGGCAATGAAGGGGAAGCATCAGGAACTTGCTCTGATGCGATCCGTGGATGGGCGGCCCCTGTTGCCCGGATCCTCCCTCAAGGGGGTCATCCGCAGCGTCGCCGAGGCGATCAGCGGCTCCTGCCTGACTCTGCCCCTTGGCAGAGACGGCCAGATAGAATATCGCGGCCGTCCGCCAGTCACGTATCGCATTCCGCGCGGATTTGAACACTGTCGCGATGCGGATCACCTTTGCCCGGCCTGCCGCATCTTCGGCTCGCTCAGCGGCGGCAATCCCTTCCTGGGCAAGATCGGGTTCAGCGATGCCCTTGCGGCCGGCCCGTATGAGGTTGAGACCCTGACCGTTGAGGCCCTGATGGAGCCCAAACCGCGCCACCGCGCCTGGTATGAAGACCCGATCCAGCGCGGATACCTTCGCGGGCGCAAGTTCTATTACCACCGGCCTCTTGGCCCGCGGCGGACAACGGTCAGGACTGAATATAACAAGACCATTGAGGCCGTGAAGCCGGGCGCCGTTTTTGAGTTTGAAGTGGATTACACCAATCTGACAGAGGCCGAGTTGGCGTTGCTCATCTTCGCCCTGGTGCTGGAGCCTGATATGGCCCACAAAGTGGGGATGGGCAAGCCGGTGGGGCTGGGGAGCGCCCGGATAGAGATCGTTGGCTGGGAATGGATTGACCGCCAGGCGCGCTATCGGCAATGGAGCAGTGGGGTCACAGGGCTGGAGGGTGGAGACCTGGACACCGAAATCGCCCGCTGGCGGGACAGGTATTATCAGGAATACGCTTTCTGGAGGGAAAGCCTGGCCGACCTGCGCCGCATCTGGAAGTGGGATCCAGCGTCAACAGTAGAAATCCGCTATCCGGGGCAGGACTGGTTCCGGCAGAATCCAAAGGCACCGATAGAGGAGGCGCCATGAAGCCGAAAACTGCGCTGATTCTGTTAGTCGGTGAACAGCCATTACCCAACTTGCTGCCGACACGCCACATCAACCCTGAGATGGTTGTCTTGGTTCACACGGAGCGCACCAAGGAGATCGCAGAACGGCTAAAAGACTTGTTATCAGGCAGGAAGCTTCTTTGCTGTCCAGTCGAGCCATACGACTTGCTCAAGATAGAGCAGACCTTGCAGGATTTCCTTTCCCAGCAGATTGCGGCATCTGAGTATCAACTGCTCTTTAATCTTACCGGTGGAACCAAGCCGATGTCTCTTGCCGCCTTCCAGGTAGCCTCTCGACACAAAGCCCCGTTTGTGTACTTCCAGACCGAAGGCGGCCGCAGTCTGCTTTATTGTTATCAATTCACTGACCAGGGAGAAGTGAAACTGGAAAAGCAGGAAGAAATATCGCAAACCATCACTCTGGACGATTACCTGCGCGCACAGGTGGGGAGCTATACAACAGGATCGCCTAGGAATGATTTTGAGGAACAAGTGTATCAAGCGCTGCGAGCGATCTCTGACATGGAGATACTTACAAGTGTGCGTCCCCAGGGTCTGGAGGCTTTGGAGGTGGATTTTGTGATCCGCCTGGGCAACCAGGTAGGCGTCATAGAAGCCAAAACCAAAGGTGCCAAATCCGGGATTGACCAGATTCAAGCCGTAGCCGAGCAACGATACCTGGGGACATATGTGGCCAAGTTTTTGGTCTCTGGTAAGCAGGTGGATAGGAACAACAAGAACCTCGCCCAGGCTTACAAGATCGAGGTGATTGAGTTGCCAAGTTATACCGATACCGGCAGACTAAATGAAGGTGACCAACAGGCGCTCAACCAACAAGTCCTTGAAAGGCTGAAGAGAGGAGGGTAACCATGGGCGTCTACCACCTCATGGGTCTGGGCCGTTCGGTCGGCACCGTCATCGGGCCGCTGACCTATCTGGCCCATCGCTACAATCGCTGGAACGCCGATGACCGGCGCTTCTTCGACCGCTCCGGCGAGGTCCGCCAGCGCCAGGCCGGCGAAAGAGTGGGAGATATTCAGGCACTCGTTTTGTTTACCACACGAGAAGTCCTCAACGGTACAGCACTTCCCTACAAGTATGCGGATAATCTGCCTGGGCAAATTCCTCCTGGAGCAGAGAACGTCCGAGGAGTCTTGGAAAAGCCGATGAAAGAAGTCCTGCGCACGTTGCTCTGCCGCGAATGGCCGGCCATCAGCGGTGAGCGGGAGAAAGGCACCATCTTCTGGTGCGAAGTGGACCGCCGCAATATCCGCGTCACCTACGAGCGGGTGGTGCGCGTCGTTGCGGCCCTGGCCGGCGTGGGCGGTCAGGGCAAAGAGATGTGGGTCAACCTGACCGGCGGCAACAACGTGATCAATTTCGCCCTGGAACTGGCGGCCATGCTCTCCGGCAACGTGGCCCGGCTCTACTATGTCCAGGCCGAGAACGAGGACGCCGAAAAGTGCGTGCGCTACACCGCCGAGGACGGCTACTGGGTGGACCTGCCGGTAATGCCCCTGGCGTTAGGTCGGCTTCGTCAGACCATCATTCAGATCCTGAATGACCATGGTTCAACTTCGGAGGAAAAGCTGTATAGTCGCCTGAAAAATGAGTACTATGACTTGAGCCGGGGGTTGACCTCAGAAGAGACACTCCGCAACGAGTATCTGACTCCAATGCGGAAGCAAGGCCTTATCGCCAAAGATAAGGACGGCTATATCGTTGGCCCACAATGGGAGCTGATTCGCCCTTACCAGGAGCTTTTGCAAGAGGCGCGAGCAGCCGGCCTGACCATTGAGGACCTGGCCCGGCAGGAGCCCTGGCGGAACTGGCTGGAAGAAGAAAGAGTTGCGCTGGGCCGATGATTGTAGGTGATATTCGGCTACCCCTACCCCCGCCATCCGGTGCCCATCCCATTCTACCCGGAGGTCCTGGGATGATCCTGCTCAACTTCGCCCATCCTCTGACTCAGGAACACATCGCTCAGGTGGAAGCCCTCATCGGCCAGAAGGTGGATCGGGTGATAGAAATCCCCACCCAGATTGACCCTCAGCAGCCGCTGGTCCCCCAGGTGGTGGCGCTGGCCGATGCCTGCGGGCTCTCATCCAAAGAGTGGCAGACCCTCCCGCTGCTGGTGAATCCGCCCTCCCTGAATTTCATCGCCGTCGCCCTGATGGCCGAACTCCACGGCCGGATGGGGTATTTCCCCCCATGCCTCCGGATGCGGCCGGTGGCGGGGGCCCTCCCCCCTCGCTACGAGGTCGCCGAAATTCTGGACCTCCAGGCCCTTCGGGAGGAGGCCCGAAAACGACGGTAGGCCCCTTCCAGGGCAGGTCCCGAAGGCAGACCCGAGGTAACTACCTACCAGGGAGCCCCCGGGCAAGCGCTATCAAAGACGCGGCGAAGGCATGCCCCTGTAGCGCAGGCCGCCAGGCCTGTATTCGCAGGCTAAAGCCTACGCTACATTATCTGCAAACGATTCAGGGTAGGTAATTACGACCCGAGACGATGTTTACCCGGACGTAACTCCCTGCCCGGATTGGTCTGCATATACCGTAGCGCAGGTCACGAATGTTGGCAACTGTCGATTGAAATTGTCCTCAGGGGCCTGGCAACATCCGCCCGACGCTTTAGCGTCGGGCGGATGATTAACTTTTGATCGGGCAGCTAGCCACCTGACACTTTTAAGCAAAGAAAGTTGACCAACAGCCTGGCTCCTGTAAAATAGACTTCATCCGAAGTCTATCTCCCACACGAGGAGGACAGCGATGTTGGCCAACCATCTGTATTCTGT
>Ga0272448_1006329_pt1 | contig 12825 bp, 9 predicted proteins | sample YNPCB0191_FD_202220 | JGI IMG/M metagenome (GOLD analysis project Ga0272448, IMG submission 202220) | Hot spring sediment microbial communities from Yellowstone National Park, WY, United States - YNP-CB-019-1 | ecosystem: Environmental > Aquatic > Thermal springs > Hot (42-90C) > Sediment...
GCTATTGTTATGTTGCTTGGCGGACTATGGCATGGGGCTAAATGGACATTTGTTATATGGGGCGCTATTCATGGCATTTTGCTTGCTTATGAAAGAATGAGAGGAAAAGAGAGCTTATATCACCGTCTGCCGTTGCCTTTGCGAATTACAATAAACTTTTTCATAGTGTTGATCACTTGGGTATTTTTCAGAGCAGACAGTCTAAGCTTAGCGATCAAATATCTAAGTTCTATGTTTGGTATTTCTAATGCCCATCAAGGTTCTTTGTTATTAGGATCGATCATATATTCAAGATACCATTTATTTATTTTCCTTTGCTGTGCTATAATTGTTTGGTTTGGTAAACATAGTTGGCAAATTGCAGAGAAAGTAACGCCTGTCAAGGTCGCAATTATGATAATATTATTTATTATCTCTCTATTTGCCATGTTTACGCAGAGTTATAACCCGTTTTTGTATTTCCAGTTTTAAAAGATGAAAAATTCAAAAAACCTATCAAAATGGATATTATCGTTGTGCTTTATCCTAATAATTGGGATATTGCCATTATCACAGCTTGCCAAAGAGTTTTATTATCGTGAACCTGTTGTTGAACTTGGCTTATTTCGTGGTTTGCCAACCGCTGAAAGAGTGCGATCTTATGAAAAAGCGATAGAGGACAATTCAATTGTCTCAAAGTATGCAAGACGATGGTTTCAATTAATGTTATCCTATTTAGGAAATCATGGTAATAATAAAGTAGTGATAGGTCGTGATGGTTGGTTATTCTATCGCACAAGTTTAGATCACATCAATAAGCCGTCATCTAACTTTTACAGGGAATTTGATCCGTTGTCAGCCATTTCTGCATTCCATCAGACCTTGCAAGAACAAGGCGTTGATCTGATCTTGCTTCCGATACCTGGCAAATCAACGATATATCCAGAATATCTCACTAAAAGATATTCACCAACTTATGGTCCCGCAGTAAATCCTCACACCAGCGAGTTTTTCCAAAAATTGACGGATAAAGGCATCAAAATAGTTGATCCAACTGATCTTTTATGGAATGAAAAAATGAAATCGGATAAATTGCTTTATTTAGAGCAAGATACCCATTGGTCGCCCTATGGTATGAAGTTAGTCGCTAAATATCTATCTAATGTAATTTTGTTAAATAACTGGACGGAAGATACGCCTAAAAAATCTTATGCTTTGCAAGAGGTTGATGTGACTCGTTATGGAGACCTCTATGATATGTTGGATTTCCCAAAAAATTATACCTATTTTAGCCCAAAAACTATTAAGATAGAGAAGGTGATTGACAGCAAAACAGATGACCCGTGTGAGCCAGACACAAACTCGCCAATCGTCCTATTGGGCGATAGCTTTACAAATATATTCTCTCGGCAAGAGATGGGATGGGGAGAATATGCGGGTTTGTCAGAACATTTGGCATATAATCTCGGCGTCTCAATAGATGTGATCGCCCTTAACGATGGAGGGGCGACAGGTTCGCGTGAGCAATTGGCACGCAGACCAAATGCCTTGGTTGGCAAAAAACTCGTTATATGGCAATTTCCAACCCGTGATCTTACAAATCCCGATAGCCAATGGAAGATCATAAATATCCCTAAACCAAGCAAGATTGAAAAGAAAATAGAGCAGAAAAAGCCCGAACTAATTATTGAAAAACCAAAGGTTGAGGAAATAGAGCAAGAGAAATTAGAAATAGAAAAGCCAAAGATAGGTGATTTGGAAATTATAGGCGAAGTGATTTTAGTTTCCAATGTCCCAGAGCCAGATCAAGTTGCATATTCCGATTGCTTAACTTATATCAAATATCGTATAATATCAGTTGAACGTGGAGAATATAAAGATAATGAAATAATAGTCGTGTTTTGGGGGATGAGGGAATCGAAGCTTATGCCTGCGGCTCGTTTTAAGTTAGGTGAAAAACATAGATTAGTGTTAGAACCTCTATCTAAGCATGAGGAACTGTTGCATTTTATGCAAGCTGACGATACAAACGATTATGAACACATACCTTATTGGATGTTAGAAATGTCAAAACCATAGCACTATTAAAGTTAAACCTCTCATAGCATTTTTGCTTTGACTATTAATAACTATAATGTTAAACTTTAAGAAACATTAGAATTTTTGGATCTTTGAATTAATGATAAGGAGACCTGTTATGAAAAAACTTGGCGTTATTCATTATAACTTTCCCGGATATTCTTTCGCTGATTTTTTGAAATATGCTAGCTCAGTAGGATATGGCTATGTTGAACTTCAGATCAGCGATGTTTGGACTAAGGACATTGATAACCCTGAAAAGAAAGCAGAGGAAGTTAGAAAAGAGGTAGAATCCTACAATCTCAAAGTCTCTGCTCTTGCAGCTGGAAATGACTTTATCGTCCTTGATCCAGATGTTGTCAAAGCACAGGTTGAGAGAATGAACCGAATTTGTGGATTAGCAAAGATACTCGGCACAAACGTAATAAGAACCGAAGGCGGAAGCCCAAAAGATTCTGTTCCACAGGATAAATGGGTTGAAGCTATGGCGGGATGTCTTATCAGGTGTCTGGACGCTGCGGAAAAAAACGACGTCAAATTCGCAGTTGATAATCATGGCTACGCGACAAATGATGGCGATCTTCAAGTTGAACTTTTCCAAAAGGTCAATTCAAAACGAGTTGGCGCTAATATGGATACTATGAACTACCGTTGGAGAGGACATAGCCTTGAAAAGATAGACCATTTCTACGAAATAGTCGCCCCTTATACTTTCCATACACACATGAAAGATGGCAGAGGCAGTTTAGGCGAATATCGCGGTGCTGCGCTTGGTGAAGGTGAAATCCATTTAGCCTATGCGGTAGAATGTCTGAAAAAAGCGGGATATGACGGTGTTTGGTGTTCTGAATATGAAGGAAGCGAAGGATCAGATATTGGCTATCGCAAATGCTATGAGTGGCTAAAAGCGAATGTGTGATTAGGTTAAAGGTTAAAAGTTAAAGGTTGAAAGTTGAAGGTTAAAGGCTATAAAAAATGTTAAATTTTATAGTCTTTAACTTTGTTTGCTTACCAACTTGGAAATTGTTATTAGGAAGGGGTGAATTAGCATGTATCATAGACTTAAATTATGGAGTCTCATTTTTTTATTTTCATTTTTTATTTTAGGTTGTGGTCCAAAAGTTCTAATCCCTCCGAAAGTAGATCTTACCAAATACGATCCGATAGGTTTAATTACATTCAAATCAACTGCCAAAGGAAAACTCGGTGAATTTATGACATTGAAATTTCTTGATGAGATCGGTAGATCACAAGCAGGCATTAAAGTCGTTGAACTTGGCGATGAAAGCAAAGTTTTAAAGTCTGTTGATCGTCAGACATTAGACCCAAGCGTCATCCAAATGTTAGGTGAAAAATACAAACTCAAAGCGATAATAACTGGCGATTTAAACGTTTCAGATATTAAACCTAATATAAGCATAACGTCAATAATTACTTCAATGCGGGTTAAAGCAGAAGTTCAAGCCACTCTTACCGTGAGATTGATTGAGACAAAGAGCGGTGCTACGATCTGGTCAAATTTGGCGGAAGATAAGAAATCTGTCGCAAGCGTTAGTATATTCTCCAAAAATGACATCGTATTTGATGCACAAAACTCTGATGAAGCTTATGGTGAATTAGCAGATTCCCTCATCAAATCGGTTACAGAAGACCTTAAACCTAGAAAACGTAGAATGTAAAAGGAGGATAAAACAATGGCTGAAGCTATTAATTGGGCTTTTCGTGGATTTTGCGTCGGTGTCCCAAGACAAAGTGATTTAGACATTTTCAAACGCATGATCTCTGATGTGTTGCCTGCGTATAACTGCAACACGTTAGTCCTATTGATAAGGTATCAATATCAATTCAAAAGCCACCCTGATGTTGCAGATAGAGAACCGCTTAGCGCTGATCAGGCGTCTGAAATAGCTGATCTATGCAGGCAGAACAATATTCGTATAATTCCAAAAATGAACCTTTTAGGTCACCAATCAGGCAAAGATAGAGGATCAGAGCTTGGCTTGCTGAGAGTATATCCAGAATTTGATGAAACTCCTGATGAACCGTCTGTCCGATATTGCCGTAGTCTTTGTCCGAGGCATCCTAATGTCAAAAACGTTGTCTTTGATCTTGTTGACGAGATCATTGATGCTTTTCAGGCAGACGCTATTCATGTTGGTTTAGATGAGGTCTTTGAAATTGGCAAATGTCCTCTCTGTAAGGTCTCGTCAAATGCGGAATTATTTTCTGAATGGGTTAATGCTTTACATAGCCATATCGTAGGCGAAAGAAAAGTTGAGATGTTGATGTGGAGCGATAGGCTTCTTGATGGCAATACAACTGGTTATGGGGAATGGGAAGCATCTAAAAACGATACATGGCAGATGATAGATACCATACCAAAAGATATTATAATGTGCGATTGGCATTATGGAGAACGAGAAAGCTATCCATCAATTGAGATATTCTCAAACAATGGTTTCAGGTTCGTAATATGTCCTTGGCGCGAGCTAAAAGCAACTCAGGCGTTTATGAAGTTTGCTTATGCCAATAAAACTGATCAACTATTGGGATTTTTGCAGACGAGTTGGTGTAATTCTGGCGCCGTTGCACGTTATTTATGCGATGGCGATAACAGCGTTGATGAAATACCAAAACAAGTTGGCGAATCTTTTAAATGGATAATGACTTTTTAGAAGAGTTTTTTAGTTTTCAGTATTCAGAACTATTGTTAAAAGCTCTGATAAACTGAAAACTAAAAATCATCTTATATTGTTACTAAACTTTGGACAATTTACAAATTATAATCACATATTTAGTTAGAAAATCCCTCTAAATCTCCCTTTTCCAAAGGGAGACTTTGGAGACTTTTAGGAATCCCCTCTTTGAAAAAAATGACTTTTTAGTTTCTCCCTTTGAAAAATGACTTTTTAGTTTCTCCCTTTGAAAAAGGTTCTTTTATCTTTCCCCCTTTGAAAAAGGGGGATAAAGGGGGATTTTAAGATTTTCTCTTCCTAATAAAAGTAAATTTAGTTAGCTAACAACATTTTTTAACTCAAAATTGTCCAAACATTAGTATTTTTAATAAATTTTCTATTTTGCAGAACGAAGAACGACGCCCCAATCGCCAGCTACCCATAAAGCACCATCAGCACCCTTCTTAATATCATAGAGATTTCCTGCGACTGACACATTAGATTGTTTCCAGGTCTTACCGCCATCTTTTGTGCCAAACAATGTTCCAGAATTGCCGATAGCCCAGCCATTATTTGCATCAGTGAAAAGAACCTTATTTAGGTTAGTATAGCTATAGCATCTCTGAGAGTTCCAAGTTTCTCCGCCGTCATCGGTAGTAAGTATAAGCCCATAACTACCGACAGCCCAACCTTTTTTATCATTGATAAAGCATACCCCATTTATATCATAAGCGGTATATGTATTTAACCTAGTCCAATTTTCTCCGCCATCATTAGTTCTCACCACGAGACCTGTCCATCCGACAGCCCAGCCATTATTTGCATCAGAAAAGCTAATATCAGCTAAGTCCCATACAACGCCGGTGTTTAACTTGTTCCATGTATTTCCACCATCTTTCGTGGCATAGATAACTCCACTTCCCCCGCACATATAGGCGACTTGCGAGTTTACGACACTTATAGCATTCATATTATATTCAGATCCACTGACTTGTATAGACCATGTTTTTCCACCATCAGAGGTCTTGTAGATCGCATTGGCCGGTCCTGATTCTCCTTCATCCATTCCGGGGAAACCACCTTCCCCTCCGAATCCTTCAGGAGGTCCACCTTCTCCACCAAAACCTTCACCACCACCTCTACCTCTTCCGCCAGAAGCGACACGGACAATCATCCAGCCATTGTTAGCATCTGCAAATGCGATAGCTTGTATATTTCCAGTGACGCCGATATTCGCCTGAGACCATGTTTTACCACCATCAAGGCTTTGGTATGCAATTCCGTTATCGCCAACGCACCAGATATTGTCTTTTGTAGCAGATGCAATACTTCTAATAGTTTCGGGCTTGACTTTATTTTGATTTTCCCAAGTTTTCCCACCGTCATTAGTCGTCAAAATTGCCCCGTATTCGCCGACAACACAGCCGATCTGTGGAGAGAAGAAATCAACACCTGTCAGACGACGAGCAGGGACAGAGACATTCTCCATCTTTCCATCTTCGTGCATTTTAGCTAAATTTCCGCCAGCATTAATGCCCCAAATATCCGTAGGACTGACGATACATACTTTTCGGAAGCCAGTTGCCCCCATTCTTCTAAACTGCTGGGGTGGGGCTTCTCCACCTGCTTGGGGCGGAGGGGGTGGAGGTGCAGACATTGACATCCAGGTATTACCGCCATCCGTTGTTTTGAATGATCCACCAGAGCCAAAAACCCAACCGTTGTTTTTGTCTGCAAAATATACTGATGAAAGCGAGCCTTGCGCCCCTATATTTTGTTGAGTCCAAGTTTTTCCACCGTCGGTTGTGCGTAAAAGGACAGCAGTTCCGGGAGTTGATCTACTGCGTTCAGTTCCACCGACAACCCAACCATTATTTGCATCAGTGAAATAGATGTCAATCAAAGGCGAGTCTTGACTTTTCTGTTCTTTCCATGTATTTCCGCCATCAGCAGTGTAGAATATAAATCCTTTTATAGTCGGTGTTGTCTGATTTCCGATCACCCAGCCTGATTTCGCGTTTACAAAGAACACATCTGTTATATTTCCCTTAAAATTGATTTTCTTTTGCGTCCATTTCGCACCACCATTGATTGTGTTTAGAATAATCCCTTCATCGCCTACAATCCAACCGTTCTTGGCATCAAGAAACATGACGCTATTCAGATTATTTTTCACTCCGCTTGCCTGTGAAGCCCAAGTTTTTCCACCATCAGCGGTTGCTGCAATAACGCCAAAATCGCCGACAGCCCATGCGTGAGTTTGGTCAACGAAAGTGACATCACGAAAATTAGTCTGCCAATCCGCTTGACGCACTATAGACCATTCTGACGGTGGAGCGGAAAAAGCAGGAAAAACCGAACAGATAAAAAGAATTATAAAAATGCAGTGCATATACCTTACCATAATATCTTCCTCCTATTTATCAAACGATAGTCTAATATCGGGATAAATGTTGTTAATCAAGAGTTTTCTTGAGTATAATGCCCCATTTTCCGACAGCCCAAAGCGTTCCGCCAGCTTCGCACATTGCATATAACTCACTGTTAGTAAGTTTGGGAAGAACTTCTTTCCATGTTAAACCCCCATCAGTAGTTTCTAATATTGTCCCTTCAGCACCGACGATCCAACCATTGTTTATGTCTTTGAAATATACGTCATTCAGATTTCCAAAGTAACCAGCACTTCCCATATTCCACGTTTTTCCGCCATCAGTAGTATACATATATGTTCCATTTGATCCGACAATCCAACCGTGCAGTTCATCTCTGAAGAAAACGCTATTAAGGTCCATTCCGCCAAATATAGGAGCAGGTTTCCAAGTCATTCCACCGTCGTCAGTTTGCATAGATTTTCCAAATTGTCCAACTATCCATCCTTTGTCTTCATTAAGGAAAAACGCTTTTCTGAGCTCAATCATATCACCAAGCCCATCGCCCTGGGTGATCCATGAGTCTCCACCATTAAATGTGTGTTGGATAGTTCCCATTAATCCTAACAGCCAACCTTTTTTAGGTCCGACAAAGCGAACATTGTTAAGTTTAAACACTGTGCCAACCGATACTGGTGTCCAGTTCAATCCACCATCTTTTGTTCTGACAGTAACGCCCATATCACCAGTGCACCAACCGTTTTTATCATCGGAAAATGCGATGCTTTGCATTTCAAATAGTGTGTTGCTTTTTTGAGTTTTCCAAGTTTTTCCACCATCAGTGGTATTCATTATAGTTCCGGCTCTTCCACAGACCCAACCTGTATTGGCATCTCTGAAGAATACGGATCTTAGATCATTACTTCCGCCAGGTTCTGTTTGAACTTCCCAAGTTTTTCCACTGTCAGTGGTATGTAGTATCATTCCAGAGGCGCCGACAGTCCATCCTTCCTTTTCATTGACAAACCAGACACTAGAAAGCCTAGCGCCAAAACCAGGGTCTTGGACTTCCCAAGTTTTGCCTGCATCAGCGGAATGTAATATGACGCCGAAGTCACCAACAGCCCAGATATGATCGGTTTTGTAAAAATGAATGCCATAAAGAGGTGCAGACATTCCATTTGGTTGAGGCACATTAGCGGGAAAACTCGTCCACTTTTCACCGCCATCAGTTGTGCCGATTAATGTTCCAAGTCCACCGACAGCAGCACCTACTTTTGTGTTCGTAAAGTAAACATTTGTTATAATGCCTGATTGTCCTTGTGCTTCTCCACTAGGGGCTCGCTGAGATACCCATTTTTGCCCACCATCAGATGTATAAATAAGGGTAGCACCTCCGCCGACAGCCCAAACATCATTAGGACTTGCAGCGCTAATTCCCATGATTTCATTATTAGTTTCGCTATTCTGCTTAACCCAAGTTTTTCCACCGTCTTTTGTGTGAATAATTGTTCCGCCATCACCAGAAGCCCAGCCATTTAAGGGATCAGCAAAAGTGACACTTCGTAACCAGCTTTGGATAGGCGACCTTTGTTTTGTCCAAGTTTTTCCACCGTCTTCTGTATGTATAATAGTTCCCATTCCGCCGACAGCCCACCCCTGCTGAGCATCAACAAAAGTGATACTTTCAAGATCAGCATTAACTCCACTTTTTTGAGCAGTCCATGTTTTTCCTCCATCGGTTGTGTTTACGATTGTGCCTTGTTGTCCACAAACCCAGCCCGTTAACGGATCAACAAAAACAACATCAAGAAAGCCCGTTTGCCATGAAGGATTTCGGTTAACTGTCCAAGGACCTGCCATAGTATTAACAATTATGAAGTTAATAAATACAAAAAATAAAAGCCAGATTGAAATCTTGCGATACATAACAATCCTCCTTGGTATTATTAAATTATTGGAAAATTAAAAAAGTATGCCAACAAGTATAATCAAGCAATCTTACAAAATTGCAGACCAAGATTAACCCTAAGACCATAGAGAAAGTGTAGAAATACCCGCAAAAACTCTATCTAAAAATAAAAAACCATTCATCTTATGAAATCTGTTCAGTCAGATTATAACTATACTACAAAATGAAGTCAAGCCAAATTCTTCTGACATAGAAATTCCCCAACATATACTCTAATAGGATTATATTTTATCTAAAGTTATTTAGTCAAAAAAATAAAGGGAAAAAGGCAAACTCCTCCTGTAAGGTTTTTCACCACATTGAAACCTTAATAAATATTACTCCATGTTTAATGAACTAATTTAATGACCTAACCTCTGGTCTCTCTCAACCTTTAATTAGCTTAATATTTGATAATTAAATGATTCATAATTCACATAGAAACTCAATAATAATAATAATAATAATAAGGAGATTTACTTCTCCTAACGATTGCAAGACACTACCATAGAAATTACCAAACATAGAACCATCAGCAGAGGTATTTGTGGTGATTTTCTATCATCTTTCACCTTGCTTTTTATATCAAACATGGAGTAAAATGTATTAGAGAAATGGATAAATCTATCAAATAGATTATTCATATCCATCTCCTTATATTTATCCCCTTGGGTTGACAAGGGTAAGTAACCACAAACCCTTGATATTATTAAGTTTTATCTAAAAGAGAAAAGAAAAAAAGAAAAGAGAACCCCAAGGTGACTCACTATTATCTTACCACATTCTTGTCCTTTTGAAAATATAGTTGAGGAATTTCTAGGGAATTTCTAATATAAGGGAAATTTAGAGGAATTTCCCTAGATAATTTAATTAGATAATAAATTGTCCGAACTCATGTCCGATCTTCAGAGAAAAAATATTGATGTAGATCATATTCTATGATAATCTATTTGAGTGAGTAATTTTTGAGAAAAAAGTTTTAACTAATGATTTGATCGGGAGTGAAAAATGGAATTTAACTGGGAATATATACTCAGACTATTTTTAGCGATGATTTTTGGAGGGATAATAGGCTATGAACGAGAGAGTGAGCATAAACCTGCTGGATTAAGGACTAACCTTCTCGTTTGTATGGGAGCATGCCTTATTGTGCTTTTTGAGTTATTTTATCATGAGCGAACTCCTAACGCATCAGACCATCTGCGTATGACCGCACAGATAGTGACAGGGATCGGTTTCTTAGGTGCTGGAACTATAATCCAAACACGATCTCATGTAAAAGGATTGACAACTGCTGCGACTATTTGGGTTACCTCTGCGATCGGGATTGCGGTCGGCGGAGGATTTTATTATATAGCGACAATCGCTGTAATTGTCGTCTTTTTAAGCCTGAGATTTCTGAAAATTGTAGAAAATTGGCTGACATTAAGAAGCGGCAGAGTGCTGATGATATACGGTGAAAGCAAAGGCGATTTCTCAAAAATTTTTGGAGAATTGATGAATAAACTGAGGATTTCTAATTATGATATTAAAATATCGGTTGATAAAAATCGCTTTATGGAAGTAACTGCGCATGTCCCAGCAAATATTGATATAGATATGTTAATTGCTGAAATAATGGAAATTGACGGTGTCAATAGAGTAACAACTGAATTGCTTATGGAGTGATGATAGATGAGAGAATTTATTAAGCCAATAGTTATCGTCAGTAAGTGTCTTGGATTTGATCATTGTAGATATAACGGAAACATAATAAATGATGATTTCGTTGAAAAACTTAAAGGATTTGTTGAATTTAAGCCCGTATGTGCAGAAGTTGAGATAGGACTTGGTGTCCCGCGTGAGCCTGTCAGAGTTGTAAGCATAAACGGTGAAATTCGGCTTATTCAATCTGCAACGGGGTTAGACCTAACTGAAAAGATGCAGGATTTCGCAAACTCATTTTTAAATTCCGTTACCGAAGTTGACGGCTTTATACTGAAATCAAGATCGCCATCTTGTGGGATAAAAGACTGCAAGGTCTATTCTGGAACAGAAAAAGGCAGTGCGGTATTGAAAAGAAGTTGGGGATTTTTCGGAAAGGCGGTCTTGGACAAGTTTCCACATATCGCAATTGAAGATGAAGGAAGGCTTAATAACGATAAAATAAGAGAGCATTTCCTGACAAAACTATATGCTTTTTCCAATTTTAGAAAAGTCAAAAATTCTAATTCTACACAGGAACTCGTGAAATTTCACACAGAAAATAAGCTTTTATTTATGGCATATAATCAAAAAGAGATGCGAGAGTTAGGCAAAATCGTCGCAAATCTGAAAAAGAAGGCTTTCAGTGATATTATTACGGATTATGAGCAACATTTCTTCAGGGTTTTCAGTCAAATTCCAAGATATGTCTCCAACATAAACGTCTTAATGCACGGATTAGGATATTTTTCAGATCGGTTATCACATGAGGAAAAGGCTTTTTTTCTTGATTCTTTGGAGAGATACAGAAGCGGAAAAGTGCCTCTAAGCGTGCCTTTGGCTGTCCTTAGCTCATTGATTGTAAGGTTCAAAGAGGAATATCTGAGTAAACAGACCTACTTTGAACCTTATCCTGAAAATCTTTATTTAATCGGTTAAATTTCCGCAGACAGGACAATTTGGGTCACGATTCAGCATCACTTGGTTAAACTCCATAGTTTCACCGTCATATATAAGCAGTCGGTTTGCGAGTAATTCACCGATGCCAGTAAAATATTTGAGGACTTCGGTAGCTTGAATAGAGCCTATTACCGCGGGCGTTACACCTACCACAGGGAATATTTCTTTGCTTGGAACTTCTTTATAAATGCAACGCAAACATATCGTTTTTCCCGGTAGAACAGTTGTTGCCCGCCCTTCTAATCCCCAGACAGCACCATGAAACAAAGGTATTTTGTGATCAACCGCAAACTTATTTAACAAAAAGCGACTCTCAAAATTGTCAAGGGCATCAATAACTGCATCAGCACCTTCAAATAACTTGTCAACATTACCCTCATCAGCGGTTTCTGCATAAGTGATTATCTCTATGTCAGGATTGATCTCATTCAATTTCTGTTTTGCAGACCGAGCTTTCAAGACGTTTATATCACGGTTCCAGTGAAGTATCTGCCGATTTAGATTGCTTAGTTCAATAGTATCTCTATCAACTAAAATAATCCTGCCTACGCCAGCAACAGCAAGATAAATGGAGATAGGAGACCCTAAACCGCCGATACCAAGAATTCCTACCGATGCGTTTTTGAGCTTTTTTTGCCCATTTTCTCCCCATCCATTTATCCGCATTTGACGGTCAAACCTTATTTTGTCTGACTCATTTAGTTGTTTCATAACGTCTATGCCCCTATTCCTTCAAACATCAGAGTGCTTATGTATCTCTCTCCGATGTCGGGGAGAATTACAACGATCATTTTTCCTTTATTTTCAGGTCTCAGAGCAACTTTTATGGCAGCAAAAGCAGCAGCACCAGAGGATATGCCAGCAAGAATGCCTTCTTCCTTAGCGAGACGTTGAGCAGTAGTTATCGCTTCTTCGTTACTGACTTGGATTATCTCGTCAATAATGCTTCTATTTAATATATCAGGCACAAACCCTGCACCGATACCTTGGATTTTATGAGGACCTGGACTTCCGCCTGATAAAACTGGCGAAGCGGAAGGCTCAACCGCAATCGCCTTAAAAGATGGCTTCCTCGGTTTAATGACCTCAGAAACACCTGTTATCGTCCCACCAGTCCCTATACCAGCGA
>Ga0272448_1006332_pt1 | contig 12821 bp, 8 predicted proteins | sample YNPCB0191_FD_202220 | JGI IMG/M metagenome (GOLD analysis project Ga0272448, IMG submission 202220) | Hot spring sediment microbial communities from Yellowstone National Park, WY, United States - YNP-CB-019-1 | ecosystem: Environmental > Aquatic > Thermal springs > Hot (42-90C) > Sediment...
CAGGAAGAAGATGCGGCACAAAGAGACATTTCTATAATCCAGGAAGGTCTCAATAATATCCTTTTTGAAAACAATCTATGGGAACCCAATTCCGAATTATTCCTCTTAAACAGTGACCCGCCTATTGACACATTTAAAGAGAGCTTGAACGAAACACATCCCGCTATATCCATTATATCTTCAAAGGTTGAACAAGCCAATGCAGGTGTTAAGGCGGAAAAAGGAGCAAACCGCCCTACGGTGTATCTTTTTGGTATGCATGAAATTTTTGAAGATGATTTAACCTTATTAGACCCAACCTGGGCTGTAGGAATTGGTCTGAATTACACATTTTTTGATGGTTTTCAAGGGAAGCATAAAACCGCTTCGGCAAAGGCATTGGTCCGCAAAGCGGAATATATGCGAGTAAAGGTAAAAAAAGACTTAGAAAGTCTTGTTGTTAAAAGATATGAAGAGATGAAAAAAGCACGGGAACAGTGGGAAAGTTTTGATACCACATTACAGTTAACGGCGGAGAACTTGCGTGTTCGAACTAAAGCCTTTGAAGAAGGTGTTAGCACTTCTATTGAGGTTGTAGATGCTGTGTATCAACATTCCCGTGCACAACTGGGACGGCTTAAATCCGCTTATGATTACGATGTTGCCTTATTTCAACTATTGGAGGCAAGTGGGCAATCGTCCCGTTGGCAGGAGTTTATGAATCAGATTCAGATTGTAGAAGCCAATGAGGAAAAAACTCCTTCGCAACCGTAAATTAGCAATTACATTATCGTTAATTATACTCAGAAGGGATGTAAAAAAATGCGTCATCCAAGATTAGTGGCTTTCTTTATTTTCATGATAAGCCTTTTTGCAGTTTCCTTTCTCTCTTACATTTTCATTCAGCCCCAACCTTTTTACCTTCAGGGAGAAGTCGAGACCGACAAGATAAATGTTTCTGCCAAAGTTCCAGGACGCGTGCTTGAAATTATTGCAGAAGAGGGACAGCGTGTTAAAAAGGGGGATACAGTTGCTATTTTAGACCGTCCTCAATTGGAAGCAAAGAAGAAGCAGGCAGAAAGTGCTCAAAAAGCAGCACAGGCACAGTTTGAGAAAGCCGAAAAAGGAGCCCGAGAAGAGCAAATCCGTATGGCATATAATCAATGGCTTCAAGCACAGGCAGGAAAAGAGTTGGCAGAAAAAAGTTTTCAAAGGATACAAAAATTATTTGAAGAAGGAGTTGTTCCTGCTCAAAAGCGAGATGAAGTAGAGGCACAATATAAAATGGCGTGCCGTCTGGAAGCAACTGCAAAAGCTCAGTATGACATGGCTATTAATGGCACACGAGAGGAAGACAAAAAAGCGGCAGAGGCATTGGTTCAACAAGCCTCCGGTGCTGTGCAAGAAGTAGAATCGTTAATCGATGAAGTTCATGTTACTGCCCCTATTGATGGAGAAATATTAGAACATATTGTTTACCCCGGCGAAATTGCTTCTGCGGGTATGCCCATTGTAACGATGTTAAATCCCGATAAAATCTGGATTACCTTTAATATTCGGGAAGACCAGATGAATGAATTACACATTGGACAGGTCATTGCGGGAATGATTCCTGCGTTAAATCGTCGCGTTCTCGAAATGGAGATATATTACATATCCCCATTAGGTGAGTTTGCCACATGGCGTGCCACCAGTGCTTCAGGAGGATTTGATTTACGAACCTTTGAAGTTCGTGCCAAACCCCTACAAAAGCCAGAGGGACTTCGCCCTGGAATGAGTATCGTTGTTCCATGGGAACGCCCTGATAAAGAAGCCGATTGGGTAATTTTTATTCGTGGAAAAATTGATAATCTAATAAAAAGATTTGTTTCTAGAAGGGGAAGTTCTTAATGGCTACCTCCCTGATGAGAGTTTTAGGAAGGGAACTCCATATCATCGCCCATAGCCCTTTCTATTATCTTTTTACCTTCGTTTTACCCATTATCAGTTTTCTGATTATGTATTCGATTTTCTATCAGGAAATACCACGAGATTTACCTGTAGTTATTTGCAATAGAGATAATTCCGATTTAGCCCGACAGATTATTCGTTCTACAGAAGCATCTCCTTCCCTTAGCGTTGGGCTTATCACTCCCAATTTCAATGAAGGGACCCAATGGCTCCGTGAGGGAAGAGCCTATGCTTTACTCTATATCCCCGATGATTTAGAACAAAAATTGAAAGGAGATAAAAACGAGGCTGTTGTTGCATACTACAATAATCAATGGATGTTAACCAGCAGTCTTATTAGCCGTTCTTTACGCGAAGTTGTCGGGAAAATTACCTATCAGGAGGAATTTCTCTTCCGTTCCCAACGAGGAGACCCGATAAAAAATATCCCCCAATATGCTACTCCCATTGCTCTGGATGCTCAACCTTTATACAATCCGAATTTAAATTACCGTTTTTTCCTATTGCCTGCCCTTTTACCAACTATGATGCAGGCATTTATTATCATGGTCATGATACGTGCATTTGGTTCCGAATTGAAACACGGAACTGTTAAAGAATTTATGGAAAAGGCAGGTGGAAATTACTGGATTGCAATTATAGGCAAATCCCTTCCCTATACCATTGGTTTCTCTATATTAACTCTTTTCATGCTCACATTATTGGTGTATGGAGCCAATGTGCCCTTTAATGGGAATTTAAGTTTTGTCATTGTTTCAAGTATATTATTTGTCCTTGCCTATCAAAGTATTGGTTTTGCCTTTGTATCTTTAACATCCAACTTACGAATGGCAAACAGTCTCGGTGGATTTTATGCGGGTCCGGCATTTGCTTTTGCGGGAATAACCTATCCTGTAATTGGAATGCCCTTGTTTGCAAAAGCATGGAGTTATTCTTTACCCATTACCCATTATTTAAAAATAATTTTAGAACAAGCCATTCGTGGTGTCCCCACATGGGTTTCTGTTCCAAACATGCTTATTCTTTTTGCTTTTTTCTTTTTTCCTCTTATACTTTTTGCTCCAAAGTGGGAACGGTTCGCTAAATGTCCGGAATATTGGGGAAAGATATGAAATACTTCTGGCAAATATTAAAAGAAGAATACATTGCTATTTTTAGTGACCCGGGCATTTTATTAATTATAATCGCAGGATTAGCAGTCTATACGATGGTTTATCCTTTACCTTATTCACGAGAAGTGTTAAAAGAAGTAGATGTTGTTGCTGTAGATAAAGATAACACTTCTCTTAGTAGAAAACTTTTACGATGGATAGATGCTACAGAGGAAGTAAATCTTATTTATCGTGTGTCTGACTTTGAAGAAGCAAAAAATCTTGTAATCTCTGGCAAAGCCAATGCCATCGTCGTTATCCCAGATGATTTTGAAAGGAAAATACTGACGCGTCAAAAATCCGTAGTGCAATTATTTGCAGATGCCGCCTATTTCCTTATATATCGGCAGGTTTTCACAGGGGTATATAAAGCCACCGCCACAATGTCTGCAGGAGTAGAAATTCGTCGCATGACGGCAGAAGGATTGACAGAACCCTATGCAAAGATGAAATGGAACATTTTAAATACGGATGTTCGTGCTTTATTCAATCCTGCAGGTGGATATGCTACTTATGTAGTCCCTGGGGTGCTTATACTGATATTGCAGCAAACATTACTTATTGGTATCGGCATATTGACTGGAACAAGGCAGGAACAGTATGAACCTTTACCCGTATCAGAAAAAACAAACAAACCTATCTTTTTCTGCATTATTCTGGCACGAGGTTTTGCCTATTTCAGCATGTATATTTTCTTCCCCTTATTTTATATTTCCGTAATCTATCGAGTTTACAATTTGCCTCAACTGGGCAACCTTTTTGAACTTATGATTTTCCTAATTCCGTATGTTTCTTCTATTATTTTTTTAGGCTTTTCCCTTTGCACTTTATTTGTAAGCAGGGAAATTTCTATACCCGCCCTAATTTTCACATCAATGCCAGCAGTATTATTAATAGGTTTTGCATGGCCATTAGAAACCCTGCCTCAATGGTTGAGGATTGTCTCCCTTTTGTTTCCCAGCACGAGTGGTTCCGCAGGTTTTGTTCGTATGAACCAAATGGGTGCTTCTCTTTACGAAGTCCGCTGGGAATGGTTTACATTATGGGCATTAAATTTCCTTTATTTTACAACGGCATGGCTATCCTTCCGTCTTTATCACCATCGCATTCAAAGGAAACAACTCCCTTCTTTCTAATTCGTTTTTTTCGGATACTATTTCTGCAAGTACTTACCTTACCCCTCTTCTAATGTGAATATCAGAGGCAATGTCGTGTATTATCTTTAACAAAAAACAGAATTAACCAAATACTTGTTAGGATTGATGTTGTTAGAAGTAAGAATACGATTTAATAGGTTCGTTGTTATTTTTACCACAATAAGTTGTATTCTGTTGGTTTTATCCTTTTCTACTTATGCACAAACAGGCACAATACGGGCAGAATTACAACCCGGTATTACAATAGTTTGTAGACCTTCTTATCAGATTTTTCTTGAATGTTCTATATCACATGGCAAATCTATCAATCAAACTTTAAGTTCCGTATTATCAGACCCAACGGAAGTCCAAAAGTATAAAAATCTTCGTGCTGTTGCTATTCCATTAAACAGAGTTCGCACATCATTATACCTCCAGATTTTCATGTTAATATTTAATCAGGACAATATAACCCCAGAAGGCTGGAGACATACAGTTCCACAGGGCTATCGGTTGGATGATAATGAAATTAATTTATGGATAATAGCACTCTCAGGTGATACTACAAAAAAAGTAGATATAATGAAACACCCTAAAAATTCAGGGAAAAAATTACCTTTATCAGGAGGTAATCAAATATTTTTTCCGTCATCTATTTTTAGTCCTGAGTTAAAGGAACAATTAACTAAAAAAGCAAGAACAGCTGAAGAAACAGAACAAAATCCTTTAGAACCGATGGATGCCATTGATGAGGATTGGGGAGACATCAAAACATCCACTAACGGAACTGTTCTTTCAAAAGAACTCCAATATGGCAAGGACACCTTAGGGGAATATGCTACTTACAAATTAAAGGCAGGTGAAACAATATATTCCGTTATTGTCCGATTTACAGATTATACAGATCATGCTGATATATTAAAAGTATGCGAAGTTGTTAAGAAACGGAATAAGATTACTAATGAACGCACAGTTAAACCCGGCACAATGATTAAAATTCCTTTAGATATGCTTAGTGATATATACCTGCCCAGTGGGAAAGAAGAGCGACGCATCGCAGATGAAGTAAAAAAAGAAGTTGAGCAAATTAAAAGGACGAAAAAAACTACTGGAACCACAAATACTCTCAAAGGGGTGGTCGTTATTATTGACCCGGGACATGGAGGTAGAGACCACGGAGCACCGAGATACAAGGAAAAAATATTGGAAGATGAGATTAATTACGATATTGCTTGTCGTTTGAAGGAATACCTTGAACAAAAGACACAAGCCCGAGTTTATGTTACACTCAAAGATGAAAGCCAAAATTATACACCTTCTATGAATAAAACCTTTACCCACGATACAGATGAATATGTTCTGGTAACTCCTCCACATAATCCTCAAGATTCCGTATCATCTGCTCATTTACGATGGCTACTGGCAAATAGCATTATTCGTAAAGAAGAAAAAGCAAAAATTCCTCGTGAAAAGATGATTTTCATTAGTATCCATTGCGATGCTACATACAAGTCCTCTATACGAGGATTAATGGTATATATTCCCGGTGCAAACTATTATCGAGGAATTGAAAAACTTCCCAAATTTGGGGATGATGTCAATTATTCTATCTATAAAGAATGGCAAGAAAATCAACCGAAGACATATACAATAAATGAGCGAATTAATTCAGAAGCCCGCTCCAGACTTTTTGCACAAATACTAATTAAAACTGCTCAAAAAAACCATATTACGGTTCATTCAAATGGTTCTGCTATTCGAAATATAATCCGAAGGACAAAATACAATGCTTATGTTCCTGCTGTCCTTCGAAACACCGATATTCCAACAAAAGTTTTGGTTGAATGTGCTAATCTGGCAGACCCTTCTGATTTACAAAATGTAGCCGACCCCAAATGGCGCCAAAAAATGGCAGAAACCATAGCAGAAGCATTGTCTACTTATTTTGATAATTAAAACTCCTCCAGATATTACTATTCCTATTTGTTATAATAATTTCTGAATATGGAATAAGGAATTGAACTTATGGAAAAAAGCAGTCAATCCAATATCCCTACAACAAATAAAAAATGGGCAGTAATTATGGCAGGAGGAATTGGCGAACGATTTTGGCCATTATCTACATCAGAACACCCAAAGCAATTATTACCCTTAGGAAATAATAATAATATACTGCTAAAAGATGCTATAGAACGAATTCTCCCTATAGTTCCACAAGACAATATCTGGCTGGCAACCTCCGAAGAACTTAAATCTATTTTTATTCCATTACATCTATTATCAGAAGAACAAATTATCGCGGAACCATATCGCAAAAACACAGCAGGTTGTTTGTCTTATATCACGGCTCACCTTCTCGCCAAATACGGGGAATTCGCAAAAGATATTACAATAGCTGTACTTACTGCAGACCAGTTGATAGAACCTATGGACGCTTTTGTAAAAGCAGTTTCCCGCATAATGGATTATGTAGCCGAGAAGAATACACTGGGAGTTATTGGCATTCCTCCCTCCCGACCTGAAATAGGTTTCGGATACATTGAAGCAGGAAATATATTATGTGATGATAAAGATATTCCTATATATTCTGTAAAAAAATTTCATGAAAAGCCCAACGAACAAGTCGCAAATGAGTATCTCAAAGCAGGTACTTATTTCTGGAATAGTGGTATGTTCTTCTGGAAAGTACAGACCTTTCTGGAAGAAATAAAAAAGGCAAATCCCGTTTATTGGGATGCCATTATAGAAATGTCCGAGGAAATAAAGCATAATAATATGGATAAAGTATATACTATCTTTCAGGATTTGCCCAATATATCTATTGACTACGCCCTGATGGAACAAAGTAAAAACATCGTGATGGTAAAAGGGAATTTTCACTGGGATGATTTAGGTTCATGGACTTCATTGGAACGAATTATGCCCAGAGATGAAAATGGAAATGTAACTCATGGAAATACTGTTTCACTACGAACAGTCAACTCTATCCTTTATAACGACAATTCTCTTCCTATTACTATTGTATCTGCAGGAGTAGAAAATCTTGTTATAGCTGTAGCCCATAATGTTATATTGGTAATGGACAAAAAAGAAGCCCCAAACTTAAAAGAGGTTCTGGGAGAAGTTGAAAAATATCGTCATCAAAAGGGAAAAAATTAACAAATCAAAATATAAAAATAGGATAATTTATGTTTCCATTGCGAGATGTCAATCCACGACGGGGATTTCCATTTGTTGTTGTGCTAATAATTATCTTTAACACCCTCGTATTCTTTCAATATTTTGATTTGCCCGAAAAGAAAGTGGAATTGATATTTCAGTTTTTTGGCATTGTCCCTGCACATATTCGTTTGATTACTCTTATTACCCATCAATTCCTGCATGGTGGATTATTGCATCTCGTTTCTAATATGTGGGCATTATGGATTTTTGGAGACAACATTGAAGATAGATTAGGACACCTCCGATTTTTACTTTTCTACATCCTTTGCGGAGTATTTGCTGGAACAATTCATGCTATAACCCAATCGGGTTCGGAAGTCCCTTGCGTAGGTGCTTCCGGTGCCATTTCTGGAATACTCGGCGTCTATACGGTTTTATATCCCAGAGCCCGAATATTATGTGTTATTCCAATTATCATTTACCCCTATTTTGTAGAAATGCCCGCACTGTTATTCGGAGGCTTTTGGTTTATATTACAACTTCTCAATGGACTGGTAGTTATGGCAAGTTCGGAAGATGTTGCAGGGGTCGCATGGTGGGCACATATTGGCGGATTTTTTACGGGCATATTCCTATTACCCTTCTTTTACAAACAAGAACCTCCGCACAAAAGCCCTCCCGATATAATAGACACATAACCTAAATCTTAATAATCTTCATTCTTTTATCAGTCACCCCAGTATTTTTTCTCTTATCTTAATAACTATATATCACCTATGGTATACATAGGGTTTACGAGTTTTACTTTTTTTACATAATCATGGTATAATTTGTTGCCCCATTTTTGGTTCAATTCATTAATGCCTTTCGCCTTACAACGAGAAGGATTTTTATCGTTGAATATATCAAATAATGAATTAGTTTTTGGTTTACAACAGTTATTTCAAAAATACCCCGCCAAACGCAGTAGCATTATCCCATTGCTTCAGGAGGTGCAGGAACATTATGGCTATGTTTCTTCTCCTGCGGTAGATGCAATGGCAGAATATTTAGGAGTATCTGCCTCGGAAATCTATGGGGTAGCATCGTTTTATACGCAGTTCAAATTCACACCGCCGGGTAAATATGTTATCCAGATATGTCAGGGGACAGCGTGTCATGTACGTGCTTCTTCTATTGTTTTAGAGGCACTGCGTGAAGAATTAAACATAGAACCGGGACATACCACAGCAGATGGTTTGTTTACATTAGAACGGGTTGCTTGTGTCGGTTGCTGTGCATTAGCCCCTGTAATGGCTGTTAATGGCAAGGTTTATGCTCAAATGACACAAGAAAAGGTTCGTGAAGTAATTAAAGAATATCGACAGAAAGAAGATACTAAAACAGGTGTTGAACAATGATAGCAAATGATACTATGGAAATTTTATATGAACGGGCACAGGAAGAATGGGGAAAAATAGAAAATAACACACTTCCTGTGGTTTATGTAGGTGCTGCAACCTGTGGTAGAGCCGCAGGTGCCCTTGAAACCGAAGAAATTATAAAAAAACTTTTGATACAGAATAAAAAATATGCAATGTTTGTTGAAGTGGGCTGTATGGGTCCCTGTGTATTAGAACCCATTATTATGGTTCAACCTCCGAATGGAATTCCTATATGTTATGGTCCTATAAAGCCTGAAAATGCTGAAGAGTTTGTAACTCGGATTTTTTTAGAAGAAGGGGTATGGGAAGAAAAACTTATCGGGGTAATGAGCACCGACGAATTTCGGGGATTACCTCCGATTACAAGACATCCCATGTTAGCACACCAGGTGCGTAATATACTTCGCAATTGTGGATTGATTGACCCGGAAAATTTCTACCATTATTTAGCCCAAAATGGCTATCGTGGCTTTCTAAAAGCGTTAAATATGGGTGCGGATGCAGTGCTGGAAGAGGTAAAAAAGTCGGGTTTGCGAGGTCGTGGTGGTGCAGGCTTCCCTACATGGAAGAAATGGTCCTTTGCCCGCGATACATCCGCTGATGAAAAGTATCTTATTTGTAATGCGGATGAAGGAGACCCAGGTGCTTTTATGAACCGTTCCGTGCTGGAAGGGGACCCCCACTCCGTATTAGAAGGGATGTTAATAGCCGGTTATACCATCGGTGCTCGGCATGGATATGTCTACTGTCGTGCAGAATATCCCCTTGCCATACGACGGTTAGAAATAGCTATCCAACAGATGTATGAACATGGATTATTGGGAGAAAATATATTAGGAAGCGGTTTCTCATTTGACATAACTATAAAAAAAGGAGCAGGTGCCTTTGTTTGTGGTGAAGAAACGGCTTTGATTGCATCCATCGAGGGAAATCGTGGAATGCCTCGTCCACGCCCTCCATTTCCGGCTATCAGCGGACTTTGGGGCAAACCCACAATTATCCAAAATGTAGAAACTTTGGCAAATCTGTCTTTAATTCTACAACGAGGTGCCGATTGGTATGTGCAGTATGGCAATGAAAATAGCAAAGGGACAAAGACCTTCGCTTTAGCAGGAAAAATTAAACGCACAGGATTGGTCGAAATTCCCTTAGGTATACCTTTACGGAAAGTGATATTTGATGTGGGTGGTGGCATCCTAAATGATAAGGAAGTAAAAGCAGTCCAGACTGGAGGTCCTTCGGGAGGATGTATCCCAGCGGAAATGTTAGACCTGCCCGTAGATTATGAATCCCTGACAAAAGCAGGTAGTATTATGGGTTCCGGTGGAATGATTGTCTTAGATGAAGACAATTGTATGGTAGATATTGCTCGATATTTCCTTTCGTTTACTCAGGCAGAGTCCTGCGGTAAATGCACGCCCTGTCGTGTTGGAACACGTGCCATGTTAGGTATCCTTGAGCGGATATGTGCAGGCAAAGGCGAGTTAACCGATATTATTCGTTTAGAAACACTTGCACAAACAATCAAACAAGGCTCCTTATGCGGATTAGGACAAACGGCTCCGAATCCTGTTTTATCTACATTGCGTTATTTCCGACATGAATACGAGGAACATATTAAATCGAAAGAGTGCCGTGCTTTCGTTTGCGGTCCTCTTATTTCTTATAACATAGACCCGGAGCGTTGCGCCGGATGCACTATGTGCGCCAAAGCATGCCCGGTAAAAGCCATATCCGGCAAACGGAAAGAAGCCCATGTGATTGACCAGGAAAAGTGTATTCGTTGTGGTCAGTGTCTACGGGTATGCCCTTCTATGTATGCTGCCGTATATCGGCGTAGCGGTTCTCGAGTTCGTTACGAACCCATTAAAGCAAGAAAGAAGAAAACAGATTAAAGGGTTATATATTAAAGAGGTGATTTGATTGTGAATGTAGTTATTGATGGAAAAACACTTGAAGGTCGAGCGGGTGAAACGATATTGGAATGTGCTTTACGACATGGAATATCTATTCCCCATTTATGCACACATCCTGCTTTGCCTCCTTTTGGTGCCTGTCGTATATGTATTGTAGAAGTGGAAGGTATGCGGGGTTATCCTACATCCTGTTCCACTCCTATCTCTGAAGGGATGGTTATCCGAACACAAACAGAGGCATTGCGTTTGCTACGCAGAAATATTTTGGGACTTATGATGTTAGAACATCCCAGCGCCTGTCTTGTATGTGAGCGACGCGAATTGTGCGATAAATACCGTCCCAAATCAGAAAAAGTAGGTGCCACAACAGGTTGTCATACCTGTAATAACAAAGAAGTATGTGAAGTGCGTGAACTTTCTGCAGATTTGGGTCTGGCAGAAATTATGGTCGCTCCTAAATATCATTACAAACCTGTTGAGCGTTCAGAACCTTTTATTGACCGTGACCTAAATCTATGTATTCTCTGTGGGCGATGTGTCCGTGTTTGTAAATTACATCAAGGCAAATCTGTTATTGATTTTGTTCATCGCAGTAGTCAGACCCATATTGGGCAGGCATTTGGTAGAAACCTACATGAAGCAGGTTGCACTTTTTGTGGGTCCTGCGTAGATGTATGTCCTACAGGTACTTTATCAGACCGATATGCAAAATGGTTTGGAAGACCGGATATGAAGACCGAAACTACTTGCATCTATTGTGATGAAGCCTGTGCTTTAGCGGTATATGCAGTGAACAACAAATCCGTAATGGCAAAAGGAGTTTATGACCATCTACCCGTATGTGTTTTAGGACATTTTGCTATTCCTGAATTTTTAAACAGCCCCAATCGCCTTCGTACCCCACAAATACGCATTAATAAAGTATTACGACCTGTAACATCTGAAGAAACTATACAGCGATGTGCCGAATTATTAAAAAATTATTCAGGTAAATCGTTTGCCTTTGTTTGTGATACATCCAGCACATTGGAAGATAGACATATCTTTAAAAAATTTACACAGGAAGTAATGCAATCTCCGTATTATTTTGAGATTGTACCGGATAAAAAAGGTTTTTCAAAACTTACAAACATTCCTGACGAAGTTAAAGCGGTTATTACCACAGGTTTATTCATTCCCCAAGAATTCCGAAATAAATTCGATGTAGTTATCTCTTTGGACATTTTCCCATCAGAATGGACAAAATCAGCAGATGTGGTATATCCAACGGCTGTCTTTGCTGAAGTTTCTGGAACAATACTGGACAGAGACAATCAGTTAAGACCTTTAGTAAAAGCATGTAATCCACCGGGAGATGCTATGCCCGAATGGAATATCATTCAACAAATAGCGAAAGCCCTTTCTTCAGAAACATGGAAAGTATATACTTCCGTCGAGGAAATATCGCGTGAATTAGGTTTAGATACAGCCCAACTAAATATAAACCGACAAACCGCGCCACCGGCGTCTCAGAACTTAAAAGAACGCCGCGAATGGTTCAAAGGACATAAAATAGAGGATTATGTAACCGGTTTAGTTTCAATAAGAAACTTTGAAGATGGCAAAGACCATAAAGAAGACACCTCGGTAGGAACAGAAGACAAATTAAACAAGGAACTTCAGCCGTTCATGGTTTTGTCCCGCAGAGAATTAGTTCCCAATACTTATGAATTTATTATTTACGCTCCTGCTATTGCAAAAAAAGCACTACCCGGTCAATTCGTTATCGTTATGGTTGATGAAAACTCAGAACGCATTCCTTATACATTAAGCGATTGGAACGAGGAAAAAGGGACTATAACATTAGTCATACAGGAAAAAGGATTGTCCAGCCGAAAAATGATTTCGGTATCCGAGGGTGAGTGTCTTGCCCATGTTGTAGGACCTTTAGGCACTGCATTTGAAGTGCAACATTATGGAACTGTTGCTATATTAGGCGGATGTTATGGAATTGGTGCGGTGCTTCGTTTATCGCGTTCATTACGCGAACAAGGGAATAAAGTTATAGTAATCTCTGAAGCACGAAGCCATTATCTTGCATACTACGAAAAAGAACTTTCTGCC
>Ga0272448_1006333_pt1 | contig 12821 bp, 15 predicted proteins | sample YNPCB0191_FD_202220 | JGI IMG/M metagenome (GOLD analysis project Ga0272448, IMG submission 202220) | Hot spring sediment microbial communities from Yellowstone National Park, WY, United States - YNP-CB-019-1 | ecosystem: Environmental > Aquatic > Thermal springs > Hot (42-90C) > Sediment...
AGAAAAATCGAAGAGCTAATTTTGGAATTAAAAAAAGATTACACTATCGTTATTGTTACCCACAATATGCAACAGGCAGCCAGAGTCTCTGATTATACGGGGTTTTTCCTGATGGGTGAGTTGATTGAGTTTGATAAAACCAAAAAGATATTTGAAGCGCCTACTGATCCGCGCACAGAAGATTACATTACGGGTAAGTTTGGGTAATAATGATGAAGAAAGTATTGTTTGTCTGTATAGAAAATTCCTGTAGAAGTCAGATGGCTGAAGGTTTTGCCAAAGTTTTTGGTAAAGGTATTATGGAAGCCTACAGTGCAGGGTCAAAACCTTCAGGAAAAATTAATCCTCTGGCTATAGAGGTAATGCAGGAAATCGGTATAGATATTTCAAATCAGAAATCTAAAGGTTTCGAAGCGCTTCCTGTAAAGAATTTTGATTATGTAATTACCTTAGGCTGTCAAGATATATGTCCTTTTGTTCCAGCTAAAGAACATATAGAATGGCAAATCCCTGATCCGAAAGATAAAAATATCGATGATTTTAGAAGAATTAGAGATAAAATTAAAGAAAGAATAGAAGAATTTATTAAAAACATCAAAAATAAGGAGTGATTATGAAAACACGTTTTGAGCAAGAATTGGATGAATTGAAGATAGAGGTTTTAAAAATGGGAGCAATGGTTGAGGAGGCTATTTTGAAATCTTTAGAGGCGCTTAAACTTCTCAATAGGCAAAGTGCAGAAAAAATTATTGCTGATGATAAGTTAATTGATGAATTGGAACTAAAGATAGAGGAAAGATGTTTAGACCTTTTAGCCCTGCATCAGCCGGTGGCTTTTGATTTGCGTTTTATCTGTATGGCGATGAAGATTACCAACGAATTAGAAAGGATGGCAGACTTGGCAGTAGATATTGCTCAGCGTGTTTTGGAGTTGGCAGATAAACCGCTTTTAAAACCACTGATCGATATCCCTAAATTAACCGCGGTAGCACAGAAGATGACGAAGGATGTAATCAATGCCTTTGTAAATAAAGATACGGATTTAGCAGGAAAAGTAATTTTAATGGATTCTGAGGCAGATAATTTACGCAATCTAATCCAGAGTGAATTAATTAATGACTATATGATTAAAGATCCAAATACTGCTACGCGTGCAGTGCCCTTGTTATTAATTGCGCGTCACCTTGAGCGTATATGTGACCATGCCACAAATATTGCCGAAGATGTTATCTATATGTGTTCAGCCAAGATTGTAAAGCACCATCCGGAGAGATTAAAAGAAGAGAAATAATTTTAAAATTCTTTTCCCTTTTTTAACCTTCTTTAAATACAACTAACCCTACAAGCCCAACGAAAATAAAGAAATAAACGATATTAACGAAAATAACGGAATTTTTGTGGTATAATATTAAATCAAAATTTAAAAAGGAGAAATATGGAGAAGAAAATCTGGCAGGAATACAGTTTGGTTTTTAAGGATCTGTTTTCTTTGGAATACAGTCCGGTAGCGGTATGTTGTTTAGAAGAAAAAGAAGTCCTGGATACTCCACAAAAAATGCGTATCTGTCGGGCAATTTTGGATGCAGGTAAAGGAAACATCATCAAAATAAATAAAAACAACAATGCCTGTTTTGGCGCAAGTTGGCATTTAGGTTTTTATCAGATTAAAGATGAGAAAATTTTAAAGATGATTAAAAAATTTGTGGTAGAGGGTGAAAAACTATTTTCTTCTTATACCGCATTAGATAATTTAATCTCTCAGATGGAGGATATACCGGATAATTCCAACAATTATTTTTTATTAGCACCTTTAGAAAAGATAGAAATACAGCCACAGTTAGTTATTTTTATAGTCAATCCTGAAATTGCCTGTCGCTTACTTACTTTAGTTACTTTTTTGGATGGTAAAATGCCTCAGATTAAAATCGGTGGGCCTACCTGTAGACTTTCTATAATTTATCCTCTAACAAAGAATGAAGTAAATTTATCTTTTTATGATTATACTGCCAGAAAAATGTGCAATGTCGATAAGGATAAATTATTGATAAGTATCCCCTATGATAAAATACCTAAAATAGTTGCAAGTATTGATAAATGTTCTGCAGGTAAAGCAAAGATTGAATTTCCTTCAGAATTCCGCCAGTTCTTACAAAAGAGATTGGCTTCCCAAAAATAATAAACAGCAAATATGCCTAAACAAAACAGAATAAGAAATAGCCTTAAAGCTTCTTTTTTAGACGGGGTTTTTGCTTCAGCGATGAATGGTTTAACTACGGATTACATTACTCCTTATGCCCTTTTTTTAAAAGCAAATGCGTTACAGATTGGTTTTTTATCTGCCTTTCCCAATTTAAGTTCTGCTTTCGTGCAGTTAGCCACACCGGAATTGACTGAAAAATTAAAAAGTAGAAAAAAAGTAATCAATCTGTTTGTGTTTTTGCATTTATTGATGTTTATCCCCATTATATTTATACCTTACCTATGCAAATGGCAAACGGTTTTATTTTTAGTAATTTTTATCACTCTCTGTAGTAGTTTTAATGCTATTGCCAACCCTGCTTGGTCGTCTCTACTTTCCGAACATATCCCTTTTAAATCACGCGGAAAATACTTTGGCTGGCGCAGCAAAATCTTAAGCGCAGTTACGGTAGTTTTTGCCTTTATTTCGGGTTTTATCCTCCATAATTTTAGGCACGATCTGTTAAAGGGTTTTTTAATTATTTTTTCTTTGGCTTTTTTATTGCGTTTTATCTCTTGGTATTTTTTAACTCAGATGCAAGAAATACGTTTAAGGATAAAAAGGGAAGCTTACTTCAGCTTCTTCGATTTTATTAAGCGCATAAGGGCATCTAATTTTGTTAAATTTGTTATTTTTGTTTCCGCTTTGAATTTTTGTGTAAATATGGCTGCGCCCTTTTTCTCTGTTTTTATGTTAAGGGATTTAAAATTTAATTATATTATTTATACGATTTTAGTTACCGCTGTCCCCGTTGCCCATATCCTTACTATCGATAGATGGGGAAGACTTGCAGATAGAATTGGGAATATCAGGATTTTAAAAATTACTTCCTTATTTATCGCTTCACTTCCTTTTTTATGGATCATTAATCAAAATCCCTTTTATCTTATTTTCGTCCAAGTTTTATCTGGATTTGCGTGGGCGGGATTCGGCCTGTGTGCCACTAATTTTATCTACGATGCGGTTAGCCCAGAGAAAAGGACGCGCTGTATCGCGTACTTTAATGTTTTAGTGGGGAGTGCTTTATGTTTGGGGGCGCTTTTGGGCGGTTATCTGTTAAATTTCCTGCCCCCACTTTTTAATTATAAAATTTTGTCGCTTTTTCTTATCGCCAGTATTTTGAGATTTTTAGTGGCGATTTTTTTATCCTGTAAAATAAAAGAGGTAAGGCCGGTGGAAAATATCAAAAGCAAAGATTTGTTTTTTAGCGTGGCGAGGCTAAAACCTATTGTAAGAGTCAATAGCGATCCAAGGGATTTATTAAGACAGGAAGAATAATTTTAGGCGGTTGCATTATGGTTGATATCAAGAATTTAAATTTAAAAGAGTTGAAAGAACTTTTGGGCAAGTGGGGATTCTCAGGATTTCATAGCCGGCAGATATTTTATTGGATTTATAAAAAGAAGGTTTTGGATTTTTCAGAGATGACAGATTTACCTTTGGAGTTAAGACAAAAATTAAAAGAAAATTTCTACGCCTGTAGCTTAAAATTGGTTAAAAGACTGCTCTCAAAGGATAAGACAGAAAAGTTTCTTTTGGAATTAGAAGATAAAAGCTATATCGAGGCGGTGATGATACCAGCTCAGAAAAGATTTACGGGTTGCGTCTCTACGCAGGTAGGTTGTAAATTTGCCTGCCGGTTTTGCGCTTCGGGTCTGTTGGGTTTTAAAAGAAATCTTACTTCTACAGAGATACTGGATGAAGTTTTGATTTTGCAAAAGAATTCTTTGGCTGGCCAGATTACCCATCTTGTTTTTATGGGCATAGGTGAACCCTTAGCTAACTATGAAAACCTTCTCCGAGCGATACGGATAATAAATTCATCCGATGCTTTTAATATCGGAGCAAGAAAAATCACTATTTCTACCTGCGGGATTATTCCGGGAATCAAAAAATTATTGGAGGAGAACTTGCAGATAGAGTTATCTATATCTTTGCATTCTGTGGATGATAAAATCAGGACTTTACTTATGCCGGTAAATAAAATTTATCCTTTGGCTGAATTAATTTCTGCTTGTAAAGAGTATATCGAAAAAGCAAACCGGCAGATAACTTTTGAATATATTTTAATTAAAGATGTAAATTCTGACTTGCCAAGCGCCAGAAAATTAACTAATATATTACAAGATTTAAAATTGTGCAAAGTCAATCTTATAGTGGCAAATCCCATAAGAGAGCTTAATATCGAATCGCCTTCAAAATTAGAGGTTTTATTATTTAGGGATTACTTATTGAAAGCAGGGATAAATGCGACTTTAAGAAAACCGCGCGGCCAGGACATCCAGGCTGCCTGCGGACAGCTGCGTTTAAAGTATGAAAAATAAAACATTAATTATTTTGTTTTTTATTTCTTTTGTTACTTTTTCCTGCGCCAAGCAAGATATTCGCAATCTCGGAGCAACGGGTAAAAATATTATCTGTTTCGGAGACAGTATTACTGCTGGCCATGGGATAAATAAAGAAGAGGCGTATCCTTATATTTTGGCAAAGATGTTTAATTTGAATGTGATTAATGCCGGTTTAGATGGAGACACTACCGCAGAGGCATTAAAACGTTTAGAAATGGATGTATTAGGAAAAGACCCTTATTTGGTAATTGTGGAGTTAGGGGGAAATGATTTTTTAAGCAGGGTTCCTTTTGCAACTACTTTAAATAATATAGAAGAAATGATTAAAAAGATTCAAGATAAAGGAGCGATGGTGGCGCTTTGTGATATAAGCATAGGTCCGGTTATGACAGATTATCACCAAGGTTATAAAAATTTAAGCAAAAAATATAAAGCCATATTTATCTCACATCTTCTAAATGATATATTAACACAACCGCAACTTAAAATAGATTATCTCCATCCCAATGCCCAAGGGCACCAGTTGATTGCCAAGCGCATATACCGGGCAATTCGTCCTTATTTAAAATAAATTCGGATAAATCAGGTCTATACGGTTTAGACAAGAAAAAGCTCAAGTTTATAATAAAGCTAATGAAGCAATTTAAGGAAGATGGCTTTTTAGAAAATTTTTAAGGCGGATTGTGTCTATTTAATAAAAACAAAACTGACAGAGCAAAAAACGTTTATAAAAAATATAAAATGCCGGGAGAGGGGATCGAACCCTCATGCCGGTTGGATACGGCATCGGTTTTTGAGACCGACGCGTCTGCCAGTTCCGCCATCCCGGCTTATCTTCTTAATGCTTTGGGTGGAGATAATATTTCGGATAAAATAATTGCTTCCTCCAACTTGTTTATATCTAAATCTAAAATAGGTTTTCTTTCTGATTTTGCAGTTGGTTTAGCAAACAATGTTTCTTTTGTTTTTTCTTCTTGAGGAGTAATTTTTTCCGGTTCAATTTTAGTTAGAGGTACTTTTTTTGCTTTTTGAACTTTTGGTTTTGTTTGGGGTAGAGGAAATTCTAAAGGTGGAAGCCCAAATATATCATATTGTTTTTCTTTTTCTTGGGATTCCTTTTTTTGTGTCTCTTCTAAATTCTTAGAGAGAATCTGCATTAAGATAATAAAAAATATAAGAAAAAGTAACTGAAACATTTTACTTCTTTTCCTCTTCTTTAGGTTTAGCAATCCTTTCCCGCATCGAGGTATCTGCCTGAATATTCTTTAGATAATAATAGTCCATTACTCCTAGTTTTCCTTCTTTAAAGGCTTGGGCAATGGCTAAGGGAACTTGCGCTTCCGCTTCAATAAATTTTGCTCGCATCTCTTCAGCGCGCGCTTTCATCTCCTGCTCCAATGCTACTGCCATAGCCCGGCGGGTCTCTGCCTTTGCCTGCGCTACTTTTAAATCTGCCTCTGCCTGGTGCGTCTGTAGCTCTGCACCGATATTTTTACCTACATCCACATCCGCAATATCAATAGACAAAATCTCGAAAGCAGTTCCCGCATCTAATCCTTTGGATAAAACGGTTTTAGAAATCATATCTGGATTTTCCAGAACCTGTTTATAGGTTTCAGCTGAACCGATCGTCGTAACAATCCCTTCTCCGACCCTGGCAATAATAGTCTCTTCGGTTGCGCCACCTACCAGACGCTCTAGATTTGCCCTTACCGTTACCCGCGCTTTTGCTTTTAATTCAATACCATCTTTGGCAACCGCTGCCAAAGTCCCTTCTTTAGGTGCATCGATTACTTTAGGGTTAACAGAGGTTTTTACCGCATCTAAAACATCTCTTCCTGCTAAATCAATAGCGCAGGCACGTTCAAAGGTAAGGTTGAGGTTTGCTTTATCCGCAGAAATTAATGCCTTTACTACCCTTATCACATCACCGCCTGCTAAATAATGCGCTTCTAATCTATCCGTATTTACTGACAAACCTGCCTTATGAAGCATAATTAAAGAATTGATAATTACATGAGGTGAAACTTTTCTTAAGCGCATACCCACTAAACTAAATACTCCAATATGCACTCCCGCGGCAATTGCCGAGATCCAAAGTCTTATCGGTATAAGCCAGACAAACAGGAAAAATAAAGCAATTACGATTAAAATTAAAATAAGCGGAAATGCCATTTTTACACCTCCTTAACAGTAATTTTACTTGTTTCTACTTTTATTACCACAATATTTTTATCTTTATCAATAAATTCTCCTTCCGTGAGCGCATCTAAGGTTTTGCCTTCAACGGAAATTTTTCCTGTCGGTCTTAAAGGAGAAAGAGTCTTTCCGGTTTTTCCTAAAAGGTTTTCTAAAGATGGTCCTGCCTGAAAACCTTCTTTTTTGGTTTCACTAAAACTTAAAACGATTCTTTTCCAAAGGCCGGTTTTTGGCAGAAATCTCCAAGTTAAAACGATTATTCCTAAAACCGAAAGCAAAACAAAACTTAAGGTATATAAAGCAGAGGTAATCTGTGCTTGGGTGCTACTTAAAGGATGCTTGATTAAACTTAAGAATATTCCTGAAAGTATGCAGACGATACCGCTTATTCCAGTTATGCCAAAACCCGGTATCACAAATATCTCCAAAAGTAAAAGTAAAATCCCCAAAACAAAAATAAGTATTTCATTGACGTTGGCTAAACCTACCAAATAATGTCCCCAGAAAAATAATCCTAAACAGACTAAACCAAAGGTTCCGGAGATTCCCCAGCCAGGCATCTGTAACTCAAAAAATATTCCCAAGAAACCCAAAACTAAAAGCAAAGGGCTGACAATCGGATGGGTAAGGAACCTTACTAAATTCTCTGACCAACTAAGAGTTGTTTCTTTTAAAGGTAAACTTTCTACCCCTAAAAATTTTAAAAGGGAAGCTTTTGATGAGATGACTTCTTTGGCTAAACCGTATTCCTTGGCTTCCTTAGCAGTTAAATTTAAGAGTTTTCCTTTAGGGTTAATTGTTTTTATAATTTGTATTTCTTTTTCTTTATATTGGCTCTTTAGTTCTTCTAATTCCTGTGTATTTGCTATAAGGGTTTGTTCTTTTAATTTTATAAGTTTTAATTCGGTTTCTCTATCCACCATGGCAATGGCTAAATTCAGATTGTGGCTATTTTCTTCTGCCAGCGCCTTAAATTTTGCTCTGATAGCCGAAAGTGTTTTCTCGTCGGTAAATTCGTCTTTTTTTACGCCAAATATCCCCCGGGGTTCTGCTGAACCGATGCTTGCGCCTTCGGACATAACGATTTCTTGACAGGCAAAGGAGATTAAAGCACCCGCAGACCAAGCCTGATCATCAATAAAGGCAACTGTCTTTATAGGTTTTATATCCTCCAAGGCATCAGTGATTTCTATAGCAGCATCAGCCATTCCGCCAAAGGTATTAATCTCTAAGATTACTATTTTGGCGTTATTTTCCTTTGCCTCTTTTAAAATTCTTTTTACTGCGCCTGAAAGTCCTAAATCAATCACCCCTTTTATAGGGATGATGTATACAGGCTTTATTTCTTGGGCAAAAGAAAAAACGGTTAAACAGAATATAAACAATAAAACAAAATATTTTTTCATTGTATTTAATAATAACAGAATAAATTTTATTTGTCAATTAGAGATAAATTGTGTATAATTTACCCAAATAGAAAATAACGAAATTAACGAAAATAACCAAGTTTAACAATTTAAACTAGGAGGAAAAATGCGTAAGATTTATTTTGCGATTTTAGGTTTAGTTCTAGTAAGTTTTTTGGGTTGCGCTACCTTGCCTGAAGGCTCAAAAGACGTAGAGATTTATCGGCTGAAAACACGCATCCAAGTGTTAGAAGATGAGTTAAGCCAAAAACAAAAAGAAAATCTATCTATAAAAGAAGAACTTGCCCAGTTAAAACAGCTTTTGGAAGAAAAAACTGTTTTTAAGATGCCATCGGGAAAAGAGATTCAAACCGCCTTAAAGAACGCAGGATTTTACACAGGAGAAATTGACGGACAGATTGGGGCAAGGACCAAAGAGGCAATCACAAAGTTTCAGGAAGCAAATAAATTAAATGCGGATGGAGTAGTAGGAAGTAAAACCTGGGAACTTTTAAAAAAATACCTTAAAGGAACTCCTCAAGAAAAAGAAAGTTCTCCTTCCCAAAAATAATTGATGGGGCCGTAGCTCAGCTGGGAGAGCAACAGGCTGGCAGTCTGTGGGTCAGGGGTTCAAATCCCCTCGGCTCCACCATTAAAAGGCAAATATGTTAAATCGTTTAATCGCCCCTATTACTAACTTTATATGTTGGCTTCGCAAAAAACGCATCGTTAAACCGCAGACAGGTATCGTTAAAATTAATGTGGGTAGTGGTTTGTCTGTTGTTTGCGGATGGATAAATGTCGATATAAGTTTAAATGCATTTTTTTCAAAATGGCCTAAATTTGTGCTTAAGGTATGTTATAAAATATCGGGATGCAAGCAATGGTGTTCCGAAGAAGAGTATTGCCGTATTTTGAGAAATCATATCTTTGTTCATCATGACGTAAAGTATGGTTTGCCATTTCCTGATAATTCGGTAGATTACCTGTACTCTTCCCATTTTTTGGAGCATTTGTTTAAGGAAGAAGCAAGGCAATTTTTAAAAGAAGCCCACCGCGTTCTTAAAAAAGAAGGGATTATTAGGATAGGCGTGCCGGATTTAGAATACGCCATATCGCTTTATCAAAAAGGAGAAAGAGAAAAAGCATTACAGTATTTTTTTTCAAGTTCCTCTTCCAATTTCTTTTCCCGCCATCAGTATATGTATGATTTTGATTTGTTAAGTAGTTTTCTTAAAGAGGCAGGATTTACTAAAATAGAGCGCTGTTTATATAGACAGGGCAAGATGCCGGATATTGAACAGTTAGACACCAGGGATAATGATACGCTTTATATAGAAGCAATTAAATAAATTTGTTAGTGGCTGTTTTTATTAAAGAATTAGCGAGATATTTTAATCAGAGTATTTTTTACAGCAGGATAATTTTTACAATCTCTGCTTTTTTATTTTTATCTTTAGAAGTTTGTGCGCAAGAAAAAATCTACATTTTGCCTTTAGGAGAAATTGATGAGGAAGTAATTCAAAACTTAAAAAATAAACTCCCGGAAGTTTTTTCCTTAGAAGTTGAAGTTTATAACCATAAAAAAATTCCTCTATCCAGTTTTAATCCCAAAAGAAGACAGTATCATTCGAGTTTAATTTTAGAAGAGTTATCAAAAGATAAATTAAAAGGATATACCTTAGCAGTATGCGATGTAGATTTGTATGTTGAGGGCTTAAATTTTGTTTTTGGAGAGGCTAATCCTTTCAATAAAATTTGTATAATCAGTTTAACCCGCTTAAAACAGGAGTATTACGGGTTACCCAAAGACAATAATCTGTTTTTATTGCGGAGTTTAAAAGAAGCAGTCCATGAACTGGGCCATGTTTTTGGGATTTCTCATTGTGCTAACCCCAAATGCGTAATGCATTTTTCTAATTCCCTATTAGATACGGATAGAAAGGATTTTAATTTTTGTAATCTTTGCAAAAGAAAAATCAAAAATGTTCATCGATGAGAATAAAATAATTAAAAAACCGCATCCGCATATTTTAATTAATACCAAAAAAGAACTCCACGGCTGGTATCCGGGAAAAAGAGAATGCACTTCCGAAAGACTGCTTATTAATCCTTATAATGGCTGTTCGGTAAATTGCTTTTATTGCTATGCGCGGGCTTTACCCGGATATTTTGATATTTTTAACCAAAAAAATATTATTTTTGTCTGCAAGGATTTTGATAAGGTAGTAGCCAGACAACTTGACTCTATAAAAGTTGCCAGTTGCGGGTATCTATCGCCGGTAACCGACCCATTTCAAAAATTAGAAAGTATTTATCATCTATCGGAAAAAATAATTGAAGAGTTTATAAAGAGAAATATCCCTATTGAATTTATTACCAAATGTAAAGTACCTGAAAAAATAATTGATTTGATAAAATCACAAAGACATTCCTTTGGCCAGGTTTCTATTTTGACTTTAAATGAAAATTTAAGGAAAATATTTGCTCCTGCTGGAGCAACTACTGAGGAGTTATTTGAAAATTTAAAGAGATTATCCAAAAATAATATCTTCTGTGTTTTAAGGATTGACCCTATTTTTCCTTATATTACCGATAAAAAAGAGGATTTAGCTCAATTGATAGAAAGGGCAATTGATTTTGGCGCAAGACATATTGTTGCCAGCATCTTGGATATACCTTTAAGGATAAAAGGATTGGTTCTAAATCGGATAAAAAAATATTTTGGTTATTCTATTTATCAAAAATACCTTTCTCTTTATAAAGAAAAAATCGGTTATTTAAATGCCCAGATAAGCTATCGAAGAAATATATTTAAATTTTTAAGGGAATTTTGTGATAAAAAGAGAATCACTTTTGCCTTATGTATGGAATATGAGTTAAAAGATGGCGAAATTTCTGGGCTTAATCAAGAATTTATGAGTGCAAAGAATTGCGAGGGGATAGATGTCCCTATATATGTAAGAAAAAATGATAAGTTTGAACCGCTTTATAATTGTTTAGGAAATTGTCTTAATTGTAAAGAAGCATTATGTGGTATAGAGGGTTTAGCTATGGCAAAGAAAAAAGAGACAAAAAAATCCTTTAGATTAAAGGACTATAAAGAATGGTCAGAGCAGATATTTAGCCCTTCTTTATTATGAAGACAATAAGTAGAGAAAAAGCAAAATTAATTGATGAAAAGGCATCTAAAGAACTGGGACTGTCCACATTAATCCTTATGGAAAATGCAGGAAGGTCAGTGGCAGAAGAAATAATTAAACTGAAAAACAAAAGGATTGCTATTTTCTGTGGCAAAGGAAACAATGCCGGAGATGGTTTTGTCTGCGCAAGGCATCTTTTAAGCAAAGGTTTAAATCCGCATATATTTTTGTTAACAAAGATATCTGAAATTAAAGATGAGGCAAAAATAAATTTGGATACACTTTTAAAATTAAAACCGAAAATTTTTAAAATAAACGAAGGTAATTTTATTTTTTATAAAAATAAAATAAAAAATTACGATTTAGTTGTGGATGCTATTTTTGGGATAGGACTCAAAGGAGAAATTACAGGTTTATTTAAAGAAGTAATTGAAGCGATTAACTCTTCTGCCAAATATGTAGTTTCTGTGGATATCCCTTCAGGTTTAGATGCGGATAAGGGAAGGACTTTAGGTGTCTGTATAAAGGCAGATAAAACTATAACTTTTTTGGCAATAAAAAAGGGAATGCTTATAAATAGGGGATGGTGGTATTGCGGCAACATATTAGTGAAAGATTTGGGTTTCCCGCCAAAATTTATAAGTTATAGATGGACAAAAGGCTAAAGAGAATATTTTTTAAGGAACATCCTAAAATTATTGCCCCAAAACTTTTAGGAAAATATTTAATCGTAAATACAGAAGAAGGAAAGATAGTAACCAAAATCGTAGAAACCGAAGCTTACGGAGGCAAAGAAGATTTGGGTTGTCACGTAGGAAGATTTGGATTTAACAAAAGAACTGCGCTTTTATTTGGCAAAGTAGGCCATGCTTATATTTATCATGTGCATATCAACACCTATTGTTTTAATGTGGTCTGCCATAGGCAAAAAGAAGCAGGGGGGATTTTAATTCGCGCGGTAGAACCATTAAAAGGTATAAAATTGATTCTAAAAAATTTAAACAGAGGCAAAAAAGATCTTCCTAAATTAAACGGGCCGGGCAAGGTCTGCCGTGCTTTAAAGATAGAGAGGAATTTAAATGGTCAAGATTTAATTAAAGGAAAAAAAATTTATCTTACCGAAGGTGAAAATATTGATGAACGAAGAATTTTAAAAACTCCCAGAATAAATATTCCCTATGCAGGGATCTCTAAAGATTGGAAGTGGAGATTTATGATAAAAGATTTGAAGTTAGGAAGTTAGGTTATTGCTTTATAGCGTTAAAAGAGCAAAAACGAAAATAACGAACCCAACGGAAATAACGAAATTAACGAATTGATTGTTTTTTTAATTTTTAAATCCTACCCAAAACCCTCCCTAATGTATTAACTATAGACATAGGTAACACTCCTATATTTAACATAAGTTCTTAACTTTTGCAAGGGAGTTAATCCACCAAGACCCATATGTGGTCTGTGGTTATTAAATAATTCATCGTATTTCTTA
>Ga0272448_1006334_pt1 | contig 12819 bp, 8 predicted proteins | sample YNPCB0191_FD_202220 | JGI IMG/M metagenome (GOLD analysis project Ga0272448, IMG submission 202220) | Hot spring sediment microbial communities from Yellowstone National Park, WY, United States - YNP-CB-019-1 | ecosystem: Environmental > Aquatic > Thermal springs > Hot (42-90C) > Sediment...
GCTCGAAGCTCGGCGTTTCTCCGGCATCCGCCAGGCGGCAACAACTTTCAAAAATCCGCCGGCATTCTTCGGTGGCGAAATTTTCGCCGCGGACCTGTTCGCGTATCGCGGGAAGACAATTAGGCTGGGCGAGAAGCAATTCCAAAAGCTCTCGCTCCCACGCTTCCTTGACGACGGCCGGTTTTTGCTCTTCCTTTCCTGGGGATGCGACGGCAGGGCGCCGCATACGACTGCGACGCAAGGCCGCCAAGCGACGCCGCAATTCATTTTCATCTACCCGAAACCGCACGGCCAAGCGCTGCAAGATTTTTTCCTCGCGGAAACGACTCTCGCCGCCGGCGCCCAGTCGCAAGCGCGGCGCACAGGCGATAATCGAAAGCAGGTCTTCCAACGCCTGGCTCGCCCCGTGAATATCACGTTCCAGGTCCAAACCGGCCGTTTTCACGGTGAAGGCATATTCCAGCGCATCCGCAGCCCTTTCGGCCAGCAGGCGGGCAAAAGCTTCCGGCCCGTATTTTTGCAGGAAATCGCAAGGGTCCAGACCTTCCGGCAAAATGAGCACCTGCAAATCGGCTTGTTGGGCGACGAACAATTCCAGCACCTCACTGGTTCGCCGCACGCCTGCTTCGTCGCCATCCAGAACCAGAATAATCCGGTCTGCGTGTGCCTTGAGCATCTTCACGTGCCATTCGCCCAAGGCGGTCCCCAACACCGCTACGGCATTCTGGAAGCCGTACTGATGGGCGGTGATAACGTCGGTATAGCCTTCCATGACCAGCACGGAGCGGGCTTTACGGATGGCATTGCGCGCCGCGTCGAGGCCGTAGAGCAATCTGCTTTTGGAAAACAGCGGCGTTTCCGGCGAATTGATGTATTTGGCCGCATCACTCGGGCCGAACTCAGGCAGCACTCTCCCGCCGAAACCGACGGCGCGGCCCTGGCTATCACGAATTGAGAACAGTAATCGGCCCTTGAAGCGGTCATAGAGCATTCCGGTTTCGGCGGAACGCGAAAGCAGGCCGATTACCTCGAAGATTTTCAGCCGGCGCCGGAGCCGTTGAGGGTCGTTGCTGCCTGACAATTCCTCCGCTCGGCGAATTATCCAATCCTTTTGCGGCGGCGAGAAGCCGAGTTGAAACTGCTCGATGCTGGATGGAGAGATGCCACGTTCGTGGAGATAGCGTCGGGCGGGTTCTGCTTCGGGAGAGTGGAGCAGGCAGTGGTGGTATTCTTTTTCCGCCCAGCCCATTGCTTGATAAAGGGTGCGTTTTTCCCATTTGCCTGCCGGCGGAGTTGCCGCTTGGTCGGCACGTCGTCGCGGTCGTTCGATGCGGATGCCGGCGCGATCCGCCAACAAGCGGAGTGCTTCGGGGAATTCTACCCCTTCCATTTTCATCGCAAAGCTGAATACATCGCCGCCGATGTTACACACCCAACAGCGAAAGGTTTGCCGTTCAGGGTTGACCTGGAGGCTGGGATGGGTGTCGTCGTGCCAGGGGCAGAGACCGACAAAAATGCGGCCCTGACGGCGCAAGGAAACATAGCTGCCGACCAGATCGACAATATCGACCGCCTGTTTGACCCGCTCTTTTAGCTCGAACGAGCCGCCGGACACTGTCAACTCCCGAGTGGTCATGCTCGCAAAATCCTTTTCGCGTTGGAGCGAGCAAGTAGCGAAGGGGTGGAAAGCAGCAAGCGAATACCAGAGCGCTGCTACCCCTACTACTCCCTCCCTCTCATGAATGCCACTCAATTCATCTTTCAGCTTCCTTGCCGAAGCAACAACTCCTTTTGTTGCTCTTTTTACCCCTGGATTTCAGCAAGGAGCAAACCAGCGGGCATGATTATAACCGAACCGGCTCCTGACGGTCAACGGCGAGCAACACAGGTTTTCTCGAGTCGGAGATTCTGCTTGAAAGAGGGAGCTTTACGGCAAAAAAGTCTGAAAACCAGGCAAAATAAAGCATCCAGCTAAAATTGATGCTCTTTTTCCACGGCATCTTGTTGTGAGAATGATAGCAAAAGATTAAAATAAGTTGAATTTATTGCTCGTAATTTTACCCCACCTTTATTTTCACACCTACCACTACCATGAACGAGTGGAAATTAGCGGAAATCAACTACGGGCTAGTCAAACAACGGCACTATGAGGTTGCCGTCCTGCCTTTCGGCGCCATAGAGCCGCACAACCTCCACCTGCCTTATGGGACCGACACGCTGGAGGCTGACATTCTGAGCGAAAAGATTTGCGCCGAAGCTCATCGTCGGGGCGCCAAGGTAATTCTCCTTCCGACCATACCCTACGGCACGGAGAGCAATCAGGAAAAGTTCCCTTTCGCCATGAATCTTTACCCTACTACCTTACGGGCGATAATCGGCGACCTGGTGGAATCCTTAACACGAACCGGCATCCGCAAAATTTTGCTCTTCAACAGCCACGGCGGAAACGATCTGAAGTGGATTTTGCGGGAATTTTATGGACGGACCCCGGCCACCCTCTTTCTCTGCAACTGGTATCTGGTTTGTAAAGACATTTGGGGCGACATCTTCGAACGAAGAGATGACCACGCCGGCGAGATGGAAACTTCCTTCGCACTGGCCTACTTCCCTGAACTCGTTGCCTATGATCCCGACGGGCGGTTGGCAGCCGATGAGGGGCGACCGGCGAAAAGCCGTTTCGAGGCCGTAAATCGCGGATGGATTGCACTGACCCGACCCTGGCATCTGGTTACCAGCAATGCCGGCGTAGGCAATCCTCATGCCGCCACCGCTGAAAAAGGGCGCCGCTTGGTCGAAGTAATTGTTGATCGTATCGCTCAATTCATCGTGGAACTGTCGGAAGCCGAATTGGATGAACGGTTTCCGTATTAGAGCGAAAAGATTCCGACCGGAGAAACGACGCCGCACTTAGGAAACAACGTGGCGGTTGCGCCGAAGCAAAAGCAGTGGGAGAATCTTCGCCCTCGCAGTACAATTGTCGTCAAACACTTGACTGAGGGCGGAAAAATGTGCCACAATCGCAAGCCGTTGGAATGGCAAGTAGCTAAAGGATGGGCTAACTTCCGGCGGTGATGTGTCGTGTTTGAAGGAGCATTTCGTGATTACCAAGCTCAGCGGTGAATTGGCCGCTTTGCAGGAAGATAGTTTGACGCTTCGCGTCGGCGCCTTTGAATATGAGGTGCTGATACCGGAGTTTACGCGGCGGCAGTTGCAGGGCCGGCTGAACCAAACCATCAGCCTGCACACCATCGAATACATCGAAGGCGGTCCGATGCAAGGCCGAATGACGCCCCGCTTGGTCGGCTTTCTGAGCGAGGCGGAACGCGAGTTTTTCGAACTGTTTTGCGAAGTAGATGGGGTGGGAGTGAAAAAGGCCCTGCGCGCCATGGTGCGGCCGGTCAGAGAAGTGGCCACGGCCATCGAGGAGCAAGACGCCGAGGCTTTGGCGGCATTGCCTGGTATCGGACCGGCCACGGCCGAACGAATCATTGCCAAACTGCGGCGAAGAATGCCGAAGTTCGCCCTGCTGGCGGTACGCGAAACGGAACATGCAGCCGAAATCGCCCCGGATGTCGTCTCCGAAACCTACGAGGTGTTGCGTTCCCTGGGCCATTCAGAAAGCGAAGCGCGGCGATTGCTCGATGCGGCGCTGGCCACGAAAAAGAAGTTCAAGGACGTGCAAAGCCTCATCGAGGCCGTTTACCGACAAACCCGCCGCTAGGCACGTTGCAAGAGAGCAAGCAGCGAAATCCGGCCGCCGGTCATTCTGCTTCTTTGCTGAGCGTGAAGCCCTTGAGGAACCACCCTTCCGGTTCGCTGGTAACCTGCATGCCTGCCGGCCCGAGATAGCGGCGAACGATCTGGTATTCCGGCAGTTGGCTGCCGTCGATACGCTGGGTCCGCACCACGCCTTTTTTCCCTTCGCCGAATAGCACATTCAGCAAGCGGGCCAACATCGTTTCACTTTCCGGCATCTTGTTTTGACGGATTAACTCGTAAGTGGGGCGATATTCTTCGTCGGTGCGGGAGAAAAACCGCAGGCATTTTTCCTGGGGCGCCACTTTTTCGATTTCTTCTTCCACCAACCGGAAATCAACGTCGTCCTTCAGCGCATCGTTGTTTTTTGCCGGGGCAATCACCTTCAGCAGAAAATCAATGTGCGAGGCAATGAGCAAATGATTCGACCAGATGGTTACCGCGGCATGAGGAAGCAAAGGCTTGCGCTCCTCTTCTTCCTCTTCCTCTTCATGGGGCTTGTTCCGCTTCGGCGGATGGGCGGGCGAGATGGCCGGCACATCGCCGAAAGTAATTTCCGGCACGCCCGGCGGCGGCCCTTCCTCGACTACCATTTCCCATATCACCTGGCCGGCAATTTCTCGTCGCCGAACCGTCGGGTCGTTGCGGAACAACTTTTCCACGGCAACGGCCACACTCCTGGCGTCGCTTACTTCAATGGCAAACAACAGTCGTTCGCTGCTGGTGGTGATGGGCAGTTGATAATCCGTCAGCATCGTTACCCGCCGACCGAGGTGCTGGATCAATTCCTCGCGGAGGTCAACTTGCGGCCCGTTGGGGTCTTCTTTCAGGCTGAGCTTGGTTTCTTCCCATACGCCTTCTTCGCCCATCCCGAACAGCTCGTCAAACAGCGATCCGAAATTGTCGAATGCGTTAAGGATGTCGAAATACAAGGTGGTGTAAGTGGCGATGTCGCGGGGCACCCAGGGTTGCGGCGTGAAATCTTCCTCGTTGGGCAACACGGCCATCTTCATCGACTTTTCGTAGGGCGGAGGCGCATAAATCGCCGTCCGATGTACCAGTTCGCAATTTTCCGAAGCGAAATCCACCAGTCCGCCCATCCCCTGCACTGCATCCAAGCCCTGGTTGCGCATCACTTCCAGAATGCTTTTTCCCTTCCGGCGGCGATGTTCCGGCGTGGCGGCGCGGGCGGTTTCGGCGTAGCCCAGCGGATGAACAAACCACCGCATTTGCGCCGGCCCCGCGCCGTAGTCCTTCCGGCAACGTTCCATCACAATCTGAAACGGCTTGTGCGCCGCCAGGCTCGTATCACTTTGTTCTCCATTCAGCCGGGCGAGAATACCGCTGAAGACTTCGAGATTATCGCTTACCAGTAATAGATTGCCTGTCAGCAAGTAAAAGGCTTGCCTGGTTAAATCGGCTGTGGGGTCTGTCGGTTTCTCTTCCGCATCGGTAGAACCGGATAAGCGACTTTTGGCGGCCTCTTTTTCTTCTTCCGGCTCAGGGAGGTCGAAGCAAATAATCGGCTTAGGTTGCCCTTCCAATTGCAGTTCGCGGCGTTTGGCCCCGCGTTCCAGTTGCCGCTTGGTTACTTGGTCGAGCATTTCCTGGGCTTTATCGAGCTTACCGGTTACATCCACTATGATTGCCAGAGCAGCCTTGCCAGGCGCTGGTGCGATTAGGCCTATGCTTACCTCTCTCCCGGGCACTTCTTTCAAGTCTTCAAGCGTCAAGCCTAGCCGATCATGGATGGTGGACCAACGCTCCTCGAACTGGCGACGAAGATCCTTGCTGAACGGCTCCATGGCAGGATCGGCCAACAAATGCCCGAGCTGAGTCTTATGCCAGTGTTCGCTGAGGGTATCCATATTGGAGATGGCAAAGAAACCCTGCGTGGTATTAGGCAGAAGCGACTCGCTAAGTGGGGTAGATTGGGCAAAAAGCGCCTCACTAATTGCAGCAAAAACTATCGTTAGTACTGTTGTTATCCTCAACTGGAGCACAGCGGCACTCCTTGGCTGATTATCCTTTCTTTAAACTCTAATGTAATCTACCTAATCGGAACAATCAGGCAGGAACATCAAAGTTTAATCGGCCAATGGAGATTTCGCCAGACCGAAGCCCTGAAAAAACAAAAGGGGAGAAGAGAAGGCATTCTTTGGATGCTTAAGCTAAGGCATGACATACAAATGTGAGGCCATTTTGTAAGTCAAAAGTAATAAAAAAGTTTCTTTCCCATCGATCTTTTTTCCATGCCTATTTCCAGTAAAAAAACCTTCCTCATACCAATTCGTTTCTTTCCAACCAAACTATGCGGTTTCTGCTAACAACCAGACGACGGAAAATCGTGAATATAGGCGGCAAGGGAAATATAAGAAAAATAAATAGCTTGGGGCAAATGCCTTCGCGGGGAAACCTTTACCAGTCAGTCTTTGTGTCGAGCTTGCTACTGGATTTTAATATGTGCGATACTTCGGAAAATGTCTCAGAAGACTGAGGAGAATCCACTTTTCTCGCATGCTTCATTAAGAGGAAAGAAAAAAATATGTCGCGCTATAATTGGTTTAACCGGGGCGATGTGAATGCCTTTTTTGGGCTTATCCTTGACAATGTTGCCGTAATGATTGTGCTGCTTGTGCTCATTAGCGGCTCCTCGCCGGAAGCATCGCGGCTCTACTCACGCGAGTTCGTCTTGACGCACATGATACCCGGCACTGCTCTGGGCGTAGTAATCGGCGATTTGGTCTATACCTGGCTGGCATTTCGCCTGGCCAAACGTTCCGGTCGTTCGGATGTAACAGCCATGCCGTTAGGGTTGGACACGCCGAGCACCTTTGCCGCCGGTCCGCTGGTATTGCTTCCCGCCTTGCATCAAGGCATGACGGAATACGGCTTGCCGCATGGGCAGGCGATGGTTTTTGGTTGGCATGTTGGGGCGGTGGTGTTGGTGATCGTCGGTCTATTCAAGACATTACTTGCGCCGCTGGGAAGCCGACTTCGCCATTGGGTGCCGCGCGCCGGCTTGCTCGGCTCCCTGGCCGGAATCGCCCTGGCGCTGATTGCCTTTGTGCCTTTTTGGAGCCACATTGCCGGGGCGCCGGTGGTAGGTTTTTCGGCGCTGACGGTCATTCTTATCACGCTGGTAGGCCGACAAATGTTGCCCGGCCGAATCCCCGGGGCGCTGGCGGCGGTGGTATTGGGTACGATGATATACTTTATCGGCGATTTTGCCGGCCGCACGTGGTCCATACCCATTGTGCCGCCGTTTGTAAACCATGAGGCTGCCGTGTGGCGGCTGCCGAACTTGTTGCCGGAGTTTTGCTGGAGTTTGTTATGGTGGGAGCGGGTAGTCGGTCAAGCGTTGACGGTTCTGCCACTCATGTTGCCGTTCGCTTTGGCGACGATTGTCGGCGGCATTGACTGTACGGAAAGCGCGGCGGCAGCCGGCGACGAGTACGATACGTGCTCGATTCTTATGACCGAAGGCGTAGCCTCGGTGGTTGCCGGACTTTTCGGCGGCGTAATCCAGAACACACCTTACATCGGCCAGCCGGCATACAAGGCCGTGGGCGGTCGGGCGGGCTACACGCTGGCTACGGCGGTGTTTATCGGTGCGGCGGGTTTCTTCGGCTGGTTTATGCATCTCTTTGAATGGTTGCCGGAAGCAGCGGCCTTTTCAATACTCGTGTTTGTCGGTCTGGAGATTACCGCCCAGGCGTTTCACGCTACGCCGGAACATCACTTTCCGGCGGTGGCTCTGGCAATGCTTCCCGCCCTGGCCTATCTGGCGCTGATTCCTTTGGAACAAGCTTGCGGCGGCGGGGCTTTGGCCGCCCAGGCTTTGCCGGCGATACAATCTTTGCGCTGTCTGGCGAATGGCTTCGTAATTACCAGCCTGCTTTGGGCTTCTGCACTGGCCGCCCTGCTGGACGGAAGACTGCGGCGTGCGGCCGGCTTTTTTGGGACAGCCGCCATTTGCAGTCTGTTCGGCATTATTCATTCGCCCTTGCAGCCGGCGGCGATTGCCCTACCGCACCGCGTTTTCGCTCTGATGCCCGAAGCCCCGGCCATCCGGTGTCAGTCCCCCTATCACTGGGCGGCGGCTTACGTGCTGGCGGCTGCCATAGCCATTACATTGCACTTTCTCCAAAAGCGGACTATGCAACCTCGCCGCTAAGCGGGAGGAAGCTGTTTACAGGGCACTCATAGCGGCTCGAAGCGTGCCTGGAAGAATCGCAGATACTTCGGCTCGTAAACCATTCGCAGGCCGCGAGCGCTTGCCCTCCGGTCGTAAACATCGGCTACGGATTCGGCCACCACGTCCATGTGCGACTGGGTGTAAACACGGCGGGGGATGGTGAGTCGGACCAGTTCCAGTTTCGGATAGTAGTGATCACCCGTGGCTTTGTTTCGTCCGGCGGAGACGATTCCCCGTTCCATGCTTCGCACGCCGGAATCGGCATAGATTTCGGCGGCCAAAGTTTGTGCGGGAAACTCGATTTGTTTCAGATGTGGGTAGAAGACTTTGGCGTCGAGAAAAACAGCATGGCCGCCGATGGGACGCACGACGGGTATTCCCCAGTCGATCAACTTTTGCCCCAGATATTCGACTTGCTTCACCCGTGCGCGGATATTTTCGTCTTTAACTGACTCGACGATGCCCCGGGCCATGGCTTCCATATCGCGGCCCGCCAAACCACCGTAGGTATGGAGGCCTTCGTAAACCACGACCATGTTTCGGGCTTCTTCGAAGAAGGCATCATCGTTCATCGCTAGCCAGCCGCCGATATTGACCATTGCGTCCTTTTTGGCGCTCATCGTGCAGGCGTCGGTATAAGAGCAAAACTCCTTGAGAATTTCCGCGACGGTTTTGTTGTTGTAGCCTGGCTCGCGTTGCTGGATGAAGTATGCGTTTTCGACGGCGCGTGTAGCGTCCAGCACCACCCTCAATCCGTATTTGTCTGCAAATTGCCGCACGGCTCTGGCGTTTTCCATCGATACCGGCTGACCGCCGGCCATATTCACCGTGCCTGTCAGGCAGATATACGGGATTCGTTGAGGACCGACTTTCTTGACGAGGTCCTCCAGAGCGCCAATGTCCATGTTGCCTTTGAAAGGATGCTCGTTGGCGGGGTCGTGCCCTTCGGGAATAATGACATCGACGAATGTGCCGCCGGCAAGCTCTTGATGCAAACGCGTAGTGGTAAAGTACATGTTGCCGGGAATGAAGTCGCCGGGTTTGATAAGAATGCGTGAGAGGATGTGTTCGGCGCCGCGGCCCTGGTGTGTAGGCACGACATGTCGATAGCCGTAGTACCGGCGAACCATATCTTCTAGGTTGTAGAAGTTGCGGCTGCCGGCATAGGCTTCGTCGCCGAGCATCATGCCCGCCCACTGGTTATCGCTCATGGCATTGGTGCCGCTGTCGGTCAGCAAGTCGATGTACACATCCTCGGAACGCAGCAAGAAAGTGTTGTAGCCAGCTTCGCGGAGCGCTGCTTCACGTTGTTCACGGGTGAGAATCTTAATCGGTTCGACAACTTTGATCTTCCAGGGTTCCGCCCAAGAACGCTGTTTCGGTCGTGGTGTCGTCATTGATGCTCCCATCGAATGAAAAAAACTTGTCGGCGCAAGGAATGATTCCCAAACGCTCGACGTAATGAAAATCCTCTTACAACAAACGGTAATACTACCAGTATAATAAGTGAACAGGCCGTAATGTAGGGCTGCGGCAATGAATTGGAAAGTTGACGCAACCGCTGGTTAAGTTATACTTTACCGTGAAGGGGCTGGTAGTGCCCTAGATTGGCGGCAATGGCTGCGTTCTTTCCTTCAGGGCGGCGGATCGTTGGCACATGGCAAAGCGTGCAAGTTGCGGAAAAAAATCGCTCTCACCGCCCACTAAGTCGGCTAAGGAATATCACGCTTTGTCTCAAAGAATCCTCCGTTTGGCGAATCTGGATGTCTGTTATGGTGATTTTCTTCACCTGATAGCAGGAACCCTGCGAGATTTTTTTGACTGCGCGGCCGTAGAGGTCCTGGTTCAGCAGGAGCAACGTTGCTTTCGCTGCAAGGTCGCTGGAAAACGCCAAACATCCGGCAACGCCACTCAACTTTCCACCTGGGAAATCCCCTTAGTCGTAGCCGATGAAAACGTCGGCGCAGTGCTGTTAGAAGGAAGCACAAAAAGTCGAATTTCCGCTGCGGAACAGGCATATTTCGATAACGTCGTCCAGACTCTGGGGCTGGCCTTGATTAACCAATGGGCGCATTCTTCGTTGCGGGAGCGGGTAAAGGAATTGACCTGCCTCTACAGTATCTCGCAATTGGCCGAGCAGCCCAACACTTTACTCCCGGAATTATTTCGCGGGATTGTGAAACTGTTGCCCCCTGCCTGGCAATATCCTGAAGTCGCCGTCGCCCGCCTGCTGTTTGACGGGGAAAGTTACGCTACGGCTGAAGATTGTGCATGTCCTTGGCGTCAGACGGCGGAGATTGTGGTCCGGCAGCAATGGCGTGGACGAATTGAGGTCGGCTATACGGAAGAGCGCCCGCCGATGGACGAAGGACCGTTTTTGCACGAAGAACGATCGCTGCTGGAGGCCGTGGCTCGGCAAATCTCCTTGCTTGTTGAGCGGCGCGAGGCGGCCGAAGACCGAGGACGATTGCAAGTGCAACTGCGCCACGCGGATCGCCTGGCGACTATCGGCCAGCTTTCGGCAGGCGTCGCCCATGAACTCAACGAGCCGTTAGGCAATATTTTGGCTTTTGCCCAATTGGCCGCCAAGCATCCTGACCTGCCGCCGCAAATTGCCCGCGATCTTGAGAAGATCGTAACCACGTCGCTTCACGCCCGCGAAATCATTAAAAAGCTGATGCTTTTTGCCCGCCGTACTCCGCCCCAGAAAACCGCTGTAAACTTGAATACGCTGGTGAAGGAAGGCCTGTTTTTCCTGGAATCACGTTGCCAAAAAGAAGGTGTACGGGTGGAGCTGCAACTGGCGCCTGACCTGCCGAAAATCACCGCCGATCCTTCCCAACTTAACCAGGTCCTGGTCAACCTGGTGGTAAACGCCATTCAAGCCATGCCTAGCGGCGGTCTGCTGAAAATCAGTACTTTGAATCTCGGGAACCAAGTGGCTCTCTGTGTGGAAGATAACGGAGTGGGCATGAGCGCCAGGGTGCTGAAGAAAATCTTCGTCCCCTTTTTCACCACTAAGGATATTCACGAAGGCACGGGACTCGGCTTGTCGGTCGTGCATGGCATCGTTACCGCACACGGCGGAACAATCCATGTCTCGAGCACGCCCGGCCAAGGCTCCCGCTTTGAAATCCGACTGCCCTTACACGCCGCCGATTCTCAAGAAGAAGGACCACGTCGTGAGCTTGATGCTTGAAAAAGAAACCATCTTGGTCGTCGATGACGTACCGGATACGGTCGAGGTGATTCAACGAAACCTGGCCGCCGCAAACTATCGGGTGTTCACTGCCCCCGGCGTGGCCGAAGCTATCCAGCTTATTGACACCACGCCTATCGATCTGGTCATTACGGATTTCAAGATGCCGAAACTGAGCGGCCTGGACCTGGTACGATACGTCCGCGAAAACCGAAAAGACATGGAAGTCATCATGATAACCGGCTACCCCTCGGTTGCCGGCGCCGTGGCGGCCGTGAAAAGCGGAGCGGAAGAATACCTCGCTAAACCGTTCACCGATACGGAGTTGCTCACGGCGGTCCGCCGGGCATTGGACAAACTTCATCGTCGGCGGTTGGGCGAAGCGCCTCTCACGGGCCTGCCTACATTTCCGCACGGACTTATCGGCCAGTCGGAACCGATGCGCAAGGTGCTGCGCGACATCGTCAAGGTTGCCGCCAGCTCGGCGACGGTGTTGATCACCGGCGAGAGCGGCACAGGCAAAGAACTGGCCGCCCGCGCCATTCAGTACTGTAGTCCGCGTGCGGCGGCGCCCTTTGTACCCATCAATTGCGGCGGCATCCCTGAATCCCTGCTGGAAAGCGAGTTGTTCGGCTATGTCAAAGGGGCGTTTACGGGCGCTACCGAGTCCCGCGCCGGCTTTTTCCAGACGGCCGACGGCGGCACCATCTTTCTTGACGAGATAAGCGAAACCAGCCTGAACATGCAGGTAAAGCTTCTTCGCGTCTTACAGGATCGCGAAATCTATATGCTCGGCTCCACGCGCAAGCGAAAGGTAGATGTTCGCATCCTTGCTTCGACGAACAAAGACCTCCGGCGGCTGGTCGAGAAGGGCTTATTCCGCGAGGACCTTTACTTCCGCTTGAATGTGGTAACGATTGAGATGCCGCCATTGAGGGAGCGCGGCGATGATATTGTTCTGCTGGCAAACTATTTCAGCCGGAAGTTCGCCCAGGAGTTGGGTAAGCCGGCGCCGCGATTTACCGACGAAGCGCTTCGCGTGTTGAAGGAGGGCTATAGCTGGCCTGGTAATGTCCGGGAGTTAGAGAACGTGGTTCAGCGTCTGGTGGTGATGTCGGAAGGAGAAGTGATTGATGTGCCGGACTTGCCGACAGTGATGCGTTTTTCTTTGCCCAAGCAGCCCGATTTGACCCGCACTTTGGCTCAGGTCGAAGCCGAGTACATTGCCAACGTGCTGGCTGCCGTCGGCGGCAATCGAACACGAGCGGCAGAAATCTTAGGAATAGACCGAAAGACACTGCGTGAGAAGCTGAGAAGGGATGGACAAACTGGGAGCTGAATCTCCAGCCAAGTCCTAGAACTGGGGATTTTCGCCCCACTGGTGCTGCTCTCCCCGATATTTCTTCTCTTTTCCTGCCTTGCTCATAAGTACAGCTAAAAGTTTTTTTAGCATTGCTTATTTGCATAATTATTTAGGATTTCACCGTCTGGAGCCGCCTGTTATGCTTCCCGTCCCTCTCGTTGGTACGTGAATTGCTACTTATCGCTCGTGAGTTAAAATGCTTCCCGCGCTTGCGGGCCGTTTTGTGTCCGGTTGACACGTCTTTCCCATTCGAGAGGAGGCCTGTTCCATGTCCCGAAACCAATCCAGCTTTAACGGCGGGCA
>Ga0272448_1006336_pt1 | contig 12819 bp, 13 predicted proteins | sample YNPCB0191_FD_202220 | JGI IMG/M metagenome (GOLD analysis project Ga0272448, IMG submission 202220) | Hot spring sediment microbial communities from Yellowstone National Park, WY, United States - YNP-CB-019-1 | ecosystem: Environmental > Aquatic > Thermal springs > Hot (42-90C) > Sediment...
GGCTCCTCTTCATAAACATCTAATGCTGCTCCGGCGATCACCCCTGCCTTTAAGGCTTTGACTAAGGCCTCCTCATCTACTATAGCCCCGCGTGAAGTGTTGATGAGATATGCGCTATTTTTCATCTTGTTAAACTCCTTTTCCCCTATAAGATGCCGCGTATCAGAAGTTAGAGGAATATGGAGTGTTACGAAGTCTGAGGTCGATAAAACTTCCTCAAACGATGCTGCTTCGCCACCAACCTCTCTAACCTGATCCATTAATTTTTCTATAATAACATCATGAACTAGAATCCTCATATCAAAAGCCTTAGCCTTTTTAGCGACTAGGTAGCCTATTTTTCCGAACCCTATTATGCCTAGAGTCTTATTCTTCAACTCGAACCCTTCGAGCCTATTCTTGATCCAAGCTCCCTGCTTAATACTCGCGTCAGCTTCAGGTATCTTCCTAGCGATAGACAACATCAAACCGATAACGAGTTCAGACACAGCGTTCGATGGAGCCTCAGGCGAGTTTATCACAATGATACCCCGCTTGGTCGCGGTCTCTACATCTATATTATCTAAGCCTACACCGGCCCTAGCAACAACTCTAAGCCTTTCTCCTGCTTCAAGTACCGGCTTAGTAACCTTCGTTCTACTTCGAACTACCAAAGCATCATATTTAGAAACTTCGCTTATAAGCTCCTCAGCCGTCATTAGGGGCTTAAAATCTACTTTAAAGCCTGAATCCTCTAAGATTCTGACACCTTCGTCATGAATAGAATCGCAAACAAGGACTCTTCTAAAACATGAATTAGAACTAAGTTGCATAACGATACCCATCTATTATTAACCTTTTAAAGGAATATAAGGAATACTAGAAAATAAAAATCCCATATAGTTTATTGAAGCTGAGCACTCTGAAAACTGAAAAACACCCTATTTTCTCCCCTTTGCTGAAACTATTTGAATGACATCGTTGTTTTTAAGAATATAGTCTTCCCCAATCTTCTTCTTCGTCTTTGCATCGATGGCGTAGATGAACCCTTCAGCAAGATCGGAGTGGATTAGACCTGCAAACTGCTTTGCAGTGGTCCCTTTAGGAACAAGATAGCAGTCAGGGAGAACCCTTCCCCAATGGTCTGTTAGTTTCTCAGCATCTTCTACAGGATAGACATTTATAGTATCTAAAAGTTGGTAGAAGGCAGCGTTTATCGATTTCTGGATGCCGGTGCCGCCCCAGCGCTTAAATACCTTCTCCTTAATAAATTCTAAAGCCTTTCTCTGAGCTTCTGATAGAATTGGAGTGATGATCTTGAAGTCATCATCGCCAGGAGTATACTTGATTATACCTGAAGCTGCAGCCTTTCTTAGCGCTAGCTCTGCCTCAGCACATGTGGGAATTACATTATAGCCAGATTCTTTTAAACGTTTTATATTATCTTCAGCAGGCTCTTTATCTGCCTTGTTAGCGGCAACGATGAAGGGTTTAGAAGCTTTCCTCAGTTCGGATACGAATCGAGTTAAATCTTCGGAAGACCAGCTCCTCACCTTGTAAGGATCTAGACCAGTTTTCTCTATAGCGAGGGAGATATGCATCCTGCTGATGCCTAAACCGGTAACCTTTTCCTCTAAATATTTCCCAACTTCTTCTTTAGCAGCCTCAGCTGTTCTCACAATTTTATCCCAGTCCTTCTTAATTATGCCTAAGAGCCATAAAGTGAATTCGGATTCAAACATTTTGACATCATCTAAGGGATCAAATGTGCCACTAGCTACAGGTTGACCATTCTCATCGGTAGCTCCTGCAGCATCACATAAGATTATAAGAGCGTCAGCCCGCCTAACTTCGTCGAGGAATTGATTCCCTAAACCCTTACCTTGATGAGCTCCTCGTATCAATCCAGGACAATCCACAATCTCAACGGGGATAAGTCTACTGCCATCGATACAAGCCGAGTTTACAGGTTGATCTTTAACACCTAACTCTTGGCATACGCATTTAGAGCGAACATAGGCTACTCCTCTATTAGCTTTTATTGTCGTGAATGGAAAGCCTGCTATCTCAACTGATTTCATAGTTGCAGCTGCAAAGAAAGTACTCTTACCTACGTTAGCTTTCCCTACTAGCCCTACTAAACGAGTCAATCATCATCAGCAGTAGATGATATTAGGAAAGGGGTTTAAACACTTTCTGACGAATTAGGTATCTCTCGATAATAGAAGCCTTCTCTTTTATGCGAACCAAAGCTTCTGAGACCATTTTTATGTAACTGTATTCTAAGCTCTTTGGCTCTCTGATGGGTGATCTCCTTTCTATTCTCCATGTAAGTAATGATCTCTTCAGCCTGTTCGATAGTCTTACATCTTCGGATGAAATCTACGACATCGGGTTCGTATCCTGACCATACGCTCCCAGCCTCGATTATTTCGATTTCGGATCTGCTTTTAGCGCCCGATAATGGTATGTAAGCGACCCCCTCTTCAATCTCTTTGTATAGGTGAGGGAATAATTTTTTGAAGCGTTCTTTCTCCATCCGTATTCCATTCAAAAACTAGAATAAAAAGAGATAAACTTATTGAATTAAGCATCCATTTGTTTAAGAGGCCTTTAGAAAAGTGTTCTCAGGTACACTCCTATAGACGGTGGCTCCTGGAGCGATCCAAGATTTATACCCTATCTTAACCCCTGGCATAAGACTCACGTTTACCCCTATCTGAGCTTCGTCTCCTATGAAAGCCCCAAGCTTGCCTTTTTTAGAGTCGAGAATCCGCCCTTCTGTTTCAACCTTCACAGTCTTCTTATCGAATCTAAGGTTCGCTGTGATTGTGCCAGCCCCAAGATTACACCCTTCACCGATTACGCTGTCCCCGATGTACGAGAGGTGTGAAATATTCGTCCCATCCATTATTATACTATTCTTTATCTCACAAGCATTTCCTATTCTAACTTTCGCGCCTATACTCGTATATGGACGAATATAGCAATTTGGACCAATATCACAGTCTTTTCCTATAAAGACCGGACCCTCAATATACGCCCCCGACCTGACCCTAGAACCTTTCTCAACTTTGACCATACCTGATAGATGTGCACCTTCCTCCACCTTTCCTTCCACTACGCTTTTCATCGAGGTTAAGGCGCGCATGTTGGCGTCAAGCAAATTCCAAGGTAAACCAACATCAATCCACATGGCGTCTGTTATTTTAACCGCGCGAACAGTTGAATTATTTTTCACCATTAGTTCAATGGAATCTGTAATCTCATATTCTCCCCTCCTAGAAGGTTTAGTGCCTCGGATCCAGCGGAAGATCTCGGGAGTGAAGATATATAGTCCAGCGTTCGCATATTGTCCAGCAGATTCCCCCATCTCAGGTTTTTCAACTATCCCTGTAACTATGTCTCCTCGAAGTTTGACTACGCCATAGTTAGACGGCTCATCCATCTCTAAAACAGCTAGAGTCACTGAACCCTCTTCATGGTTCCTCATCACAGTCTCTATCGTCCCCTCTGAGAGATAGCAGTCGCCGTATAAACCGATGAACTCTTCATCATGAGAAAAAGGCTCCATTAAAGCAAACGCATCGGCAGTTCCTTTCGGAAACTCCTGCCTAGAGTATTTTATTTTTATACCGATTTTTTCTCCATCTTTAAAATACTCTCTTATCTGTTCCTCCAGATAGTGTGTTACTATCATAACTTCATTTACACCTGCCTCTCTAAGCCTAATAAGAATCCACTCTAATAGTGGCTTCCCGCCGATCGGGATCATAGGCTTAGGCTTCGTTAGCGAGAAGGGTTTGAACCTAATCCCCTTCCCCGCAGCGAGGATAACCGCCTTCATTTATTGAACCTCTAATGCAGCATGTATAAGTCTTCTCCCCATGGAGAGAAGCCTCTCAGCTTCTCTTAGGTCATTAGCTTCGACTGCGGCTCTAATGACTGGTTCGGTACCTGAAGGTCTAATAAGGATCCATCCCTTCTCGAGATCTAAACGGATCCCATCTATCAGGCTTATTTCTGCATATTCGCTAATATACTTGCAATAATTTTGCGATATCCATGCTGACACAGGAGACTTCAACCTGTTTGGACAGTCGTACTTCTCCTCTAATAGATAATATTGAGGAACACCTTCTAGAAACTTTGATAATTCTCTTCCCTCCTCCTCTAGTGCTTCTATCAACTTTAGAGCTGAGAGTAGACCGTCAGGACACATGTGAACACTAGGATGGATCCATGCTCCAACAGGCTCGCCTCCAAAGAGGGCTCCATTCTTTTTAATAGACTCTGCTATACTAACATCCCCCACCCGTGTTCTTAAGGTTCTTCCCCCAGCTTTACTAACTACCTCATCTATACACCTTGAAGCCCCTACATGCGTTACTATGGTCCCACCCCCTGCTTTCTCAACCACATGTCTTGCATATGCAGCGAGCACCCTATCGGGAGAAGGTATAGTTCCCCTCTCATCAACTACCATCACTCGATCTCCATCCCCATCAAAACCGAGGCCTAAATCAGCCTCCTTCTCTTTAACTAATGTGGCGAGTCTCTGAAGATTTTCCTTAGTTGGTTCAGGACTACCAGACGTAAATCTTCCATCAGGCTGGCAGTTTAATAGTCTATACTCGCACCCTGCAAACTTCAGGAGCTTGGGAAGGATAACTCCAGTAGCACCATTGAAGATATCGCATATTATTCTCCATTTTCTATCTATGTTTATCGAAGATAAAATGGAGTCGATATAAGTTTGTTCAAGATGAACCTCTTCAGCGTCGCCTATCTCATTAAAACCTTTAAGGGAAAACTGTTCTTTCAAGATGTTCTGCTCGACATTACGTTGTCGATCCTCATTGTATGCCATTCCAAAGGAGTCAAAGAATTTTAACCCGTTATATTCTGCGGGATTATGAGAGGCGGTTATGCTTACTCCAGACGAGCAACTGAGAACCCTCGTTAGATACGCTAAAGTAGGAGTTGGCACCATTCCAAGGGTTTTAACATGAGCACCACAAGCAATCAATCCAGAGATTAATGCAGATTGAAGCATTTTCCCTGTTAACCTTGAATCCCTCCCAACGGTGAATAATCCGCCTTCGCATATTGTCGCTAAAGCTGATCCAGCTTGAGCAGCCAATAAGGGAGTTATTTCAAGATTTACAACGCCTCTTATACCTGATGACCCGAAGAGCTTTGACTCCACTCGTAATTCACCTCATACTCGTTATGAAAACTAAGATCTTCTAAATATATTAAGGCGCAAACATTCAATATTATAATTGTTAGTTATAACTAGCATCATAAATTCTACAGGTATAAAAATTCTTGAAGATATTAAAATAATACAATTTCTTTGCGCAAATTATCTGTTTCGAATAGAAAGAAGGTAAGCATCTTTTATTAATTTGGCATTGCCAATAGTTCAGACTTTCTTACACCGACATGTCTCAAATTCGTGATCTTTCTTGCTTCATTATAAATATCTGATGCAAGTTTACCTAGAACGATTTCATGGACCATCTGCTCGAAGGTTAATACTTTAGCTTTCGATTCAACAATGTTTTTCATGATGCTTCTAATCCTTTTCTCCTGAGAAGTTTTGATCCTTTTCTGGCTCAGAGCTACAACAACGATCTTCAGTTTATATCCGTCAATAGTATTCACCATAAAAATGCCGTCTATCTTTGTGCTTCTTCTTCTAATCAGACTTCGCAAATAGTCTCTTAGATACTCGTGCCCTTTGAAAACGGTTTTAGCTTGGTGACCGTCAATGCTGGTTATCTTAAAGTAGAGTTTCAAATACTCTTGAGAGAAGTCCCCGGTTATTTGAGAAAGAGTCGTCTCTAGAACTCTCCCAACGATTTTGCTAGGATCCTCGGCAGGTGTCTCTCCTAATTTTGATTCCCCAAAGTATCGAGGAAGCTGCGCTTCAAACCACTCTTTCTGTCTCCATTTGTCTTTTACAGCTCTTGACAAAGTTCTTTTAAACCCCGATAGTTTGATGACTTGAAATTGATTGTCCAAAATTTATATCTTTCTGAGATTTCTCATAGTTTAATAGAAGTTTTTGAAATATAAGCCTAATTTTCAAATCCCGTTTAAATCTATACAGTAAAAAAATTTTTAGTCATGTATTATTGCGACATTATTAACTATTTTGTATCAAAAAATCATTCGGGGCTCTGTTCATAATAAAAATATTATCGTTTCCATTAAACAGAAAGATAAAATACTTCTCAATAGATAACACTAATTGTAGCGCGGATAAAATCGTAGCATGAGACTCATCTGACTGAAGTCTCCGAAAGGGGGCTGAAGGAAGATGAACTACTCGGGTTAGCCTGAGCGAATCTCATGCTTACGAGCACAGACAAGGCAACAAGATCCTATAAGCAGTCGCGCGGTGCTTAGGATCGATCGGCCGATGTTGCCGCACTGGGGACGCTCGGTTAAGGTCTGTGATCCGCGCTACAACTATTATGGAAAACTTAATTAGCAAAATTTTGTTTGTTTTAGCTAATTTATTATTCCTTTTAAAGCTTTTTCAGCAATTTGTATACATGAGAGAAGATCATCAATTGTAGAAATTAAGCTACCTAGCCCCTTAACTGAAGTAATGGATAACTTGACCTTATTCCTTGAGACTTCAGATTTTATTTCTACGCCAGGTGGAGCAGAATAATTGTCAGGCGAAATAGCCTTTAAAATAGATACAGCTGAAGACTCGTCGGGATAGCTAATTTTTATCTCCACTATGATCTCCAATTTTTCTCTGTTCTCCGACAAATTCGTCCATCATCCTGAGAAACTCTTCTTCCCTTGTTTCAGGGATATAAGCACCCGCAGCTATGTCATGCCCTCCCCCTCTACCATTGACATTTATAGCTGCCTTCATCATAACTGAACCCAAGTCAATCCCCCTACACGCCAATTCCTCTGTAGCGCGCCCAGATATTTTCAACAATCCTCCACTAGATTTCGCGACCGCTATCAAGGGCATCTGCAATTTAAGTGCCCCAGTAGATAATAGGATTGAGGCTACAACTCCGATAATCCGATCATCTATTTTTTGATCTCCTCTAAGAAGGTAGATGTTCTCCAACTTTACAATGTTTCCACTTGTTCGAACCCATTCAAGATATTCTGAGATTTTTTTTCGATAATTATCTAAGATAGTTTCTCCTTCAGTGAAGGAATTATTCCTGTCTCCTAAACCTATCGCTAGACCAACACTAGGTCGATCCATTCTTGCACAAGCATTGAGCAGAGACGCATATTCCCGTCCGTCTCTCACAGAAGTCCACGGATCTTCTCTCGTAAAAGTATAAATTGTCCCGACAAGCTCGTGCACCGTCTTTGGGTTAAAACCTTCAAAGACCATGTGTTTTGACAATGCTGAGAAGACTTTACGCCTTTCTTCTTCGTTTAGATCTCTAACCGCCCTCCATCGTCCTTCGTTTTTTAGTTCTACTCCTATATCCTTAAGAAATGCCAAACATTTATCCTCTCTACCGCTTAAACCAGGGATGAATGGATTAGTGGTGTAAGCTATAGCTTTTGCAATAGGGCGAGTCTCATAGCCATAGAATAGAAGACCGACGCTAGTCTCCAATAACCCTGAATTTTTAGCATCTAATTCTATTATACGATTCAATCCTAGAAGGGTTTTTTTCTCTCCCTTATCTTGCTGGTCTGCCAAGGCTCCAACTATTCCAAGAGGGCTTAAATCAATATTCTTCTTATCAACCTCTTTCGAGAAGAAATAAGATATCCCTGCCCCACTTACCCCTTTTGAAGAATCCAATCCATGCACCATAGGGTTTACGTGTAAAATATTATCTGAGTCAGACTCAACATACACATGATGGTCAAGAACAATAACCTCTTTCTCTTTTATATGCTCTTTCAAGAAATCTAGATACCCGCTACCTATGTCAGAGAAAATTATAAGAGAATATTCATCTCCTATAATCGATCCTATAAGAGATTCATCAATGCGATTAACGCATGAGAGTTTAAATCTTGTTTCGAGTCTTGTAAGGGTACGAGCGAGGATCGCACCTGCAGCTATGCCATCAGCATCGCTATGGGTTATCAAACGTATCGATTTATTGTCAGCTATGCTCTCAATCAGTTTTTCAGCAACGTTCTTAACCGTATTAAAAAATTCGACTTCCGTGTTCATCCATCATCTCATGCAGTGATCATCTCAGATCTGTATCGCCAATCTTGAGGAAGAATCTTCATACGCTTATAATATCTTGTAAGACTGTAGATTTTAGATTCAGTTATTTGCAAACCTCTCTTATTATTTAGATCTTTAGGATTCCTCTCGAGATGACGTCGTATTCTATTCACTTTCACCATGAGGTTGTAGAGATCCTCAGGGATACTAGGAGCAATCTGAGCTTCTTTGAGTATTTTAACGACCCCTTTACCCACTAACGGTTTCACTAACGGCACATTATACTCGTCGCGGAGGATACCTCCTATCTCGCTAGGAGGTCTACCCTGCCTATGAAGATTTATTACGAGAGCCTTAACTTCATCAGGTTGATAAACTATCCAGCTAGGAGGTCTTTTAGATACTGGTCTAGTCGAGCGTGATCTACCCCTCATCAAAGCCATTTTGCCAACCATTCGAATCATCCAATCCTGAGGACTTTTCGAATATTAATTCCCCGATTTAAAAAGGTTTAGTTCCTAGTTAAAAGCCATTCCCCAAGTTTTCTGAAAGCTATCGCCCTGTGAGACATTGTATTCTTCTCATCAGGAGACATTTCGCCAAAGGTTCTACCGTCACCTTCTCTAGGGATGAAAATAGGATCATATCCGAAGCCTTGAGATCCTCGTATCTCGCTCGAAATTTCACCTTCCACAACTCCTAAAAAACAGGAGGATTGGTCACGAAACTTGTAGGCTACAGCGCTTTTGAATTTAGCCTCCCTATTCTCAACATTTTTCATCAACTTTAAAACCCCTTCCAGGCCTATCGTTCTAAGAACATATGAAGAGTATGGCCCAGGGAAGCCTTTTAAACTATCAATGAATAAGCCTGCATCTTCGACGGCTATTGGCCTAGATTCGGATTCGAGATTTCTCAAACTATAGGAGGCTATCTCTTTAAGATCATCTGCCTGTACTTCTACTCTATCAACCTCAAGGATCTTTAGGGTTACCCCCATAGAGGATAGAATATTCTTAGCTTCAGAGTATTTGTTCTTGTTACGAGTCGCCATCCAAAGTATTCTCTCTTTCGACATATCTCCCCCTCTTTTCAATCTCCTTCATTTTTTTAAACACAGCCTCAGCCTCTCCTCCCATGATAGATCGATAACCATCCTCAAAGGCTTTGAAGAGCTCTTCTTCAAACATATAGTGAGTGCTGACGAGCATTCTCCTCATCAAATGCAGGTCTACCCCCCTCTTCTCATCTTCAGAGGAGAGTTCAGCGAGTCCAAAATCTATGAAGAAGATGATCGCCTTCTCCTTTATCATATTTGATGTGGTTAAATCCCCATGGATTATGCCAGACTTGTGGAGTCTTCCCGTTTGAATACCGATTTTCCTGAATATCTCTTTTCGTTTCTCGTTTCCAACAAAATTGATAACATCCCTTACCTTCTCTCCATTAATATATTCCATAACGATAACAGCCTCTTCGGGGATTACTTGGTATATTAACGGGGTAGGTACTCCAGCACATTTCGCCCTGTGCATTATCAAAGCCTCATGAATCGTTCTGTAACTTCTCAGCTGGTTATCCAATTCTTCATGCCGATACAGTTTCCTCACTCTTTTTTTGATTAGAACATCTTTACCATTCCAGTCTATGTCATGCCAGATGTCAGCTTCAGCCCCTTTAGCTATCAATTCAAGCTTCTCCAAGGCACCTCAACCTCATCCATTCTCCAATTGCTGTCGATATAACTCGTCTCTACGTCTGTTCGTAAACCGCTCACATAAGCCAAGATCCCGGTCCATGCTATCATTGCTCCATTATCTGTGGCGAATTTTTGAGGTACAAATTTCGAAGCGGCGCCATGTTCCTCAGCTATAAGTTGGATCATGGAACGTAGTCTCTTATTAGCCGCCACTCCTCCCGTTAGGAGGAGTTCATGTTTCTTCGTATGAGCAAGAGCCCTCTCAGTCACTTCTCCCAGCATGGCAAATGCCACTTCCTGGAGGCTGAAGCAGAGATCCTCGAGCCTACATTGACCCCCCCTCAGCTTCAATACTGCTGCTGTTAACAATCCGCTAAAGCTTAGATCCATTCCCTTCACGATATATGGTAAAGAGAGAAGCAGGTTACCTTTAGCTGCGATCGTTTCAACGGCTGGTCCTCCAGGATAAGGAAGCCCTGCTTCCCGAGCGAATGTGTCAAGGCAATTACCAACCGCTATATCGAGAGTTTCTCCAAAGATTCTATACCTGCCTGCCTCATATGCCGTGATTAAAGTATTCCCACCTGAAACATAAAGGGTTAACGGATCCTTTGCACCGGACATCAGGCGACCTATTTCGACATGTGCAATGCAATGGTTGACGCCTATTAGAGGAATATTTAGATAGACAGCTAACGCGCGAGCTGCGGTAGCTCCTGTTCGAAGGCATGGCCCTAACCCTGGACCTTGCGAAAATGAGATGAGATCGATTTCTTTCGACCCAATTTTAGCGATTCTCAAAGCTTTTTCGAGAACTCTCCCAAACTCCGAAGCATGATGTTGGGCAGCTTCTCTCGGATGTATTCCTCCTGTCTTCGGAATATGTACTTCAACCTCGTTAGCGAGTATTTTGCCCTCTGAGGATACTATACCTATCCCTAGATTATCGGCTGTTGATTCTATCCCTAGACAGATCAAATGCTCTTTTTTCTCCACTTCAAGATGTTTGAAAACTGGAATGATAAAAACTTATAGTAATCTTCCTCCTAGCCATAATTAGCATGAGAAAGCCTTTGAACAAGTTGTTTAACCAGAAATATTTTAAGTCAAGAGTTTAAATGTTAATTCCTTCTAATCTTGGAGTGTTGATTATGGGTAAACGAGTGGTAATAGCGCTTGGAGGGAATGCTATTAAACAGTCTGAAGAGGAGGGAACAGTAGAGGAGCAGCTTAGGAATGTAAATATCGCATGCGAGCAAATAGCCTCGATTGTTCGCAAAGGTTATGATATCGTATTAACACACGGCAACGGTCCACAGGTTGGAAACCTTGCCATCCAGCAAGAACAGTCTAAAGAGATAGTTCCACCACAACCCTTAGTGATCTTGGGGGCTATGACTCAAGGACAGATAGGCTACATGATCCAGCAAAGTCTTAGGAATCAACTTAAAGATCTTAACAAGAACATCGTCACGATCATCACCCAAGTCTTAGTAGACAAAAACGATCCAGATTTTTTGGATCCTCATAAGCCTGTTGGTCCATTCTATACAGAAAAGGAAGCTGAAAAGCTCAGCGCTGAAAAGGGTTGGACTATTCGCAGAATGAGGAACCATGAAGAACGTCCATGGAGGCGTGTAGTGCCATCTCCAGAACCACTTGACATAATAGAAGGCAAGATTGTGAAGCATCTTATAGATCTTGGATCCATAGTGATCGCCTCAGGCGGCGGTGGAATACCCGTGGTCTTGGATGAGAAGGGGGATCTAAGAGGAGTTGACGCTGTAATAGATAAGGATAAAGCTGGAGAAGTTTTAGCGGAAGCAGTTGAAGCGGATATCTTCTTGATTCTTACAGATGTAGACTGCGTTAAACTTAATCTAGGAAAACCCAATGAGAAAAATCTTAGAGAGATTAGGTCTTTCATGGCTAGAGCTTATCTTAAAGAAGGGCATTTCCCTTCCGGAAGCATGGGACCTAAAGTGGAGGCTTGCATAAGATTCGTTGAGCATGGAGGAGAAAAAGCGATAATAACTTCACTTGACAAAGGATTAGAAGCCCTTGAGGGAAAGGCAGGCACGATAATTATCGGAAGTTAGGAAACAATTATTATAATTCGCATGAGTGTATATTTAGGATGTCATCTAGCGATATATTAGCTCCTATGGCCGCAGAGATGAGTATAGGCGGTATCGGAGGATTCGTAGTTGGCTACGCCCTTAAGAAGATAGCGAAGTTGTTGGTCATCTTGCTCGGCATAGGATTCCTAGTTTTCGAGTATTTCGCTTATAAGGGGATAATATCTGTAGACTATTCTGCCTTAACTGAGTGGGCTGAAAGGTTAATTGGTAAAGCTAGCGGACTACAAGCTTTTGTCGCAGAGATAATCGCTCACCTGCCTTTCGGTTTAACTTTCATCACAGGATTGATATTGGGGCTTAAGATGGGTTGACTCGAGTAAGCATTACACAGTAGAGAGACTCGAAGAATAAAGGTTTCTCTTCCAAAACTACGACCTTATATCCCTTTCCAATCTTCGCTAAATCCATCCCTGAGAGCGAAGAATAGACCAGTAAAATTCCTCCATCTAAGTTTAGATGTTTGAAAGCCTCGTCTAAAAACCTGAGGAGCAACTCGTATCCATATTCTCCTCCAACCCATGAGGTTTCATCAGCTGCTCCCTCTGATGGAAGATAAGGAGGATTGAAAATGATCCAATCAAATTTCCTACAACCTAAACCATCGAAAAGATTGGAAACCTTGAACTCTATTTTTCCTGAAACACCCTCCTGCTCCGACCTCCTGAGAGCCTCTTCGATAGCATTTGGGTTTATATCGACAGCCATAACCTCGTAAACCTCTCTCTTTTTAGCCGCAGCTATGGCTTGTATACCGGAGCCGGTTCCCATGTCCAAGACCGACCCTGAGACAAGCCTCTCAACATATTTGA
>Ga0272448_1006337_pt1 | contig 12818 bp, 13 predicted proteins | sample YNPCB0191_FD_202220 | JGI IMG/M metagenome (GOLD analysis project Ga0272448, IMG submission 202220) | Hot spring sediment microbial communities from Yellowstone National Park, WY, United States - YNP-CB-019-1 | ecosystem: Environmental > Aquatic > Thermal springs > Hot (42-90C) > Sediment...
AGTGAACGAGATATCGATTGCGAAAATCGAGATTCTGCCTGATAAATATTTTTCGCCGAGTGAGACTGAAACAATAAAAGGATATGATTTTCCGCCGAACAACACAAGTAAAATTGACCTGATACTCCCCAGCGGTGCTACACTCGAAGGTATAGCGTATGCAACAGTTACGCAGAATCGGACATTCGTAGCGACATTTACGAGTCCAAACGCAAACGGAGATGGATATGTCAGAGTGACCTGCGGGTCAATAGTCCTTACAGAACTGGTAACCTTTACGGGCAGTGCAAAAAATGATTTGAGTATCACAGTTCCCTCACCCGTATATGAGGATACAAATACGACAATCAAAATATCTTCAACAACGCTGACCACACGAAACTATATCATTGACTTCAAGGTGATTGACCCATCGAATACGGAAACGACAAAATATTTTGTGTTACACAACGGTGTCGTGTATGTGACATATCGATTTGAAATGTCAGGAGAACATCAGATTATTGCAACTGTCGAGGATGTAAATATAAGTGCATCTGAAAGCGTTATCGTTAAATCCTCAGGAAGCGGTGGTGGAGGCGGTGGCGGTGGTGGAGGTGGTGGCGGTGGTGGAAGCAGTGGGAACATCACATGGATGATTATGAAATCAGGAACTGTTCTCAACATCATTCTGGATACAGGAAAAGAATATGTTCAGAGCGGGAGCATAACCGTCATTACTCCGACAGGAAATGTTACACAGATACCTATTATGAACGGAATCGCAAGTCTAACTCTGACAGAAGCGGGGACATACCTTCTGCGATATTACAATTCACAGACGGGAATTTCATCATCAAAGACATACACATATTCTCCGCAGGTCGTAATTTCAGCGAACTCAAATGCTGGACAGATAACCATAACCGTAACAATTGATGGACAACCCGCATCGGGAACTGTGCTTATTTCCTCATCAGTCGGAGATGAAGGTATCGAGCAACTCTCCTCATCGGGACAGGCAAAATATACGCCACAGCGAAGCGATATGTATACAATCACATACCAGTTTGGGGGAAGGGCATATACCAAGCAAGTAGCGTGGAGCGATACACCTCAACTCGAAACATTCACAGCAACATATCAGAACGGACAAGCAATTCTTACGGGAACAGTAACAGGTATCTATACAAATAGACCGCTGAAAGGCATAGTTCTCGATATAATCTCAACAACAGGTATACGAATTCAGACAGCAACAGATGAGAACGGAGAGTTTAGAGAGACTGTAGATGTATCGAATGAGGGAAAATACTTCACTACGACAGCAATCACATTTACGGCGACACTCAGCGGAAGCACAGGCGAAAAGAAGACCGCAACCATATCTATTACAAAAGATTTTCTTGCAGACTACTGGTGGGCGATTGCGCTTATCATTGTTCTGATATTCATAGGACTCTACAGGTCAGGAAAATTATATGAGTGGAGTCATGGAAAGATTGGACGACCTTCACTTGCAACACGGGGTGCAAAAGGCATCAAATCCCCGTTTTCACCTGCAGGAGGGACAAGGTGAAAACATGAGTGAAGATGAACTTATTTCATCAGTAATTGAGACATTGGAGAACGAGAGTGTTCCCTCACTATGGAAACAGATATCTACACTTGCAGATATAATTAGAGCAGAAATCACACGACTTGATGAAAGAATAACCGTGCTTGAGAATGAAGTCTCACTTTTTGTGCGAGATGAATCCCATCCGTCAGGAAAAATCTCTGTTCTTGAAAAACAAGTCAAAGAGTTACAACGAACTTTTACATCAGTAACAACATCAATAAATAACCTTACCGCAGTGCTAAAAAGTTATGGGACAACACTCGAATACCTTCAGCAGAAACTCGAGGAATTGAATGCCATCAGCGAAACGATATCAGACCTGAGGGAGTTCAAGGGCATATCCCTATCCAATACCGTGAGAGAAATCTCTACAAGACTTGACAGGTTGACTGAACGAGTCGAAAGAATCGAAAAAAGAAGAATGAAACTCATACGAAGAAGAGTGTATCGCATCTCAGAAAAAGAAAAGAAGGAGGAGGATAAACATGGACAATCCAACACTTAGAGAATTAGAACGAATACAAAAAATAGCCGAGTCACAGGGCATCCGAGCAATGAAGTCTATTCTTTCAGGAATGCCGAACAAAGTCATGCGTGAACGACTTGAGTTCCAGCAGATGATTTTTTACGGAGCGCCAGTCATCTCAATCGAAGGCGAAGAGTTTCAACAGGGAGCAAGAGTATACCGTAATGTCGGGTTTCTCGGATACTTCATCAACATGGAGGAATTTGTGGACTCATGGCGACTCTGGTTTACCACTCCAACAGGAATGAAGTTCGACAGACGAGGATACCCTATAAAAAATGAGGACTATGTATTACATCCCCTGTGCGCTGATGGACAATTTGTTGTGCCAAAAGATGGAGGAATAACCCTCCTCGACGATGGAAACCTCATTCTTGTCAGCAGAACGGGACTTCTGCGTGGTGAAGGCGGATGGGCATTAGCACAGAAATACGCACAACGCTGGCGTGAACTTATGGTCGCATATCAGCAAAAATCTTCACGAATTGAAGAACTCTCACAGTATGTCGACCAGATAAACAGCGAGAACTCTCGGCTTCAAGCGGAAAAAAATGCACTTCTCGAAATTGTTCGTGATGTTCAGGCAAAATATAGATTAGTCATGACGAACTATAACCGATTCCTCGTGGAAAAAGATACACTCATGGCACAACTCAGAGGTATGCATGATGTTAACGCAAACCTGAGACAGAACCTTGAGACCACATGCGCAAACCTGCAAAAACAAATTGATGATATCCTTACTATCGTGGATACTGAAGCAATCGAGGATAGCCTGCGAGCCAACCTCTCAATCTATCCGAAGATTCCGATAGAAAAAACCATGCAGATGAAAAAGAAGTGGCGGGATAGCGGAATCATCGAGGAAGATGAACGGGATAAAGTCATAAAAGAACTTCAGGAAAAACTCAAAGAACAAGAACAAATCATTCAACAACTCCGACAACAGGAACAGGAACAATCCCCACCCGAAGAACAACAGGAGGAAACACCACCAGCAGAATCGCAAAAAGGATTCACTGAAAAACTCAGAGAAGGCGCAAAACGAGTCAAAGAACAGAGTCAGCAGGAATCCGAATCTGAAAATGAAGAGTCCGAGTCCGAAGAAGAGGAAGAACAATGACACTGGAGGATGTTTCACGAATTGATGATGCAATTGAACGAATACGAAAGGCAATTATCCGTATCGAACAGGAAATCGCAAGATACAATATCAGCGTAGCCGATGAGTGGACAAAAAAACTCGAACAACTCTGCTCATTCATCTATGCATATCAAGTCCGTGCAAAAAAGAAAAAACAGGAAAATCTTCCCCTGACACAAGCAGAAGAAACCATTCTCAAAATGGAGTTAGAAAAAACATTACAACTATATATTCCCACACTGCATTACCACCTGAAAAGGTATTACCCACAGGAGAACATCTACGGGCATACCATTCATAATATCAAGAATATTAAACAATCCGATTGCATTAATTCGCTATGGACAATAACTAAAGCATTGCAGTTCCAAGTGCTGGAATACGAACAACCCGCAGTCATACATGAAAGCATATTCCAGAAGGTGAAACTATGAGCGCAACCGCCAAATCCCCTACTGAAGAACAAATCCTCCGTATCCAAGCGGAATTGAAAAAGAAAGGCATTGACATTTCAAAGGCAAATGCCACCATCATTTACGCACTGCAAAAACTTGCAGAAACTTTTGAACGGTTCATGTTCGATGATTTAAAGTTCTCAGAAAATGAGCGTGACCTGACATACAAGTCTGAACTCTCATTAACTGAATTTTATAAACGCAAACTCGATATCGTCAAACAAATCATTGATGTAGCAATGCTGTTACGAGTATCACATCCACATCTAAAATATTTGCATACTGAAGTGCCTAAAGCGTTTCGTGAAGCCTTAGATGAAATCGGAAATGAGGGGAAAAAACCCGCAGTATACCGATTGTTCAATAAGATTCTTGCATATCAGTATGAAATCATATCAGCACTCTCCAGCGGGAGGTCAACATCACTTCTCGAAATCGTGGACACAGAGTTTATGGATACTGCAAAAATGTATCGTGAAGCATTACGCAATCTCTCCGCAGAACACTGGCTTGCCTATGTAGTGCTACAGGTGATTGCAAAACATTCAGGAGGAAACTTTATGTCCGTCAAAGATATTGCACTCAAACTCGGGGTCAGCGAGACCGCTGTCCGCATGGCAGTAAACACTCTATTTGAAAAATGTAAGGAAATCCTCGTAGTCGACCAGCGTGGGGCTGAACGGTATATTCAGTTTCCCACAATATACGCAAAGTATGAACTCATAAAGATGTGAGGTGATAAACATGGGGAAAAAGTATCTTAATATTGAGGAGATAAACCCAGAACAGGATAAGTATAAAGGCATACATATCACCGTAGATGAATATATCTGGCTGGTCAAAAACCGAAGCCTCAAAAATAATAAGAAAACACTTGAACGGATTCCACAAGTCATAGAACATCTAATTGATATCTCCGAGACTATTAAACGAATGCTCGCTAAAGAAGATGCTTCGGTTCTCGAAATGAAGCCTAAAGAAATCGCAAGATATCTTCGTCAGATTGAAATGATTGAAAAAGAAAAAGAGGAACTTTCATGACAGAACAGGAACAGGAACAGGAATCGGATATGCAGACGCAAAACCGACCCAGTGAAACTAAAATCACTATGAAAGAGGATATTCCCCTGAAAACACGGATTAAACGCACATTTCTCTGGATGCTCGGCGATGAAAAGAAACTCATGTGGTTTACGATTCTGCTCGGCGGACTCATCACCTTCGGAACGACATTCATGCTCAAACTTCATGAACGGGCAACACTCTCGATTATTGTCATGCTATTAATCTGGATACTCTGGTTATTCCTTCTCCACCCTGAAGCAAAAGAAGAAGTCCTTCAGGGCTGGTGTATCACATGGATTGACAAACAGGGAGCATACCCCTTTCTCAAACGGGAAAATAACCTCGAACTCGTCTTTTGTAACTATAAAAAGTATCCTGATGGGACAATAGAGACCATTCCCTATACTGAACACTATGGCGTATACACAAAAGACGCAGTCAATCACATAAAATTCAATCCAATGGTAAATTCAGAGATAATCAAAATGCTCGAAAAAGAGTATGATATGCCAGTAGTCTGGGCGGATGGAACGGATAAATATTATACTCCTCTCGCTGTAGAACATAGAAGAATCAACAAAATCTTGCAGAGCGGAACACCTACCGCCGTAGTAAGAACAAGCGAGTGGCTCAGGGGGAAGAAATAATGCCGTTTCTTGAATTTGTGATGTTCTGGAGTGAAGGATGCGAGGCATGTCGCCGAACCAAACCCATAGTGCATAAAGTATCCACAATGTTTCCAGACATACTTTTTTCATATTACAAGATTGTGAATAGCAATTATAAAATATTTCTCTGGAAAAATGCAAGTCTAAGCGTAGAAGAAGATGAACTCCTCTCACCTGAAGAAAAACAGGAACTCCTTCAGAAGGGAATAACAAAATCATCGAGTTTACCCACATTCATATTGCGGGATTACCGTAACCCATTTGTTGTATACGAAATGATTTCAGGAGGCACACTTCCTCAACACATCGAGAAGAAAAAGTTCGAGCAGATGCTCATAGCAATGCTTAATAAGTATGAAGATATGTCGAATCACAGGTCAATAATTAAGTTTCAATATGGAGAATTTGAAGTGAGAGACGACCTCTGGGGAGGATAACATGCAAGGAAAAACGGAAACCCAAAAGGATGTGCCTGATAAACGAATGCCAGATGTAAAAATAAAAATAACATGGAATGCACCGCAGGGAACAATATTTACCGCATCAAAACTCGCACAGGACAGCGGACTCGAAGCATATTATCTCAATGGAGTTACTAACGAAAAAGAAAGAGAAAAACGACAGACTGATTTGTATCGACACATAAATGCAATAATCAAAATGCTCGAACATACAGGAGTCATTGCAATGATTGGAACTGATAGGTTTGCACGAAACGGGATTCGTGGCAAGCCTCCAAAAGTGTATCGGGTAAAACGCAACATCGATTTTGAGTGGCATATTAATGGAACAACATCAAATTAGAGGATGTGAAAGAATGACTACTAAAAAGAAAGCAAATAGGAAAAAACCAATTAGACCAGAAGTCATCATCTGTGACTGGACACAGACAATTGAGAAGAGTTTTATTCGAGAAATTTAGAATCCTTTATAAAGGCAAAAGGCATTTCTGATTCGGTGAAAAAATGAGAAACATCTTGATAGCGATAGTCTGTATGGTTGGGATTGGATTAGTGTGTTCGGTCAGCGGGGATTATATTCTCGCAGAGACAATAGTCCCGTATGTGAGTGAGCCTCCAATTTTAAACGGAAATATTACTGCCAGCGAGTATAAACGGGCAGTTACACAATACTGGGATGATGTAGGCTCATACGGAGTAGATGATGGAACAATATACCTCTACACAATGCACGACAGGTCAAATATGTATATTGCTATTGATGTAGTCAACGATGAATCGAACAATTGCACATACGGAAGCGATTTCAATGATGGCATAGTCGTTTTAATTGATGTGAACAATTCGCATACCATAAATCTTGCTGAAGGCGACATACTGATTGAAGCGGATTGCACAGGACTTTCAATGGGAAGCGGAGGTATAGTTGTATCAGGATTCAATAAGACAAACCTATCGACAACACCACACCGCATCTGGGAAATATCTATACCTCTTGTAAAACTGCCATCGGCAGGAACATACTTCGGAGTATTCATTTTTGGGATTGCAACATACAATACGAGTTCTCGTGTGATTTCGGGATACGCATATCCTCCCCGAGCAATGAATGATACTGATTCACCAGATTCAACGCCATCAAATGTGGATTACACAAAGTTTGCGCAGTGGACACTCGCAGGTATCATTCCGCCATTACCATCACCAATAAACGATTTAGCGCCATTTGTAGGGACGATGCTTGTTGGAACAATTGCAGTAACAACAGGACTCATCTTAATACGAGATGAAGCATTTGTCGGAGAACGGTTTGATGTGGGAGTAACCATTATCGCAGTATCCACACTGATTCTCATAGTAGGATATCTGCAGGGCTGGTTCAAGATATAGGCATCTACGCCTCGAGGGATACTATGAGACTGCTCAGACTCGCATCCGTTGGTATAATCATTTTAGTAATTTTATCTCCAGTCTCGGCAGTCGAGGTATCCCTCTTTCCTACCGTTGACAAAAACCCTCCACCTGAATATACCGCAGGGTATAACGCAATTGAACATGACATATATCCATCAAGAACAATCATTCTGATTGATGCACGAGTATCTCCAGAAGAAAAAAGTCTTGATGATTCAGCAAAACTCATTGGAGGAGTCATTACCGCAGTCGGTATACTCATGATTATTGTAGGTGCAGTCGCAGAGTTACCTACAGCATCCGCATCAACAATTCTTATTGCGATAGGCGTGGGCATGGTTGCATCAGGCATAACTACTATAAGTATTGCCTTTATTGGAGGAGGACAGTCGGTCTCAATTGAGGTATATAGTGCATCATCAGGAGAACTTACACCTGTGCCTAACTTTATAGGAACAATCAATGGAGGCACACGGGGATGGCTTGGCGGATGGGGGTTCACGGATTCCAGAGGAGGTAACACTAAATATGTCATTACACACGAAGATGGGAAAACACCTAAAGAGACTGCAACGGGAGTAACCGTATTTCCATCAGATTTGCATCTCAGCATAAGCATGGATGATGCAGAACATGATAAACGATTCACACTTCAGAACCCTAATGGAAGAGAAGTTAGACAATTTATTCTCAACGAAGCGTCAGCAACAAACTCGCATGATTTTGCACAACTAAACACTATTCTTTCCATATCAAGTGCAACAAGTCTTTCATTTCTGACCGAGATACGAAGATTCAATGACAGCACATTAGAATCCCGATGGAACATGCATATTCATCAGAGTTCTTCGCCATACACAGTAGATATTCCCTCATCATTACTTGATGCGGGAACAATCGTAGAATACCGCATAGTATTTATTACATACTTCAAAGAAAATGAATACGCTACCGAATTTGATGAAGCGGGGTATGTAAAAAGTCTCAGTGATATACCCTATTTGCCAAGAATCAGTGATACAGTAGAGTGCTACTTCATCAACACTCCGTTAGGCATGCAAACCCCAGATGAAAAATCCAACACACTTCCCATACCTGCATCACATCAGGATAATGCATTTGGATATGTAGATTACATGCTTGACCGAAACGGAAACCATGTTCATCCTGAACCGATTATATCCGCCTCAAATTCAATGGCATATGCACTTATCTGGGGAAGGTATGAGGGAACGCATGATGATGGATGGATGACAACTGATTTTACAAGATACAGTGTAACAATCACAGATAAAACATCTTCATATGTTTATTCGGGCAAGGTCATTGGAGTATGTTTAAGTAAAAATGAACGAGATATGAAATACTCATATCTCGCATCACGACAGGCATATGTTATCGTCATGTTCAACTATACATATAGAGGAGGCGGAATTTCATATCCTTACAACATTGATGCAACACTCAAAGAGGCAGGGTCATCCACATACCACACCTTCTGGGAAGACGATGTATCCATTCATCCAGTAAAACTCCTGCCTGATTTAGAGGGACATGCGGGTATGCTTGCAGATGCACAGCCATTCAATCCATTTTTCGTTGATTTTCCAGACTACGAAAAATGGTCACCTGCGTCATCACAATTCAAAAAGTATATTACGCTACGAACAAATAAAGAGTTTATTCCCGTCTCATTTTGTTCAGCATTTATCGAGCAACGAGAATCAACCGTGACTATAATCTTCTCGCTATGCGGGAATGGTGGGCTTGGACTTGGGTTTTCAGGGTCAGCACTCACATGGACAGTCTCAAATATTAGACTTACATTGACGCTACCCCATAATACTACGCCGTTTGCCACCCACTCTTTTGGAAGCATAACTCTTACAGGGCAAAAATTGTTTACTTATTACTTTACAACATCAAATCTTACACTTCCGACAGTGCTTAATCTTACGCTTTCAGCAGACTTTACATTTCTTGGTCGTCTTGGTCATAAGATTACAACTAATGCAACAGGCATCATTCCGATTCAGGATAACTACGATGATTATGAATACTTGCTTGTGCAGTCTTTAGTTACAATGCAGTCTGCACTGAAAAAATATCCTATAACCCCTTCAGATAGAACTGAAATGCATCAACTCATTGATAAGTATTGCAATGACTACTATAACGCACTGGAAAACAGACTCAAATCCATTACTGCAAAAGCAGAACAGAAAAAAGATGCTCGTGCATTAGACGAAATTTCAAAAGCACAACGATACTTAGATGGACTATCAGCAGAAGAGCAGAACACGATGTATAAAGGCACATGCCAGATGAAATGGAAGAACAATTTTGAAAAACAAGATGATATGACCGACCCGCATGTTGTCGGCGCATACATACATATAGCATACAATTTAATCTATGCGCACTGGCTGGTCAATGAACAACTGAATAAAGCGATGTTCTATGTCAACTCGAAAAATGCGACACAGTTCTTATACAACAACTATGGCGTAACAATAAAAGATGCATGGACTAAAGAAGCCGAATCCTCCGTTGGCGGAGGCGATAATTATGTCAAACGAATCGATTGGAGTCTTATTGTTATTGTTGCATCAGTTATTATAGCCATTATCTCGTCAATCATCATATACCGATTTGCAAGAGAAAAGAACATTATTCCAGACGATTGGATAACGGGATGGAAACTCGCAGTTCTGCTCTTAATATTTGCGGGCATAACTGCAGGATTGTTCGCAGTATACCTGAATACTGGGCTGGCGATTGCACACAATCTCGGAGGATATACATCTTTGCGGGGGTGGTGGGGATGACTGCGATTCCTTACATAATCGTAAGTGAACGAGCATTCTTCAGTAAATCTACATGGTGGCAGAGATTGTTAGCCTTAGCCGTAGGCATACTCATAAGTTATGGCGCAGTATTACTGTTCGGACTGCTTATTCTTGTGAACGGGTGGGCATTCCTTTTGCTTGTCGGTATTCCTGCGATAATATGTTTCTACTATGAGGTAGAGTTCTGGTATATTCTTGGACTCGTGCTTGGATTAGTATTCTTTGTTATCCATGTGATACTCGCATTATTCAACTATGTTACATTTCCATTTCCGATATTCGGATGAGGTGAACCATGACAGTTACCGAGAACCTGAAAAAGTTTGACCTCCGAACTTGGCTGTTAGTAATTTCGATTATTCTGCTTGTATGCTCAATATTTCTGCCGTTGCATACTTCATATCGACTGGATACACGAGAAAACGATAAGGAAACCATTACTGCGTATACCTATACAGTAAAATATACGCATACGCTTGAGACTCATGTTTTATCCGAAAAGAGTTTTCCCTATTCATCTGTTAAGACCGAACTCGGATATGAGTCTCAGTGGGTCAGTTATATGACATACCTCTTACCGCTTCTTATTCTGGTAAGCATTTTATTCTTTGTGTATGAGATATTCCGTGCAGACATTATTGAGCGAAAAGGATTATTCATTGCTATAGGAACAATTATCCTCCTGTTAGACATTTCTCTATTTGTTTCAGCGTGGAGCGGTGTTATCACTTATAGATACGGAATCGGGTTCTACGATGAATCACGAGGATACATTACTGTTCTCTCCTCACAACCTGACTGGGGATTCTGGTGTATTGTTGCATCACTGATATTATCGTTCATTGCGTTTCTCTATGCGAGAAAAGAATCTATTCTGAGTCGTGCCTATGCTTGAGACGATTATTCGAGAAATTTAGAATACTTTATAAACCTTTATGATATTCCTGATGCAAGGTGAAAACAATGAATGGAAAGATGATTGTATCGGGAATCGTGCTGGTAGTAGTAGCCATGATGCTGATGCCGAGTGCATCTGCATTGAGCGTAACGCAGAAAAAGTTTGAACCTCTCACAGGAGTAGATAATATAAACATCTATTCTCTGAGCATAAACAACAATGTGTTATACCTGACGGGAATAGATGTGTTTAATAATGAAATTGTAGTCTACTCATGGAAGGGGCAGGGGTATACTCCTGTAAAAGAAGCACATGCGAAAATCTCATACGAGTATTATCCAACGGACACTGTGTGGTTCAAGAACAGGATGTATATTACAATGATGAACGGTTCTGCACCCTACTCAGATGGAGGTTTTACGAAAATATGGTCGACTTCGCTATACGCATTTGAGCCGTCTGAAAAGACTATTTACGAAGTAGCAAAGTTCGATAGAGGAACACTGACACAGGCGACAGTCTTCGGAAAATACCTTATCATTACGGGAGACTTCAATACATTCTACTACTCGACAAATGGTGTAACATTTACAGCAAGAAACATTTTAGACACAATTAAGGGCAAAGATTCCAGCAACTACTATTTATACAACAACTGGATTACTGGCGTAGCAACAGTTAACGACATGCTTGTATTCGAGTCGAGAAACTGCACATACGCTTCAGCAAAGTCATTATTCGGAGGATTTACATTGTATAGCGATTACATCAACTTTTATAGTCTTGAAAACCTGACTGATAATTATACAGTTACTCAAACCACAAACAAACTCTCAAGAGTAATCATTTATAAGAATGTTGGCAATTATATATACAACTACACGAATCCGATTATTCCGCTATCCACGAACTCGATTGCATTTGTCTCGAACAGGGCAGTATCAACATATAACCCCGATACTGAAAAAATAACCAGAATCATTCAGGGGGACACTGATATGAATCCCACACCACTATTTGCATCGCATCTAACTAATGACAAGAAATTCTTCTACATGACTGTTGGAGCAAACGATAATGCACCCTCATGTCCTGCTGGGGGAACAGACGCAATACCGCCGTCCAGCACATGGACACTCAACGAGTTCGACTTGCAGAACGGAAAGAAAACTGATGTTTTCGAGCATACGGCAAATTACATCTACGATATAATCAACTATGAAAAGGGGTCAATCGTTCTTGCGACATCTAACGGAGCATATACATATCACGATGTAAGTGTTTCGTTTGATGCACAAATCAGTCAACTGATGTTTGCACTACTGATAATCGGTATCATCATGATAATGTTTGGCGTTCTCTCGTGGAACAAAGGATTTGAAGATGTGATTTCTCTATCTGCGGGAATATCTCTCGTTACGACCAGCGGAATCCTGTATGTCTATCCTGCAATATATCTGTCTTGGCTGTTGGTTCTCGTCCCGATAACACTATTTTTCCTCATAATGTATGCGTTTATTAAGACATACCACCTCGAAAAACTCGATTTCCGACTGTCAAGCATGGATGCAATATGGATTGTAATCATTCTTGCAGTTATTGTTGCTGTCGAAATATTCACAGGACTCATCTCCACATATGTCTATCCAGCATGGCTACCACCTCCGTAAAACTTAACTTCATCGGCGGGAAGTCCCCTTCCGTAAGGGAGGGGATGAAAGCCGACAAGAGAAAGGCAT
>Ga0272448_1006338_pt1 | contig 12818 bp, 11 predicted proteins | sample YNPCB0191_FD_202220 | JGI IMG/M metagenome (GOLD analysis project Ga0272448, IMG submission 202220) | Hot spring sediment microbial communities from Yellowstone National Park, WY, United States - YNP-CB-019-1 | ecosystem: Environmental > Aquatic > Thermal springs > Hot (42-90C) > Sediment...
GGATGGAAGAAGGGGCGGTAATGATGGTCGGGTTCAATTTGCCGAGAATTATAAATGCTCTCTCTATTCTGAAAGATCAAAAAAGAGGAGAAGAAAGAACTTTAAAAATCGTAAAAGATTATGATGCGCCCAATGTTTCTGAAAAAGTGGTAAGGATTATTTTGAGCTATAGGGATTATGCGAAAAGGTTGATATGGAAAGAATAAAAGCAATAATTTCAACAAGACCAAACAGATTAATATTTTTAACTGTATCATCTTTTTGATTTTGTTATTAACTATATAAGGTGAAAATTAATAAGCCATGAAAGTTCTTCAAATAAACGCAGTCGGCGGTATTAGTAGTACCGGACGCATATGCTTCGAGCTTGCTGATTATTTGAATAATAATGGACATGAAGGATACATTGCTTATTCGACGGGTTATCATTACTACAAGGGATATAAAATAGGAAATAAATTTGATACTAAAGTTCATGGCCTTTTATCAAGAATATTTGGAACACAAGCCTACTTTTCAAAAGGTGCTACTCGTAAATTGCTAAATTATATTTCTAACCTTAAACCCGACATAGTTCATTTGCATAACTTACATAGCAATTATATTAACCTAAAATTGCTTTTGAGTTATTTGGCTGAAAATGATATTCCAACAGTCATTACCCTACATGATTGCTGGTTTTATACTGGGAAATGCACACATTATACATTGGATAATTGTTATAAGTGGCAAACAGGATGCGGAAAGTGTCCGGGCTTGAAATTAGATAATCCATCTTGGTTTTTCGACAGAACAAAGAAGATGCTGCGGGATAAAAAGACTTTATTAGAGCGTATCCCTCGGTTGGCTGTAATTGGCATTTCGGATTGGATCACTAATGAAGCCAGGAAATCTTTTTTGGCTTCAGCTAAAATATTAACTCGTATATATAACTGGATTGATACAGATGTATTTAAGCCGGTTGACGGAACTTCTTTAAAAAAGAAACTTGGAATAATTGATAAATGGGTAATTTTAGGCGTTGCCAGTCGATGGAGTAATAGAAAGGGCTTAAATAAGTTCATCGAGTTATCAGGCATTATTCCGCCTGAAATGAAGATAGTATTGGTGGGTGGTATAAGCAATAAAATTAAATTACCTCAAAATATAATTCATATTCCCGAGATCCACGATTTATCAGAGCTTGTGGAGTATTATTCTATGGCAGACGTATTTGTCCATTGTTCAAGGGAGGAAGCGTTTGGGAAGACAATTGCCGAGGCTTTAAGCTGTGGAACGCCGGCTATAGTTTTCAATTCTACAGCGTGTCCGGAAGTAATTGGGCCGGGATGTGGATTAATAATTAATGAGTATGATGCTTCAGCAATATTGAAAGGAATAGCTATTATCCGTAAAAATGGGAAGCCATTTTATTCGTCAAGCGCGATTAAACATGTAAAGAAGAATTTTAGCCCGGTTATAATATTTGAAGAAATAGTTAAGCTCTACAAACAATTGGCTGATTATGTGGATTAATCTTATTTTAATTCTCATTACAATATCCTTAGGATTATACTATATTCAATTCGAAAGAATTAATCAATATAAAATGAAGCCTCTACTTATAGAAAAAAAAACGCGTTCAGAAAGAAAAAAATATATTATAATTATAAGTCTATTGTTGATTCTTCAATCAGGTTTACGACATGTTGCAGTTGGGCCTGATACATATGCATATTATTTAATGTTTGAAGATATTAAATCAATATCATGGGAGCAAGCAATTTATAGCGTTAAAGAATATTTTCTGTTTGGAATAGGAAAAGATCCGGGATATATTTTGTTTCAAAAACTTTTTCAAATTTTTATAAATAATTATCAAATCTATTTAATCTTTGTTGCGATGATATTTTTTATTTCTTTTGGGGTCCTTATATATAAGAATGCTTATTCTATTAGAGAAATAATGTTTGCTTTTGTACTATATTCGGCTATGTTTTATCATTTTTTTTCTATAACGGGTACCCGTCAGACAATTGCAACTGCTGCAAGCTTCTGGGGCTTTGATTTCATAAAAAAGAAAAAACTTTTACCCTTTATCATTCTGATCATGCTTGCTTCAACTATCCATAGATCTGTTTTATTATTTCTGCCATTTTATTTTCTGATAAATCTCAAAAAAGCAAATTTTATCTACAAAGCAGCTATTTTCATTTTTCCCTTAGCTATGATATATAGAAAGCCTTTGGCCATTATTATGGCCAAAGCCTCAGGATCAGGGGTGTATTTAAATTATGCTCTTTCCGATTATAAAGCAAGCGCGCCTATTTTTACGGCGTTGATAATATTGTTGGTTATAGTCGGCTTGATTTTTATGAGATATGCATTAAATTTAAATCCTGATGTTTCCCCTTTTTATACAGCTATCGCATTATCATTCATTTTTACACCACTTATTTGGGTTGACCCATCGTTCATGCGAGTTGTGCAGTATTTTTCGATTTTCATGGTCTTTTTTATTCCCAAAATTATAGATATTGTTACTCTATCAGATCAGAGGATTAAGACCGCAATTTATGTCTGTATATATTTAATTTTAATTTTCTTGGTTATAAAAAATGGTGGTGAATACAAGTTTTTCTGGCAAGAAATGGATTTAGGCGAAAATTATTTGTAAAAAAATAAAATGAAAAAAGAAATAAAATATATTGGTTTTTACGATTTGCATAATGCAAATGGGAGCAGAGTTTCTAGTTTGGCAGCCATTAATAAAATGGATTATATAGCTGATGCTATAAATCAGGCGGGTTTCAATGTGCATATGGTTTCACCTTCTTGGTCGTCTGGTAATAATGCAAAGATAACCGCTAAAAAAGGGGGGGTGATTCAAATAAATTCGCAAAAGAAAGTGACTTTTTGTCCCACTTTTTACACAAAGAATAAAGTAACAAATTATTTGAAAATTATTTTTTCACTTGTCTGGTTATTCTTTTGGTTACTCAAAAACGTAAAAAAGGATGAAAAGATAATTGTATATCATGTTCAGTGGTTATCTGTGCCTATAAGATGGGCAAAAAAGATAAAAAGATTTAAATTAATACTCGAAGTAGAAGAATTTTATGGGAAAGTGTGGGAAAACAAAAAGATACTGAATAAATGGGAAGAAAAATTAATAAAAAGTGCTGATAATTATATTGCTGTTTCAGATGTGTTGGCTGAGATGTTAGGAATAAAAGTGAAAGCAATAATTTATGGTGATTATTCATTACCGGATCTTAATAATTCTAGTTCTTGTTTTATGAATGATAAGATTAATGTGGTTTACGCTGGTTCAATTGATAACAATAAAGGTGGTGCTTATAAGGCAATAGAATGTGCTGAATTATTACCCGAAAATTATATCGTGCATATTTTAGGTTCTGGAAATAAAAATGATATTGATAGATTAATTAAACAAATAGCACTAATTAACAAGAAGGCACAAAGAAATGCATGCATGTATCACGGCGTATTGCCACGCAAAGATTATGATGCCCTCTTATGCTCTTGCCAGATTGGTCTTAATCCACAAATAGAAGGTGATTATACGAATGCTCTTTTTCCGTCAAAAGTAATTTCATACCTTTCACATAATCTAAGGGTTGTAAGCACCAGAATAAATAGTATTACAAAATCAAAATTACGGCACTTAATATCATTTTCAGATGACGATCGGCCAGAAAGCATTGTTAAATGCATTTTATCGATAAATATAAATAATGCATACGACAGCGTCTCGGTAATTAAAGAATTAAATGATTGTTTCATAAAAGATATAAAAGAACTATTAATGTGAATTAGACTAATATGTTTTATAATAAAGAAAAGTTGTTTCAAATAATATAATAAATTAAGTTATGATTGACGAAATCAAAAACAATAAATATGTAAGGGTTCTATTATATCCCATTATTTTATTGAGACGGATTTATTTTAGGATTAAAAACAGAAGAACAGCAACTTTTAATTATTTATTTTCTAATGTGAAGCAAGGTAGTATTATTTTAAATATAAAGGAAATCAGAGGAGATTTCGAAATTGATGTACGTTCTGATTTGCTCAAAAGGATTTTAATTGAAAAAAGTTATGAACCATTAATAATAGACCTAATAAAGAAGAATATTGATAGAGAAAGAGATGCAATTAATGTCGGTGCTAATATAGGAATTTTTACAGTATTGATAGCACAGTTAATTAATAAAAACAAAAAAGTATTAGCAATTGAGCCTACACCATTAGCATTTAACTACTTGGGTAAAAACATTAATCGGAATTTATTAAATGAGAAAGTAATATTGTTTAATGGCATATGTAGCGATAAAAAGGGTACTTATTGGCTTAATACCATTGCCGGGAAAGAAGAGTATTCAAGTTTAGGAAAATCGATATATATATCACAAACTAAAACATATACAACCAAACTTCAAGTTGAAGGTGAGACTGTTGATAATTTAGTATCAAGATTTAAGCTTGACCCTGGATTAATATTAATTGACGTATAGGGGGCGGAAATGAAAGTTCTGGCAGGAGCTGAAAAGGTAATTATAAAACATCAACCGATAATTATATCGGAACTTGACGACAGGTTACTTTTTGAACAAGGGACATCATCATCTGACGTTATAAACTTTTTATTAAAACTGGGTTATGAAATAAAAAGCATTTATGAAAAACATAAAATAAAATATCCATTTGCCGGAAATATAATTGCTTTTCCAATTAAGAAAAGATATATATAGGAATGATATTCTAAACAATAAAAGCACATTATTATATCAAAGATTGATATTATGATATCAGCGAAAGAGAACAACTAACACACAAAAGCTTAAAAAAAAGAGTGATTCTTATTCCGCCGTGAATATTTTGGAGAAATGATAAAAGCTAATAAAGCCTAGGAATGCTTTAAATGTCACTACATAAGCGCTAAAATATAGGGCGAAAAATGAAAACAATGAAACCTTATTTAATAGATATTCCAGTTTTATTAATTTTTTTTACAAGGGTAGAACAAACAGCTGAGGTTTTTCATGAAATAAAAAAAGCTAGACCGAGCAAACTATATTTATATCAAGATGGCCCAAGGCCAGACAAGCCGGATGATATAGAAAGGATAGCTAAATGTAGAGAATTAGTTTTGAGTATAGACTGGGAATGTGAAGTTTTTACGAAATTCCAGAAAAAAAATTATGGCTGTGATCCTTCTGAATTCATTGCTATAAAATGGATGTTTGAGAATGAAGAATATGGGATTATTTTGGAAGATGATGATGTTCCATCACAGAGTTTTTTCAAATTTTGTAAAGAATTATTAGAAAGGTATAAAAATGATACGCGAATTAACATGATTTGTGGTATGAACAATACTGGTGTTTCAACGCATATCGATGAAAGTTATTTGTTTACTCAAAAGGGTTCTATTTGGGGATGGGCCACTTGGAAAAGAGTAATCGATACATGGGATGGAGAATATAAATGGTTGGAAAATAAGAAAGATGTTTTGAGATTAAAAGATGCAATAAACGATAATGCTCTTTTTAAGAAATTTTTGAAAGTCGCAAGATTTCATAAATTGACAGGTAAGCCACATTATGAATCTATAAATGCAGCTTCCATGTATTTAAATTATCGCCTCAATATTGTTCCTAAATATAATATGATTACAAATATAGGATTAGGTCTCGATGCGACTCACAATGTTAAGAATGTCAGACTACTTCCACATTTAACTCGCAGATTATTCTATATGAAAAGATACGAAATAGAATTTCCGTTGATACATCCTAAATATATAATCATAGACAAGAAATTTGAAAAAGAGATGACACCATCAAAAATTAAAATAATATTTGCTCGGATGGAAGGCATTATATTAAGGCTTATATATGGAGATTTCAAAAGCCTTATTAAAGGATTCAAACGTAAATTATTTTTCTGAAGATTATATCAAATATTGGGAAATAACGTTATTAATATAAGCCTAACTTCAGAGGATCTATATAAGCTATTTTTGAAATTTATGCGAATGCTGATTGAAGAAAAAGTACTATTCAGGATATTATGATAAAAATTAAATAAATTTGAATCTCTTTATATTTTCCCGATCTCGTTAAATATTAAAATAAAAAAAACCCAGATAAAATATTTGGCAGTATCAAGTTCATTTCGAATTTCGAAGCCATATATACTCTATTCAACTTTCTATCGGGGCTATCAAGAAGGAAGGGCCGCGATCCAGGGCTTCTTAGACCTTCTCGCATTTCAAATAGCTTCGATCGGTCGGCCAGTCTTCTGAGTAATCCATAAGATAACAGGTCTCCAAATAGACTCAAGAGCTGATGGAGGCGAAAATCGAGACCACACGACTGCGGCGCCGGGCCTCTCGGATTTTTCGCTCATTCATGTTTGTTGAGGAGATTCTCTTGTGATTGATCTCGGTAAAAGCGTAGGGTTGGAGCGAATCTTCAATACCCTCCTCGAGGCGGCGCTTGCCACCGGAAAACGCTCGCCGTATCCCTCCACCAGCTCAGCCGCCGTCTGCCAGGGGCTTCTTTGGTCTGGCTGCATCCAAATCCGTTTCAAATGGCCTGCAAGGCAGCATTTCTCTTTATGGGGAACCTTCGCCAGGATGTTTCGCATAATATGGACATTGCAACGCTCGAAGCTCGTTCCCAGGAGCTCTTTTTTATGGACGCCTGGATGCCGGCATGCCCATCCGAGATACAGAGATTGACCCGCCGCATCCACTTTTTTTCCAGTTTCTGGAAAAAGCCCGCCAGGAGGACTCTGATTCGTCGAGTATGGGCTCCACGGCTAAGATTTCCATGATTCCGTCGCTGTTAACACCGTGGGCGATTATCAGCCCCAGCGTCATAACCCGGTCCTCAATCCGAACCTTGTCGTAACGGGTGTCGATCATGATGACCAGGACGCTTCGATCAGCATCATCTGGTGCCCCACCTACTCTAGCATAGCCTGAACCGGATTGTCTGCCGTGAGAAAACCAAATATCATTTTTTCCAAGAGAGCCTTATAATTAGACATGGCCGTCGAAATAAAACGTCTCATATCATTCGAGATCGCAGTCGAAGAGAATTAGCGATGGCTTTCCTCTATCGCAAGTTGCGAACTTCACCGTACACTATCAAATATTTTTTAAAAGCCTAAAAAAAGATATCTTTTATAAGACAAAAGTATTTTACTCTAAAGATAAGATGAAGAAAAAATCTTCCCCATTATTTTCGATTATAATTCCTGTATACAAAGTAGAAAAATACCTGCGTACTTGTGTGGATACTGTTTTGGCTCAGGATTATGAAGACTTTGAAATTTTACTTATCGACGACGGCTCGCCCGACAGCTGTCCCCAAATATGCGATGAATACGCGTTAAAAGATCATCGTATAAAGGTAATTCATAAGAATAATGGAGGATTGTCAGATGCACGTAATTATGGTATTAAAAATTCCTCTGGCAAATATATTTTATTCTTAGATGGTGATGACTATTGGCAGGATAAAGATTTCCTATCAGGATTATATGAAATAGTTTGTAATCAACAAGAAGTAGATATAGTAATTTTCGGCCGGATAAAATATTTTCAAAAAGATAATTATTTCCTTGTCGATAAAAGAGATCTCTCAATAGAAAGAGAAATACAAACTGATAATATTAATCATATAGCTATATTGTTAAAACATGATTTATATACTGCTTCTGCGACAGATAAATGTGTAAAAAGTAAATTTATTTTGCAAAATAACCTTTTTTTTAAAAATGGAATTCGCAGTGAAGATATTGAATGGAGTGGTAGACTATTATATTTTATGCCATCGATGGCTTGTTATAATAAAAAGGCATATGTTTACCGTAGGCAAGTAGACGGTTCGATTACTTCGAATGTAGATGATAATCATATTAATGACATTATTCAAACAATAAGAGCTGCAATATCTAAATCTAATGGATTAGCTGATAAAGAGAGATATATTTATTTGAGTTATTTTGCAGTGCAATATCTTACGTTACTATACAATATATCTTCCAATAAATTCAAAAAATTACCTTTGTTAAACGATGTAAAGGAATTAAGTGGTATATTAAAGTATGATATAAATTACAAGGTTAAAATAGCAAATAAAATTATGAAAATATTTGGTTTTAAATTAATGACAAAATTACTCCGGTTATATGTGCAAAATAAAAAAGTATGAAAATATTAATTATTTCTAAGGAACTCTGGTCTGAAAATAATAACGGAGGAAATGTTTTATCTAATATTTTCTCCGATTTTGATGCAGAGTTTGCCCAAATTTATTGCAGCCCGGGGATACCAAATAATAAAATATGCAAAAAATATTTTCAGATTACAGATAATATGATCGTTAATAGCCTTTTAAGTAATAAAAAAGTTGGCAAATCTTTGATATTCCAAGATTATCCTTATAAGCCAGAAAAAGTTATCGTATCAGATGTTACGGAAGGAAAATGGTATTTTCGAATTTATAGGAAATACCGATTATCATTTTTTGAGATGTTAAGAGAATGTTTGTGGAAAGCATCACGTTGGAAAACAAAAGAATTAGCTGAATTTATATTAAACTTTAATCCAGACCTAATATTTGCGCCCTGCTATAGTAATATGTTTATGTTGCGTTTAGATAGATATGTAAAAAAACTGACAGGCGTAAATATGATATCTTATGTGTCTGACGATGTTTATTCCCTACGCCAATTTAATTTATCACTATTTTACTGGCTAAATCGTTTATTAACAAGAAGGTCAATAAAAAAAACTTTCAATGATTATAATTTGATATATACAATGACAGATGAACAATATCACGAACTATCAAAGTTATTGGGAGCAAACATGAAAGTATTGCGGAAGGGCGGATACTTTTATGGAGACTCCCCTAAGAAAAAAATAAATGAACCAATTAGGATGGTATATGCTGGAGGCATTTATTTAAATAGGTGGAAAATATTGTCAAAAATTGGCGAAGTAATTAAGCAATTAAATAAGGAAAAAATCAGAATCCGTCTAGACATATATACGCAAAATGAGACTACTGAAAAGCAAAAAAGATTGCTCGATGATGGAAAGAACATATTCCTTCACCCGGCAGTAGATCAGACTGAGTTAGCTAATATTTATAAAAAAAGTGATATAGCGCTTCATGTCGAATCATTTGAATTAAAATACCGATTATTGACTCGCTTATCATTCTCAAGTAAAATTGTTGATTGCTTGGGCAGCTCATGTGCGGTTATGGCAATCGCTTGGAAAGAACACGCCGGTCTCAAATACCTTAAAAAAGAAGATGCTGCTATTTGTATTGATAATTTATCTAATTTATATGATAAGTTGAAAGAAATAATTGAAAGACCGGAATTAATAATTGAATACGCAAAAAAAGCTTGGGAATGTGGTAAGCGAAATCATCAAATAGATTTGATAAGAAAAGGTGTTTATGAAGACTTTTTGATGATATCTTCACGGAATAAATCAGATAAGAACGTGAAATGAATTATTATAGAAATCCGAAATATGAAATGCTCTTCGAAAACCGGACAGGGCAATCAGTTATAAAATAGCCATAATAATGGAAAGAGAACAATATGATGTGGGAGCAATTAAAAATGTTTCAGGACGAGAAGCGGTTAAATCAGAGAAACCTATATCCCGGATTGGCAATGATTTTGAGTTCATGGGTTTCTTTTTATCAAGTAAATAGATGCCCGATCTTGATGAGAGCTTAGTGCTATAAAATAAACAAGAAGGAGCTCAGGATTTTATTCAATAGATTGAAATTTTGATGATTATCTCGGCAAGAAAAGAGCCTTTTCTTCACGCAGGCGTAAATCGAGAGTATGTTTTTGATTCTATATTATAATGCTAATGGCTCCATTATCGCTTTGGTAGCGCTCGCCATATGATATATGTTTTGACCATTCAGCCAGCAAAAAGTATGCTGATATCGTTAATTTAAATGCCCTAATTAAGATTGGCAGGTCAAAAAATCGCGCTAAACAAATCGCTTTACTGTTCAAAAAATGATGTAAAGCTCAATGAGCTCTTATCAAACAGCATATTTTCTTTTTGTGTAATATTTGATTTAATTAATGTTTTTAAATTAGATAGTGTTATAAAAATGGGTCACTAATACAAGGATTTAATATCAAATATTTTTAATTATTTTATAAATACAAATTAATGTAGAATAATCAAATGAAAAAAATCTTAATTATTAATAATTATTCAAAAAGCCTATGGCGATTTCGAGGCCCTTTAATCTTAGACTTGATCCGAAAAGGATATTCTATTACGTGCTATGTACCCTTAAAGGAGTGTAATGAAATAAATAATTTAAAATCACATGGTGTAGTTATTAGAGATATAAAACTAGACAGGACCGGGATGAATCCAATAAAGGATTTAAATTTAATCATTTCATTGATTAGGTTACTAAAAAATGATACTCCAGATATAGTTTTGAATTACACAATTAAGCCAACAATATATGGCAGTTTAGCAGCGAAAATATCAGGTATTAAAGATGTTTATTCTGTTATAACTGGCTTAGGATATTCATTCTATAAAGAAACGTTTAAACAAAAAGTTATAAATCTTTTAGTAAAAAACATGCTCAGAATTTCTTTAAAGTTTAATAAAAAGGTATTTTTTTTAAACCAAGATGATAAAAATTTATTTTCTAATTTAAAAATTACCCATAAGGCAATAACTACTATGATAAATGGGAGTGGGATAGTTCTTTCAGGCGAGGGATTCCCTTTGGAATTATATGAAGTCAATACTCCTAAAGTGGAGCCGGTTACATTTTTAATGGCAGCAAGATTTTATAAAGAGAAGGGAATATTAGAATATTTAAAGGCGTGCCAAATATTAAAATCTAAAGGGCTAAAAGCAAGATTTTTATTGGCTGGCGCACAAGATTCTAATCCACGTTCTTTTTCTGAAAATGAAATAAGGCAGATAGCTTTAAAATCAAACGTAGAGATTTTGGGTTGGGTAGATGATATAAGATCTGTAATAAAAGATGCTAGTGTCTTCGTTTTGCCCTCTTATAGAGAGGGCATTCCGAGAAGCTCATTAGAAGCCATGGCAATGGGTAGGCCAATAATTACGACAGATGCGCCCGGATGCCGAGAAACTGTAATAAATGGGCTTAATGGGTACCTTGTCCCACCCAAAAATGAGGTTGCTTTGGCAGCAGCAATGGAAAAATTCATTTTGCATCCTGAAATAATTGAACCTATGGGAAGGGAGAGTCGTCTTTTAGCAGAAAAGAAGTTTGATGTGAAAAAAATAAACAAGGTTATTATGAGAGAAATTGGATTAGATTAAAAGATTAAATATAAAATAGATACGTCTCGTCTTTTATTATCCGATTGTATTCTTAGTAATGGAAGATAAAATAATTAAGAGATTTTTTGATATAACCATTGCACTTATTTTATTGATTATAATGTTGCCCTTGATAGCCATTATTTATATGATGATTTTAATAGATTTGGGCAAGCCAGCTATTTTTAAGCAAGCTCGGCCAGGTTTATATGGAAGGCCTTTTAACATTTATAAATTTAGGACTATGCGTAATTTAAAAGATAGAAGTGGAAACCTGCTACCCGATGAAAAGAGGCTTACAGGCTTTGGAAAGTTCTTGAGAAAAACTTCCTTAGATGAATTGCCTGAGTTATGGAATGTATTAAAGGGGGATATGAGCCTAGTGGGGCCGAGGCCATTGCGTATGGAGTACTTGGATAGATATACACCTGAACAAGCAAGAAGGCATGAGGTGAAGCCAGGAATAACAGGATGGGCGCAGGTCAACGGAAGAAATGCTATCTCTTGGGAAGAAAAATTTAAATTAGATGTATGGTATGTAGATAATTGGAATATTCTTCTTGATATTAAAATAATTTGCTTAACAATATTAAAAGTATTAAAAGGTGAAGGCATAAGCGCTGAAGGTCATGCTACTATGCCTGAATTTAAGGGAACATCGAAGGAATAATTAGATGCCAAAAGGGCTTGTAGTATTAGGAGCTGGCGGCCATGCCAAAGTTGTGATTTCTGCTTTAAAACAATTGAATATTAATATTCTGGCTATATTAGACGACGATGAACAAAAATGGGGAAAAGATATATTAGGAATAAAGATTTCAGGACCCATAGAGAAAATAAAGTCTGGAAATTTTAATGCGGCCGTTATTGCTATCGGAGATAATGGGAAAAGAAAAGAGTTAGCAGAACAATATGCAAATTATTGCCAATGGCAAACTATAATTCATCCTTATTCTTATGTTCATCCAAGCACAAAAATTGGACCAGGGAGTGTAGTTTTTGCTGGGGCCATAATCCAACCAGATGCTTTAATTGGAGATCATGTAATAATTAATACCGGGGCTACCATCGATCATGATTGTACTGTTGGAAATTTTGTACATATCGCACCAGGGGTACACCTGGCAGGAAATGTTTCTGTAGGCGAAGGGTCATTTCTTGGTATTGGTAGCTCTGTTATTCCTAATAAAAAAGTTGGCAAATGGTCAATTGTCGGCGCCGGAGGTGTTGTAATAAAAGATCTTCCAGACTTTTCTATTTCTGTTGGAATACCTGCCAGGCCTATAAAGCAAGTAGATAGAGGGTAAAAATGGAAAAAATTCAAATGTCTGCGGCTGAGATTAATCATGATGATATCCAGGCATTATTAAATGTTTTAAAATCGGGGCGCCTGGCGTTGGGGCCTAAGGCAAAAGAATTTGAAGAAATGATG
>Ga0272448_1006339_pt1 | contig 12817 bp, 13 predicted proteins | sample YNPCB0191_FD_202220 | JGI IMG/M metagenome (GOLD analysis project Ga0272448, IMG submission 202220) | Hot spring sediment microbial communities from Yellowstone National Park, WY, United States - YNP-CB-019-1 | ecosystem: Environmental > Aquatic > Thermal springs > Hot (42-90C) > Sediment...
CCGACCCGCCCCGCCCAATCCCATTGATTCCCGGAAGGTTGGCACCCATGGTAGTCTTGGGAGCCTTGTTTTGGGCGTTTTTGTCTCCTCCTTGTCTATGGACGAGAAGGAGACGACATTTTGCTCTCTATATAGGGCCATGGCTCCCATGGCCCCCATGCCTCCCGTGCGATTCGAACAACTCGCGTTTGAAATGATTTTTCTCTTGACGACAAGTCCGCGGCGTCCAGCTCCGTTGGCCGGCGATACAATAATTGCTTTGTATCCGGCCGCGCGGTGATAGGTCCCCCCGCGCTACGGCACCGGAAGGAGGCGTTAGGATGGCATTCCAGCCAAGCGCAGTAGCCAACACCATCGAAAAGCTTCGAAAGCGCATCGAGCAGATTCGTGAGCGGAAGGAGATCATCGGGGAGGAAAACACCAAGGCGACGTTGATCGATCCACTGCTGGAGATCTTGGGCTGGGATCTCCGAGAGATCGACGAGGTGCGCCGGGAGTATCGCCGCAAGCCGCAGGACAATCCCGTCGACTACGCTCTCTTCCTGAACCGCACGGAGTGTCTCTTCATCGAAGCGAAGTCCCTGGAGAAGGATCTCAACGATCACCGCTGGGTGGCGCAGAATCTCTCTTACGCGACTGCGGCCGGGGTCCAGTGGTGCGTGCTCACCAACGGGGATGAGTACCGCATTTACAATGCTCACGCTCCGGTCGCCGTAGAGGAGAAGTTGTTTCGGAGCGTGCGGATTTCCGAAACGGAGCCGGAACACCTGATCGGCACACTCCTCCTGCTGTCGAAGGAACAGATGCGGGGCAGTCTGCTCGAGGAGATGTGGAAGCGCCATTTTGTCGACAGAAGAGTCCACCAAGCCATCGAGAGCTTGCTGGCGCAGGAGGATGGCGGCTTGGTGCGCGTGATTCAGAAGAAAGCCGGCGCACTGTCCGCGACCGATATCCGCGCTTCGTTGAAGCGCGCCAGGATCCGGATTGATTTCCCCATGCCGGCAATCGCGCCTTGGGCTGCGCCCCCCAAGTCACCAAGCGCCGCCGAGGCTACCTTGGAGAAGCTGATCGCCGCCGGACTCGTCCGGCCACCTCTCGAACTCGAGCGCGACTACAAGGGGGTCCACCTCGTGGCGGTCATCCAGCAGAACGGAAAGGTCGAGTTCGCCGGCGAGCAGTACGATTCCCTGTCGACGGCCGCCTGTATGGCGCGCAAAACCGTGATCGGCAGCCCGTCCGACCGGCCATACCCACCGACCAACGGCTGGACGTTCTGGCAGTATCGGGACAAGGAGACTGGTGAATTGCACGAGATGGACCACCTGCGCAAGCAATGCCTTGGGGCAAAGAAGTGAGAACGCCACACGGCCTGGGCGCCTGGTCTTAGCGTCATCCTGCCGGATGGCCGGATCCTGAACCACGAGGTGCCCCAGACCGACCTCGCGTGGCGGCACCGGAAGAATGCGCCGGCGAAATCATACGTGGAACGGCCTGCTGGCACAGCAGGCACCGGAACGGAATGCTGGCCGGTGACCTCGGTCAGCGTTCCTGTCCTATCGTAGGCGGCAGAGCGCGGGGTTCGACAAGAACTCGATGAAGCGCTTCTCCCGTCCAGTCCTCAGCAGCCCGAGGAGCGCGGCGGTGCCATCGATATCGATGACGGGAATGTACCGAAAGCCGGTCTCGATGTCCCTATAGGTTTCACAACCGGCCGCGCCGGTGAAAAGAACCGGCAGAACGGATACGTCGGTTCCCGCGAAGACCTCGCGTAAAAGGATCTCACGCACATTCAGAAGATTGCCGAAGTCTTCATCCTTCGGGGTCCCGAGGGTGCAGGCCACGATGAGGAGGGTCTTGCCATCCGGACTGGCGGCAAGGATGTCCGCGCTGCCTAACTCGACCTTCGTTCCGGGGACCCGGAGATGCTCGTAGTCGCCAAGCAAGGTCGCCGAGAACCCGAAAAGTCCCAACAGCCAGGTCACGTATAGCTCGAATGCATCGCTCTGGTTGAGCTTCCGAGACTTCGTCTCGTGGGGGCGGGTGAGCAGTCGCTCCAGGTCCGCATCAGGACAGAACTTCCGGACGGCCTCAAAGAGTGCGTTGCGCTCAGACGGGGGAACGAGTGCCCTCAACTGACGCGAGTCCGTCTCCACTACCCCCAGATCCGGATGAACGAGCCGAACTTCGACCCAGTCATCATCGTCCGATTCCGGGAGTTCGACGGTACCGGCCAGGCTCTCTATCGGGGACTCTTCTCCGATCCTTGCAAACCCAGGTACTTGGCGCCAGGCCTTTGCGGGGGGACCGGTCCGGAAATCTCGTCCGCGCAGCATGACCGTCGCGTTCACGGCGCTGAGTTTGACGTGGCGCTTCAGTTCGACTTGGAGCCGGTTCTCTCCCGGAAGCTTGCGAAGAGCCGCAACCGTGGCAAACAACGGCACGGAGAGGTAGAGATCGTAACCATGGGAGTGCCCTCGGGAGACGTTCACTTCACAACAAATATTGACAGCCTCGTACGCGTCAGAGAATCCGAGCGAGCCCAGTTCCCTGACGAGCTGCTCGTCTGCCATTTCAGTCCCGACATGGGGCCCACTGCAAATCTGGAGTTCTGGCCACCGCACCCCGTCGAAGGGCCTTAGGCCACCAGAGTCAGGCCGCAGGTAGCTGCTCTGCTTGAGCAGGCTCACCGGCTCCCGCATCTTCGCTGTCAGCCCGTTGATCCGCAGCAGGCCGTTTGCGATCTCGTCACAGAATTGGCTCCACCGGCAGAACGGCTGCGCCTCGACGGCAATCCGGAATCCCTCTGTCTGCACCGAGCTAAGGGGGAGGCGGCGCAGGCGATCCTCCGCACGGGCCGGTTCCTCATACGTGAGCCGGATCACCGCTAGCGAGTTTACCCAGGTCTGCCCCTGCCGCACGGCCGCACAGCGGACGTCGATCGTCTGGTAGGTGTCCCCGAGGATCCGGACGAGTTCATCAACCGAAAGCGGCACATCCATGGTTTTCGCCCACTGAAGAGCAACGGCCTGAACTGGTTTTCCGTGGCCTCACGACCAGTTTAGCGGATGTGCGCGGCCCGAGCGGTGCGCGATCTTTCACCAGCGTCGCTCCGCTCTGACGGTGATCAGCGTCGGCTGGGAATGACCGATCGGCGTGAGCAAAATACGCAACAAGCTGAACCACGAGTCGGTGCGGGCCAAGTTTGCTAGGCAGTATGATACGGATGGACTGTCTGATCCGGGTGCCGAGGGCTTGATGAAGCGGCATCACGCACTCCGACGTAGACCCGCCGGGGCAGAAAGGAGGGACTTCGCGATGCTGGACCAGTATCGTGAGCAGATCAAGCAAAGGCATCAGCTACCCCTGTTCATTCCGCGCCGGTTCATGGGTCGGGAAGAATGGGACCGCATGTCGGGAGAGGACATTTACCGGACGCAAGGAGTCTTCCCTGAATTGCAGCCGGACCTGGCCAAGGTCCTGGAACACGAGCGTGTCATCATCGTCGGGGAGCCTGGTGCTGGCAAGACGACGCTCGCCCACGCGGCGGTGCTTGAATTCCTGCATGGCGGGGCCATCCCCTTGTTTGCGGAGCTCTCTGGATACCGTGGACACCTTGCCTTGTTGTTGGACTCCAACGGCCACTACGTGCAAATCCGCGAGTTGATTCTACAGGAAACCTCACCCCCAGCGATTGCCTTCGTGCTGGACGGCCTGGACGAGGTTCCACCGGAACACCTGGACGCCTTCATCGCTGAACTCGAACGGCTCGTGGACAGTGAGCCTCAGGCCCGGCTGTTCCTGACCTGCCGCCAAGCCTACTACGAGTCGGTCCGGCCTCGGATCACCGCATCATTGACGGAGTTCTATCCCCTCGGTTTCACGTCGGACGACATCCGGGCCGTGGCTGCCCATCACCGTGTCAACAGCCAAGCCTTCACGGAAGAACTTGCCCGGGTGGATTTGGAAGTTGAGGCATCGAACCCTTTCATCCTCAACGTCCTGATCGAAGCTTTCCGCAGAGGGAACAGGCTCCACCCGCTTCGAAGCGGCAACATGGCGGCCGTGCTGGACGCTCTCATCAACAGCCGGCCCCGGTTCGCCGCGCGCAGGCAACGCCGCGCGCTGCGCATGTTGGCGCTGGGCATGGAGGTGTGCGGCCGCAACGAACTGACCCAAGAGGAAGCCGTGCGGATTCTAGTCGAAAGCATGGATACCGACGAGCGGGAAGCACTGGAGCTCCTGGCCGAGATGGCCTGTTCGATTCTCCTCCGAACGGCCTCCGGTTTCCGGTTTCAGATGCGGTCCTATGGTGAATTCCTGGCCGCCCAAGAGATGCAGAACGAGTCGCTCGAACGCGTGCTCGATCTGGTTTGCCTCCAAGGGACCCGGATTCCGGCCGAGACCTGGCGGAACACGGTCAGCTACTTGGTCGAGTGTCATGGGGAGGCCCGCAAATGCTTCAGCTACAATCATCCTGACTGGGTTCTGGGCGCTTCGTCCAGCGCCTTTTCCCCGGCTGAAGCCATCGAACTCGTACAACGAATATTGGCCCGACTGGAGCAGAAGGACGAGTTTCTGATAGGCCATCCAGTTGTCAACCACCATCGGCTCGCGCAATTTTGCAGGCCTGAGGTCCTGCCACTACTCAAGGAGAAGCTCCAGAGCTCGCAGGCCTCCGTGGTGGCGAACGCGATGCTACTACTGGGCCACATGAAGACCCGAGAGGTAGTGCCAGACGCAATGGCGCTCGCGGTCGAAAGGACAAACAGCTTCAATCTGAGGCGCAGTGCCTTGTTCTCCATTGCCCTGGCCGGGGACGCTTCGGTCATCCCGAAACTTATGGCAGCGTACGACAAGGATGACCTCCTGTCCGCCCTGTGGATCGACTGCATCGGTGCCTTGACGACACCCCAGACGATCAGAACCGTTCTGCCGCTGCTCGGGCGAACCGATGTGCTGTTGTCGGCGGCCTACGAACGCTTTCGAAGCTTCCGCTCACGCGAGGCACTGGAAGCGGTGCTGGATTGCTTCCTTGAAAATCCCAATGCAGCGGCCGACCGTGACCTGTGCAGGTACGTCGAGCCGATTTGGTCTCTGCTGGATGAGTTCTGGGACGAACGGACCGAATCGAAACTGACCGCCCTCTTGGTCAAATGGGAGTTCTCCAAAATGGATGGCGGCCTCATCGACCCTTTGCCGGCGATCGTGAAATCAATCATCAAGAACGACCCGCGAGGCAGCGTGAGCCGCCGGTTTCTAGGTGAGTTGCTGTTATGTGGGCAAACTCTGCGCTTTCTGTGCGATGCCATTGCCGCGATTGTCACGCCGGCTACCGCTGAATGGCTACTCAGCCTCGGGGAATCCGCCCGAGAGATCACTCGGCGGCTCGCGTTCACGGTGGGGAACCCGGAGGTCCGGAGAGTTCTCCAGGCCACGCGGAAAGAGTTGCCCGAAGCTCGAAAAGCCTACTCCTGGGAGCTGGTGGCGGAACAGGCTCGCAACGCAGAAAAGAGGGCAAGGCTGGTAGCCGCGGCTCAGGAGGTCATCACCGCATCGAGCGAGTTTTCCAAGGTGTTCCAGGCGTTCCACTCACTGCCGGCCGAACACTGGCCGAGCCTGGACAGCGACCGACGCGACTGGCTGAGCAGGCACATCGGAGGGTGGCTCAGGAAGGTGGATCTTGCTAACACGATTGTGTGGCTGAACGAGTCTCAATTCCGCCGGCCGGGCAATCTGCACCTCGTTCTGTCGGTTCTCGATCATTACGGGTTGCGAGTGCCGGAGGACGAGTTCTTGGTGCCAGCGCTGCTCGGGATGGACCATTATCCGGTGGCCAACTATTACAAGAGGCATGGGTTCTCAGAGCAGGGCCGGACGACCTTTGACCGGCTCTTTTGTCCAGCTTCCCTCCCTGTGGGCGCAGTTTCCACGTTTTTCAACTTCTTGGAGTCCACCGACTATGATTCCGGGACCGTCGGTCGCGCCCTCTTCGAGTTTGCAACGACTCCCCTGAAGGGGTGCTATTCAGCCGCCTGGGCTGTCCGGCTGCTGGCGAATCGGCGCGCCTCAGACGAGCAGTTGTTGGAAATATCGCAGCGGAGCACCGATGCCCAAGCCAAAGAGCAGGCGCTGGATCTCCTGATTGATCGCCAGCACGTCCCCACCATCTGCCGCCGGCTGGCGGCGCTTTTGGAGGATGACCAGGAACTCAAACAAGCCGAAAGACCTTTTCCTGAGGAGACCCCAGTGAGTTGGATCTCAAAAATCCGGAGCCCTGAGGCGTGGACTCTCCTGGTCAAAGTTCGGCGCAGGGCGTTGGAGCTCGCGTCGCCAAACATCGTCGGATTGATCGAAGCCACCATGGCCACTATCGACAAGGCCAAGCTGATCACCGTTGTGAAGGAGCAACTTGATGTAACGCCGCCGGGCTGGAAGGAGACCCTGGCTGCGAGGATTCTCCGCTACGAGCAGGAACTGCGCTACGAGAAAGCGCAGGCCACCCCCTTCGAGACCGTACTGACGAAGCTGACGACGAAGACATCCATGAAACGGGTGAAGGTGTACTGTGAGGGCCCGAGCGATCTGCCGGTGTTTCAGTGGCTGCGAGACCAGTTCCGAACGCTAGGTATCAGTGACCTATCTGCCCAGCCTATCGGCGGCTGGCACAATATCCTCAGCCCCAACTACGATTTCGATCCGCTGTGGGACGGCTGCCGCGATGTAGTCATGATCATGGATGGTGACAAGGGACGCTGGCTCAGTGAGCCGGGCCGTCCGCTGAGCCCCAACGGGGTCAGACTCCAGTCTAGGCTGGAAGCCGTGGGCATAAAGCTGCACGTGCTGATGCGCTACGGCATCGAGAACTACTTCACGCAAAAAGCCATGGAAGCCGTCCTTGGGCAGGACCTCTCAGACCATTTTCCGCTGGACGAGACCCGGCCCGTAGCCGAGCAGATCCCGGATGGTTGGGACAAGAATCGGAACGCCGCAGTATTCGAGCACATGTCGCTCCAAGATCTTGGAGGAACTGACTTGGCGGAGATCTGCGAGGACATCGCCCGCCGCATGGGGTATACGGGGTGCCTGTTCGGTTGACAGACGGCTGAGTTCTGCCGCCCGCGCGAGCCCTACTGGTTCACGTTACAGATAAGCCTCCCGGAGTTTCGCCTCATCGGCCCGAAGTTCTGTCACTGGACCCGAGTAGGAAACAACCCCGTTCCGGAGGAAGTAAACTCGATGGGCGATCCTCAAGACCTCCCGCACCTTTTGCTCGACGATCAGCACTGCGGCGCCACACTCCTGACTGATCCGCTGAATACGGGCCAGCGCCGCCGAGACCAACGGAGGAGCAAGTCCGAGGGACGGCTCGTCGAGCAGGAGCAAGCGCGGGGAGAAAACCAAGGCATTGGCGAGAGCGAGGATCTGCTTTTCACCACCCGAAAGCGTTCCCGCCCGCTGGCGCAGCCGCTCCCGGAGCTGCGGGAAGGCCGCTAGGGCCCTCTCCAGGCCCTCCGTTAGGCTTGTCTTGTTTGGCAGGATAATCCTGGCAATTTCCAGATTCTCCCGGACTGTGAGGCCCGTGAAGACGCGATTCCCTTGGGGTACATAGGCGACTCCGCTCCGGAGCATCTGCCGTGGGGTGTGCGAGTTCAGCGGCTCCCCATCCAGGCTCACCCGGCCGTTCCAAACAGGCAGTAGACCAAAGATCGTCTTGAGCGCCGTCGATTTCCCTGCTCCGTTGTGGCCGATCAGCGCCACGATTTCGCTGGCGCCGACGCATAGGCTCACGCCGTTCAAGACCTGCTTCTTTCCGTAGCCAGTGACCAGGTCTCGTACATCGAGAAGTCTAGCGGCTGGGTCAGGCAAGGTGGGCCTCCAGGATCTCGGGCCGCTCCAGTACGTCGCTCGGGGGCCCTTCAGCTATGACTCTGCCCTCGTCCATCACGATCACGTGATCAGCAACTTGTCGGACCGCTCCGATATCATGCTCAATGAAGATGATGAGTTTCGCTTGCTCGCGGAGCTGCCGGAGCAACTCCAGAATGCGTGCTGCCATCGCGGGATGCACGCCCGCTACCGGCTCATCCAGGAGCAAGATTCGCGCCTCGGTTGCAAGGCAGCAGGCCAGCGTGAGCAGCTTCTGCTCTCCGTATGAGAGCTCGCCCGCCGGCTCGCTCGCCTTCTGTTCCAACCCGACAAGCCGTACCAAACGCAAGGCCGCCTCGCGGTTTCCTGCTTCCTCCTTTGCCACACCGAAGCGCAGCAATGCATACAATAGGCGCTCGCCTCGCTGGTCTGGCCGAGCCAGCATCAGGTTCTCCAGTACCGACACTTGCTGGATCAGCCGGAGGTCTTGGAATGTCCGTGCCACACCTAATTGCGCGATACGGTGCGGGGCAAGGCCGGTGATCTCACAGTCGCCGAGAAAACAGCGGCCCGCGTCAGGACGGAGGAATCCTGTGAAGATGTTGAGAAGTGTGGTCTTGCCAGCGCCGTTGGGTCCCACGATTGCTACGATCCCAGACGATGGAAACTTCAGATTCACATCCCTGAGGGCACAAAGACCGTCGAACGACTTACTGAGACCGCAGCAGTGAATTGCTTCCACGTTGCCTACCGCCCAAAGCCGTAACGCCCGGCGAGCCCCCGTGGCCTCAACAACATCATGAGTACCAAGAGGCACCCGTGGAAGATCTGACGCAGGTTCGCGGCAACCGAGCTGGGCAGCCCGATGAATCTCAACGCCTCTGGCAAGGTTACCAGCACCGTCGCTCCTACCGGGGGACCCCAAGGACTGGCCGGCCCGCCGATAATCACCATGGAGAGAACCAGGACGGACTCCATGATGGTGAAGCTGGTCGGGTCGATGTACGTAATGTAGTGCGCGTACAGACTCCCAGCCGAAGCAGCCAGGGCTGCGCTCACAGCAAACGCGTCGATCTTCAACCGCAATGTGCCCTTGCCCAGCGATTTCACGAGAACCTCGTCCTCCCGGATCGCCCGAAGGACTCGCCCGAAGGGGCTGGACGCGATGCGCCACACCACCAAGTAAGCGAATCCGGCAAGAGCCGCCGTAAGCACTATGAACCCGGCGTGGTTACGCACCTCCCAACCCAGGAAGTAGGGTCTTGGTATTCCGGGGATGCCCAGAGGGCCCCGAGTCAGATCGGCCCAGTTGTTCAAGACGCTGAAGACGATCACCTGGAACCCGAAGGTAGCGATCACGAAGTAGTCCTCGTGCAGCCGAAGTGACGATAGTGAAATGGCCAATGACAGCAGTGCAGCCAGGGCGATTCCGATCAACACGCCGAGGGCCGCGGAAGCGCCCAGCCGCACGGTTACCACCGCTGAGGCATAGGCCCCCACCCCGTAAAACCCGGCGTGTGCAAGCGAGAGGAGCCCGGCATGACCGGCCACGAGGTCCAATGAGGCCGCTAAGGCTGTGTAGATTCCTACAAGCACAAGGACATGGAGGAAATAGTCCATCCTAGACCGCTGCCCTCCTTAATGGCGTCCCAAGGAAGCCCTGCGGCCTCGCCAGGAGGAAAACGACCAATTTGATGAAAGCGATGGCGTCGCGCCACATCGAAGAAATCCACCATGCGCCAAGGTTCTCCGCTAGCGCAAGCAGTATGGCGCCGAGCGCGGCTCCGGGGACACTGCCGATCCCCCCAATCACCACCGCGATTATGCCCATCAGAAGCGGCCGAAGGCCCATCGCCGGGGTCATGTCTGCATCACAAGCCAGCAGGACCCCGGCGGCACCAGCAAGAGCGGATCCGAGTAGAAATGCCACCAGAATGGTCTGATCTCGGTCGAGGCCGCGCGCTTCTGCCAAATCCGGGTCGTTAGCAACGGCTCGAATCCTCCTGCCCGTGTCGGTGCCGTGGAGGAATAACCACGTCAGGATGAAACAGGCTGCACCCCCCGAACACGGCCACCATCTGTGGAAGGGTGAGGCGAATGCCCAGCAGAGGTATGCCCTCTGGCACCCTGCCGGCACGGAAGGTCTGTGTCCCGGCTCCAAAGACCAGCGTAACAATGGCCTGCATCACAACGTAGATGCCCAACGAGGCCAGTAGAAGCGTGGCCGGGGTGGCGGCTCTCCTTCGGAGCGGACGGTAGATCGTAAACTCCATGCCCATCGCGAGAACAGTGGCGGTCAAGACGCCGCCCGGAACGGCAATCCAGAAAGGAAGACCCGCCCAGACGCTGAACACGAAGGATGCGTATGCTCCAGCGGTGACGACGGCTCCGTGAGCGAAGTGGAAGAACCGTGCGCACACATAGATGAGGGAAAACCCCAGGCCCACCAGCAGATAGCTCGCGGCCGAGACCAATGCGTTAGCCAGTACCTGATTCATCGCCGACTGACCACGTATGCCTCCTCACGCGCAAGACCTTGGGCGCGGGGCGCTGCGTTAGCCCTGGAAATCCAAATGTAATCATTTCGGTAGAGGAACGCAACGAAGCGAGCGAAGGTCTGCTCATCCCAAACGCTCTGAGCTTGGAATGCCGCCGCCAGGCTCGTCCCAGCTTCAAAACGGCGGAAAACTCCCACGAGGTGCTGGCTCACCTCCAGTTCCCCGCCATTGGAGTAGTTCACCACCCGCATACCATCGGCTGCTGGGGCCAGCCGGACGCCCGGTGCCAGCTCGCCCCACATTTCCGGAAAACCGGCCGGGCGGACCTGAAGGACCGGTAAGGCCAGCATGCCCTGGTCATAAGGGTCTTTGAAAATGAGCTGGTGGGTCTTGTTCTGAGGGCATATCAGCTCCGCGTCCATCTCGACCTTGAAGTACCGGATCATTCTTTCGCGCCAGCGCGCGCAGGCTTCAGCGCTTAGGCCCGCATCCCTTTCGAACTCGTACTGATCGTCCAAATCCCCACGGAGCAGATCCTTCGGTCGCACCCCAAACGTTCTGGATGCTCCCAGATCGGTATTCCACTGCGGAGTTCGAAGACAGCGACAGAGTAGCTCGAAAAGGGAGTATCGATCACGTCACGATTCTGCCGAATGAGCGAGTAGGTCGCCTCGGCCTCCTCCTCAGTCTCGCCTGGAAAGCCGACCATGAAGTCCAGCCGGACGGCGATCCCGGCATCCTTACAAACCTCCAGAATCGGCCGGAAGTTCTGTACGGCCGTCCCCTTCCTCATGGTATTGAGCACCCTCTGGGACGCTGACTCCAGCCCGAACATCAGAACTCGGCAGCCTGCCGCATATAACCTAGCCATGAAATCGCGATCCCGAAAGCGAGGCTCGGGCCGCGCAAACGTAGACCATCGCAAGGCGAACCGCCGCTCGAGCAATCCCGAGGACAACCCATCGAGCTGAGCTGGGGTGAGGTATTCGTCGGAAAAGCTGATATACTCGGCCCCGTGCCGGTCCACCAGGTGTTCAAGGTCGTCAAGAACCTGCGAAATCGCCGAGGCTCGGTAGCCTTCGTAGGTTAGGTGATGCGAGCAGAAGGCGCACCTGCCCCACTTGCAGCCGTGCGCCACGAGGTAGGGCAGAACCCTTCGACAGGACCAGTACCCATCCAAATCGAGGTCGGAGAAATCCGGGCGTACGTGCCCCGCGTGCGGCCGCGGGGCCCCAAAAAGGCCTGGCAGCGCGCGATGCCGTCGCGCACGGGCTCGCCGTAAGCATCAAAGGGGCCCGTGAGGGGGGTTATGGCACCGATGCAAATCGTGGCCCCCGTCAGGCCGGTCGGCCGAGCGAAGAACCACAGGGTGGCAAGCAAGATGACAATGGCCGCAGGCCCAATCAGCAGCCAATACCTTCTTGGCATCATCTTGCTCCGCTCCTCCTCCATTGTAGCCGAGGCGATCTGGCAGTGGACCGTCTCGCGGCGTGAATGAGAGGGAGACCGTCAGGCAGCCCAGCGGGTGTCCCCTTGGGGCGCATCGCAAAGCATTGCACCATTGGCCCGGCCATAAAGCGGTCCACCCACATTAGCAGACCATCGGCGCTATTGTACTCCACTGCGAGAACGCGGTGGCTGTGGAGTGCACATTTGCATCCGAGACCGCTGGCCGAATAGGCGGTCAAGGTTCCAGCCCGCCTGCCCGGTCTTGCGGTATTGGCAGGCCGTACGCGCTCGATGGGCGCGCTTGCCATCGGGGCGGGCGAGTTGGTACGGAACCACCCGTAAGGATCGCGTGGGCGGTCTGCCAGTTGCGCCGCACGTCGCTAGCCGACCTCCCCGCGCTTCGCATGTATACGGAAACCAAATTTGTCTCCGTCTCCACAATCGCAAGACGACATCGAAAAGGCGGTAACGACCGCGCGCGTGCGCGCGAGGCACGTGGCGTACCAAACTTTGCGGTCGGCCTGTGGAGTCGGTTCGGAGTCCAAAACGCCCCCCAACTGGCTTTGGCGTCAGTTTGGCGTCCAAATTGGTGGCCGCTAAGTCTTTTGTTTTCATAGAGGGCTGCCTGTAAGTGATTGATTTTTCTACCTTGACACGGTAGAGGTCACAGATTCGAGTTCTGTCGGGCCCACCACAGGTTTCATAGAGTTACGCGCCTTTCGCCACCAAAACCCTCTGCCGTGAGGTCCAAGTGAGGTCCCCAGTTCTCGTGGCGTCGTGGTAGCCATCGGACCTCCGACCCGCCCCGCCCAATCCCATTGATTCCCGGAAGGTTGGCACCCATGGTAGTCTTGGGAGCCTTGTTTTGGGCGTTTTTGTCTCCTCCTTGTCTATGGACGAGAAGGAGACGACATTTTGCTCTGTATATAGGGCCATGGCTCCCATGGCCCCCATGCCTCCCGTGCGATTCGAACAACTCGCGTTTGAAATGATTTTTCTCTTGA
>Ga0272448_1006340_pt1 | contig 12816 bp, 7 predicted proteins | sample YNPCB0191_FD_202220 | JGI IMG/M metagenome (GOLD analysis project Ga0272448, IMG submission 202220) | Hot spring sediment microbial communities from Yellowstone National Park, WY, United States - YNP-CB-019-1 | ecosystem: Environmental > Aquatic > Thermal springs > Hot (42-90C) > Sediment...
GGGGAAACCTCGTTTCCTCCAAAAGCAAAAATCCTTACTTCCTTTCCCATAGATTTCTCCTTTCCATAATTTTAGTTTTTTTAACAATATAATATTGTAAAGAATTTTTAAAAATAGTCAATTAAGTTTCAAGTTGCATACATTTGAAACTCCGGATAATCTTCGAGAGAATTTCTATTGGTGTCAAATTGTTTAAACTCTTATGAGATCTTTGAGTATTGTACCATATGAGGTAATACACAAGTTTTCTGTTGAAGATTTCAACATCATCTCTTTGAAGAAATATTTTTCATTTATGAATTCATCTTGAAGGGTTCTGTTTGCCTTTTAAACATATCCATTTATAAGTGGACATCCTGGATTGATATTTATGCTTTATGCCTTTTTCTTTGAGGTATTTATTAAATCTCTTTAAGAAATTCAGAGTAATTCTCTATTTTTAATCTCAGCGCTATAGAAAAATTATAAGAACTAATTAATCTTCCCATAGTTTCATTATATAGTTGTAACAATCTTTTGAATTGCATATTCGCCTCTTTTTTTTCATATGGAGAGTCTCATATTGTTTGTAACCTTTTTTGTAAGATAGCTTCACTTAACAGTCAATTTAGAATATCTGCAACAAAATTATTTATACAAAAGAGAATTTATAATCTTTTTCAGGCGGGGAACCCCCCGCCCAAAAAATTGTCTACGGTGCAGGATAAGTTATCTTAACCTCTTTAAGAGCATCATCCCATCCTACAAGGCAACCAAGATTTTCTGCAATGAATCTTATGGGAAGCATTGTTCTCCCAGGAGGTATTATTACAGGAGTTACTTTTGGATTAGTTGTGTCAATGAGTTTATATTCTCCGTTTACCCGTGCTGTGTTTTTGCCTATCCATAGTTCTATTGTGGTACCTTTGAATGTGATGGTAACCTTTTGCTCCTTTGCATCCCAGTCGATAGTAATAACGTGCTATTTATACATAAAACAAGGAAAACAAATTACCTAATTAGGAAATCACTTAACTCGGGCGTGAGGGGACACAAGACACAGAAGACCTCACGCCGAGTTTTATACAAATGACCCTCTTAAGGTTTTTTAGGGCAAGTTACTTCATTTAATTCTTCATATAATCTTGTAAAATGATCGCAGCTAATATCTTTTATCCATTCAAGAATGGATGTTCCACAGTCACTATTACAACTATATCCGCCACAGAAATGTCTATTACCGTCTTTATCTACACATGAATGTCCATCAACATATTCTCCAGGGAAACCACAATTTGTTAAATCATTAATCAAGAGATGAGGATATTCACCATCTTTCTCGTCTGGCTCACCAACATTATAAACACGGAAGCGATATACAGTTTTCCCGTTACTTGCACAATCTTCACCAATATCGCCAAGGTTTCGGATTAATCTTGCCGTATTTTCTCCACATTCTTCTCCACACTCCTCACAAGGTGCCTCTTCACTGGAGAGTTTTTCGCGCAATTTATTTGCCATATCTTCTCCTCTATTTCTTCTATCCCCTCCACCGGTAGTAGTACCATCGTCCTCGTAAAGCAAAACGTTAAAACCTATAATATAGAACTGTGTAATATTACCATCGTAGACAACCATATTAATCTCCCTATCCTCGTTGTCATCGACTTGTTCGAAACGCGGTTCTCCTACCCGCCAGGTAGTAATACCCTCTGGATATACCGAGAACCCAGTAATTATTAAATAGGGCGAGTCATGAACCCAGTTATGCCATCCAAAAAACCAAATTTCTTCTGGATTAGTCTCATCCACACAGTAAAGATCGTCCACAATTATTCGAATATGCGGAGTTTGAGCATTCGTAAAGTCCTTTTCTATATGATAGCGAAGTTTATATTCATAATCCCCTCCTTTAAAAGTTAGTTCCCTTTCAATTCGAGGTAATGGCGCTTCTTCACCAGGCTTGTAAAAAGGAGAAACCCCAGGAGTGTCTCTCAATTTCACATAATCCCAAACTGCTACCTGTGTCCCAAGAAAATCATCTTTCCACCAAGTAAATAATTTTGCAATTTGATCAAAGACCCAGCAAATAGCATTCCATATATCCTGGATGACACTATCTATAACATTTGCAATACTTTCCAGCCACTCTCCCTCTTTAACATCCATTGTAGGGTGTACTAATGTCGTGGTCTCACAAACCTGACAAGTAGGGTACAACGCGTGTTTATCTTCCGAAGCATAAAGTAGTAGCCTATTATTACGGAATTCGAGCGTTGCACAAAGTCTCTGGGTTCCAACTGTATTTTCAACAAAATCGCAAATTCCGTTCTCGTTACAGGATTCCCCTACTGCCTGCCAAATGTCGGTTCGTTTGTTACATCCTCCGTGCGCTTCGATATATATGCATTTTAGTTGAATGGTCTGGTCATTTATAACCTGCCAAGCCATTACAAGTGGTTCAGTATCTCCTGCATGAGATTCAAACCCAAACCTACCATAATCCCGAGCCCAGGCAACAATATAGTAAAACAAGATAAACTTCGGATTTTTGGCGTCAGGATAAGGGGTCACTCTTACGAAATTGGCAACATGGTCGTAAGGATTTTGCTCGTCTTCCTCCTCATCCAATTCAATATACGGGTTTAACGCTTCCATTGCATTATTTTCCCAGCAATCGTTGATTCCGTCTCCATCCTCATCTGGAAGGCCAAAAATTGGCACACCGCTTGTTACAAGTCTTCCTCCTTCGGAAAAAGCAAAATCTATTTTTCCGCATTCTACCTTTAAAGTTTCCTCTTCAGAAACCCCTTTATTTCCGTAAATGTCAAATGCTTCTGCCCTATATTTAAGAGTTCCTGATGAATATGGTCCTCCAGTATATTCACACTCCCAGTATTTTACTTTTATGCCCTGTTTTTCACTTGGAGGAGCACACTCTTTAACTTTTTCACCGTTTACATAAATTGCAATTTTAGTAACCTCACTGGTATCATGTGCCGATGCTTTGAAAGTTATTCTGTCACTACTTGTTGCCCCAACATGACCGAAGGGAAGGGAATAAGTTATTGTAACTATTGGCGGAGTAACATCCTTTAAACACTCACATTTTTTTCCATATAGTTATTCTGCTCATTTGATTCTTTTACTTTGTTTGCTGAGTCCAAAACTACTTTTACAGTATTCGTAGATGATTTTGTTGTAAATTGGCAAGGGATTGAATAAGTATAACCTGTGTCGGATATCCCACCAGTAGTGCCACCACTTGAAGGAGATAGAGGATGCGCAAGATCAAAAGAATCTTTCTTAACTCCGTTAAAGTAAACGTCATTTATAATGTCTTTCAAATCAGTTTTTAAAGAACCTGGGCCTATATTCTTTACTGTAATCAATATTTTTTCTCCACTACACTGAATGTTTTGAACAATAAGGTCTGGGAGTTTCTCTTCTCCTGTCCATGTTTGTTCCAAACAATTATTAGTTTCATTGCTCTCTTTTATATTCTGCCTTGAGTCAGCGCAGATCTTTACAACATGGTTGCCTGGCGCTAACTGATAACTAAAGCATCTATTGACTTGTTGTCCTATGGAAATTGTTTCAGTAATGTGATCTTCTGCAACCTGTTTACCATCAACGACCAATGAATTATAGAAACTTATTGAAATTCCTCCTTCTTCTCTAATGTTTTCCTGACCAACATTCTTTATTGTATAGCATATCTGTGTGTTAGTTCTTGAAGCATTTATCACCGCTAAGTCTGGAAGTTTCATACAGGGTTCAACTTTTGTTATCATGGTGTTGTTAGTTTCATCTGATTCTGCTATGCTATTTGTTGAATCAACAATAACTTTGATTGTTGAGGTCTTTATAATTTGTGTTGACATTTCGTAGGTGCTTGTCCCACCTGGGTTTGCAATCCCTCCTCCTGTTGAAGATGTAGGAGGTGTAGTGAGATTAAATGAAGTTACTTTAGTATCATCAATGTAAATATCTGTTGTACAATTGTAACCTGAAGGAAGCGGGGCCTTTCCAATGTTTGCCAAGGTTACTGTCACTCTGTTATCACCTGAGCAGTAAATCTTGCTTACTGTTAAATCTGGTAACTTTGCACATGGTTCTAACTTTACCTCTAATGTATTATTTGTCTCGTTTGACTCAGAGATAGTATTAGTTGAATCAACTACAACTTTTACTGCCGATGTTGTTGTAATCTGTGTTGACATCACAAAAGTGCTTGTCCCACCTGCGTTGTAAATCCCTCCGCCAGTTGATGAAGTAGGTACTGCTGATAATTTTATCCATTCAACTTTTGTTCCGTTAACATAGATATCTACAATGCCATCAGAACCTGAAGGTAGTGGAGCACTTCCCACATTTGCAAGAGTAAAAGTCACTCTGTTATCACCTGAGCAGTAAATCTTGCTTACCGTCAAATCCGGTAACTCTTGTGTCCATTTTACCTCTTTACAGTTATTTGATTCGTCTTTCTCATTTACATTCTGGTTGTAATCTGCACAGACTTTTATCGTATCTTCTGTTCCAGATATTGAGTATTGATAGTTAAAAGATCTTTCGACACTTTGTCCCGGTTGCAAAATGAGGTTAAGCTGGTCTAAAACCTTTAAACTTCCGTCCACAAAAAGTGCCGTTGAGTAAGTTATGATCTGATTAGGGCTTCCAACTGATGCATCACCAATATTCTTTATTGTGTAGTAAATTGTAGAACCACTTCTTCTAATATCTGTTATTATAAGATCTGGTAGAGTTACTACTGTTTGATCTATCGTTGCACTTGCCCATACAGCCCAGTCTTGACCGGAACCCTTGAATGCATTTACATAAAGAATGAAGTTTCCTGTTTTCCCGGAAAGAGATGATAAATCAACGCTTATCGTGTCAAGTTTGTTGTCGTATAGTGCCTTCTGTTCTAAAAGTGTCTGTTGAGTTTGACCTTGTCGAAAGTAGACCCTGAATATTACACCGTCTGTGTTAGTTGCGCCTTTTAGAAAACCTACTGTTACATTGAGCTTTGCATTAGGAGGTACTGTAAGTTGTGGGTAAATACCCTGAATCCAACCTAAATCAACCCATTGTGGGTGTGTTTCAAGGACTTTAGAATAAGTTTTGTTGTCTTCCAAAATTGCTTGTGTTCTGTAGAGAGCAAATCCCCTTGGATCTGAATCTGATCCAGGAAATGGAAGGGCTCCTGCTCCGCTACTCCAACTTGCACTTCCAGCATTTGAGACGAAGTCGTAGAATACAGTTGTCGAAGTAGATTCGGATTTGATAACAGGGTGTAAAATTGGAATAAACTGCAGAAAAAGAAAAACTACCACCAGACTGGCTACCGTTCTTTTCACATTAATCACCTCCTTTTTAAGATTTGTCTTTTCGGAGGTTTACCAGAACGGCTGTGAAGAAACAGTTTTTGTACCGAACTGAGAATCCATTATCCTACAAAAAATATTTTATCGACTTTTTAATAAATGTCAATATATTTTTTCTATAACTTTTATCAATTTTTAGTCTCTAAAAATTTTTTAAACTGCTTATTAAAATTGCAATTTCAAGTCTTTTTTGTAAGATAGCTTCACTTAACAGTCAATTTAGAATATCTGCAACAAAATTATTTATAAAAAAGAGAATTTGTAATCTTTTTCAGGCGGGGGTTCCCCGCCTGAAATTATCGTTTACGGTGCAGGATAAGTTATCTTAACCTCTTTAAGAGCATCATCCCATCCTACAAGGCAACCAAGATTTTCTGCAATGAATCTTATGGGAAGCATTGTTCTCCCAGGAGGTATTATTACAGGAGTTACTTTTGGATTAGTTGTGTCAATGAGTTTATACTCTCCGTTTACTCGTGCTGTGTTTTTGCCTATCCAAAGTTCTATTGTGGTGCCCTTGAAATTGATTGTAACCTTTTGCTCCTTTGCATCCCAGTCGATAGTTCCACCCAGTGCTTCAATTATTGCTCTTATTGGAAGAAGGGTTCTACTCTCTCTTATTATTGGTGCAGCATCCAACTCTTTTTTAACATCATTTACATAGTATGTTGTCTTCCCAACATAAAGACGGATAATAATCGTCTCAACAGGCTTCATCGTTGTTGCATTTGCTTCATTTGAGTAATCAGAGTTTCCTGCAGAATTGTATGCCCTTATTCTATAATAATATGTTGTATTTGGTAACAATCCTGAATCAACATATGTTGTTGCATTCGGAGGAAGCTTTTTAATTTCTACATAACTTCCTTGGTAAACCTTTCTTTCAAGGCTAAATCCATCCTCATTATCAGAGTTGTCCGTCCAGGTGAGATTAATTTCTGTTGTAGATTTTGCAGAAGCACTAAGATTTGTTGGTTTATTGGGAATTGTTATCTCCTTTTGAGTCGTTGCATTTGCTTCATTGGAGTAATCAGAATATCCAACTGAGTTGTATGCCCTTATTCTATAATAGTATTTTGTATTAGGTTTTAGTCCTGTATCAGTGTAAGAAATAGTATTTGCTGATAGAGTTTTTATTTCGGCATATGTGCCGCCTTCTTCTTTTCTTTCAAGTTTAAATCCATCTTCATTATCAGAGTTATCACTCCAGGTTAATTTGATCTCTGTTGTAGAAAGCGCTGAAGCACTAAGATTTGTTGGCTTATTAGGAATTGTTCCACAGGCAGGAGTTGTAACATTTGCCTCATTTGTATATGAAGAATTTCCATACGCATTATATGCTCTAACTCTATAGTAGTAGGTTTTCTGTGCTTGAACCGTTGTATCAGCATATGTTGTTGTATTTGCAGGAACCGTTGCAATTTCTGAATAAGTGCCACCTGATTCCTTTCTTTCAATCTTAAACCCTGACTCATTATTGGAGTTATCACTAAAGCTAAGGTTAACATTATTGCAGGAAGTTGCAGTCGCAGTAAGGTTAGAAGGGGCAGAAGGTTCGTTTTCCTTGTAGGTCACGAACTTTATAATTAAATCATCACCATAAACCTCGATTTTGAATTTTGAATATCTTCCCTCATCTGTAATGGCAGCGACAACAGTACCTGTTGGTATTTTATTTGTGCTATCGTTACTTCCGTTAATCTTATCGGCAGAATATGAGTAGGTTCTTAGTGTTGAATGCGTAATCGAATCAAAGTCAACATTACCAACAACATAAAATTTAGCGCCATTTTTTGGATAAATATAGCGTTCGACATCTGTTTCTGGTTCCCAGAAGAAATCAGTAGGAGGATCCCATGAGCCTGTTTCTTTGCCAAGGTCAAGGTCACAAGAAAATGTTCCTCTTACTGTAATCATACCTGTTGAATAGATGTCGGTATCGCAAGAAGGGATTGTTACATTCACCTCTGTTGTATAATCTGAATTGCCATAAGCATTGTATGACCTAACTCTGTAATAGTATGTTTTTCCAGCAGTAACCGTTGAGTCAGTATAGGAAGAACTGTTAGCAGGAGCAGTTCCTATTTCTGAATACGAACCAGAGCCTTCTTTTCTTTCTATTTTAAAACCATCTTCGTTGTTTGAATTATCGTACCATCTAACTTCAACCTTGTTACAGGCTAAAGCAACTGCACCAATTCCAGTTGGTTTATTAGGTGGTGTTCCTGATTGTAATGTTTTTGCAGTCACGGAAGGCGTGTAATCAGATTCATTTGAATCTCTTTTAGCCGCTATACTGAATGAGTATTCGGTGTCTGGTGTAAGAGAGGTTATTGTAACAGAGGAAACGGGAAGATTTAAAAACTGTTTGTAAGCAGCTCCACCACTCTTACTTATACTAACCACTAATTGTGTTGCATTTGAATCGAGGGAATTGAAGGAGAGTTTTATTGAGGTTGAAGAAAGGGGAGTTGCCGTTAATCCCGTAGGTGTAGAAAGTGCGTATGCGGTTTCTCTTGGCGATTGCGGAGAATCACCACTTGAGTTGTATGCAGTCACCTTTAATGTATATCCTCCATAATCGAAAACCGAACTCTCATAAGAAAGAGTGTTTTTGTCAACAGTTCCAATAAGAGACCATGATACTAATATTCCAGATTGTATCCATTTGTATATCTTATATCCGTCACAGTCTTTTGAATGTGTCCAGGATAGATGCAGTGTTTTGCCCGTAAAATAGGCTTTGAAGTTAGTAGGTGCGGCAGGAAGAGTAAGTTTGGAAACTTTTGAAGAAAGTAAAGCATAGTCATTATTAGGTGTATTCGTTTCATCTTTTCTAAATGCTTGAATCGCATATATATAAGTTCTGTTTGGAAGAACTGTTGTATCGTCAAATGTAGTGGTGGAACTTGGAAGTGTTTTTATTAAAGATGCGCCATCCGGTCCATCTCTCCAGATATTAACATACTGGGCATTACTATCAACCGTGTCCCACTTAAGCGTTAAATAAGGATTGCCTAGAATTAGAAGCACATCTGGATTAACTGAAACAGTAAGCTCGGTAACAGGATGAAGGATATATGCTTCAACAGGCGTGCTAAAATCACTGTAATTTACAACTCCTAATAATACTTTGTATTTAGCCCTTACCTTGTATTGGTGTAACCCATAAGTAGTGTAAACAAAAGAGATTGGATTAGGACTAGGTGGGAATGCTCCTTTGAGTTGCCATGTCCCTGACATATACTCATATATTTCCATTTCACATTCTGTTGCACCTAATGGACAGGTATAAGTCCATTGAATATAAACCGTAGTTCCGTTAGAATAGGCAACTACATGGGTTGGGACATCTGTTGAAACGCCTTTTACCCCTTGAACTGCCAAAAACTCACTTACGAAAATCAACAAAACTACAACTGCAAGAATTTTTTTCATTTTTACTCCCCCTTTCTAAATTTGATACTTCATTTTATCAAAAAATTAGATTTTTTAAAAGAGTATGCAATTAAATCAAGAAAATTAAATTATGATAGGCTGTATTATTTGATAAAGCTCTTATTTGTGATAAAATAAAAAAATATAATTTAAAGAGGTGGATTATGGATAGTAGAGATATTAGAGTTGGTTTTTTGAAATATTTTGAAAGCAAGGGGCACTTGAGGCTCAATAGTTTTCCTTTGGTGCCCAAAGATCCAACACTTCTTTTTACGGCGGCTGGAATGGTGCCTCTTAAGTCCTATTTCCTTGGAGAAGAAATTCCTCCATCAAGGCGCATTACTACCGTCCAGAAATGTGTAAGGACAAACGATATAGAAAATGTTGGGAACACTCCAAGACACCATACATTCTTTGAAATGCTCGGTAACTTCTCTATTGGGGATTATTTTAAAGAAGAGGCGATTGCCTTTGCAATGGAATTCATTCTTGACTTTTTGAAACTTCCAAAAGATAGGCTCTGGGTTACTATATACAAAGATGACCTTGAAACAAAAGAGATTTGGAAAAAACACGGCATTCCTGAAGAGCGAATTATACCTCTTGGGGAAGAAGACAATTTCTGGATGATGGGTCCAGTTGGTCCTTGTGGTCCCTGCACTGAGATTTATTACGACAGAGGTGCTATAAATGAGAAAGAGGAGCATGAACTTCCAGGTTCGTCTGAAAGAAGATTCCTTGAGTTCTGGAATCTCGTTTTCACACAGTATGACAGGCAGTTAGATGGCACTTTAAAACCGCTTCCAAGAAAGAATATCGACACAGGAATGGGGCTTGAGAGAATTACAAGCATTATCGAAGGTGTTGATTCTGATTTTGAAACAGATTTGTTTATGCCGATAATTGAGCACATAGAAAAGTTGTCAGGTGTTCAATACCGGACTTCCGATAAAACGATAAAGGCAATGAGAGCAATCGCAGACCATTCAAGAGCGGTAACGTTCCTCATTGCAGACCATGTCATCCCAAGTAACGAAAAGCGTGGGTATGTGTTAAGAAGGCTCATAAGAAGGGCAATGCTCTTCGGAAGGTCCATTAACCTGACAGAGCCATTCCTCTATAAACTTTCAGAAACAGTTTCAAACCTTATGGGTGATATATACCCTGAGGTAAGGGAAGGTCTTTCAAATATCCAGTCGGTCTTGAAGGATGAGGAAACCAAGTTCAACAACACGCTTAAAGAAGGGCTTTATTACCTTGAAAATATTATTGAGGACTACAAGAAGAAAGGGACAAAAGAAATCCCTGGAAGCGTTGTCTTCTATCTCTACGATACGCTTGGTGTTCCTCAAGAAATTACCGAACTTGCACTAAAGGAAGAAGGCTTTACATATAACAAAGAGGAATTTGAAGAACTTCTTGAGGAGCAGAGGAAAAAAGCAAGGGCTTCATTTAAAGGAAGCGAAGAATTCCTTGAAAGGGTATCCTTTGGTTCTGTTAAAAGCAAAGTTCACGATGTTGAATTTGTTGGTTACGATACCCTCGAAACGGAAGCAACATTAAAAGCAATTATCGTAAACGGAAACATTGTTGATACTGCAACCGATACAGATGCAATCCTTGTATTTGATAAAACCCCGTTTTACGCAGAGAAAGGTGGACAGGTTGGAGATACTGGAGTTATAAAAGGTGAGAACTTTGAGTTTGATGTGTTTGACACTCAGACACCGGTAGAGGGTCTTATAATCCATATTGGCAGGCTCAAAGGGACGGCAAAAATTAATGATGTAGCAACACTTTCAGTCGATGCGTTAAGAAGGCAAGCAATAAAGAGAGCGCATACTTCAACTCATATACTTCAGGCTGTCTTGAGGAAACACTTCGGTGAGAACATAATGCAGCAGGGCTCCGAAGTAAAGGATGATGAATTTAGATTCGACTTTAATTTCCAGGGGACTTTTGACAAGGAGGAGCTTTTTGCAATTGAAAGAGAAATAAACGAGATTATTTTGCGAAATCATAAAGTTAATGTCCATATAATGCCTTTTGATAAGGCAAAGGAGTTTGGTGCACTTGCTTTCTTTGAAGAAAAGTATGGCGATGTTGTAAGGGTTGTTGAGGTTGTCGGTGTAAGTAAGGAACTCTGCGGCGGAACACATGTTTCTAACACAAGCGAAATTGGTATCGTTGTCCTGAAGGAGCCAAAGACGGTTGCATCGGGCATTAAGAGAATTGAAGGACTCACAGGGCTCAAAGCATATGAATTCTTGACGGATAAAAGAAAACTTATTAAGTTGCTTGAGGATACACTAAAGACGCAAGAAACAAAACTTGTCGATAAAGCAGAGGAAACACTTACAAGAGTTAAAGAACTTGAAAAGGAGTTGTCAACATTAAAGGCAAAACTTCTTGAAGGCACAATTAGAAATCTCACAGAAACGCTTACATTTAAAGGCAATCCTATCTATATTCACGATTTTAATGAAGGCACACTTAACGATTTGAGGAAGGCGTATGACCTTGCAAAGAAATTCCTGAAGACAGGCAATGTCGTCTTCGTATCAAAATTTAACGGGACTTCATTTATTCTTGTTGGAAGTCTTGACGATAAGGTCTCAAGCCTTGAGGTGCTTGAAAAAATTAAAGAGGCAATCCCATTAAAAGGCGGCGGGAATGAGCGTATTGCCCAGGGAAGTTTTGATGGTATTATAGAGGTGGAGAAGATAAAGAAAGTTTTAGGCGGTTAACTTTGGAGGAATTAAAACCAATCTTAGCACTTGACATAGGGAATGTTAATATAGGTGTTGCAATATCAGATAAGGAGCGGATTTTTGCAATGCCTGTTGCCGTTGTGAAAAGAGATGGAAACGAGATTGAAACACTTAAAAATATCATTAAAGAGAAAGGTGTGGATGTTGTTGTAGTTGGTCTCCCCAGGAACCTAAATGGTACGATTGGTCCTCAGGCAAACATTGTTCTTGATTTTTTGGAGAAACTAAAGGAAGCAATGCCAACTATCAGTTTTGTAACCTGGGATGAGCGTTACACAAGCGTTATTGCCCACAAGATGCTTCGTTTCCAGGGAATTCGCTCTAAGAAGGAACGCAAGGTGAAGGACAAATTTGAAGCCCTTTTCATACTTGAAAGTTACCTTGAGTACTTGAGGAGGCAAAAACGAGAAGAAGAAACTGGTGGATAATAGGCTCGGTTATATTATTATTCACTTTAATTTTTGCCTTCTCGTACTTCGAGCCCCTTTTTATTTTTAAAAGTAATACAACCATAAACCTTGATAAGGGGCTTACAACCTCTCAAATTTCAAAAATCCTTAAAGATGATGGAATTATTCTTGAACCTTATTCTTTTATCTTTTGGTCTAAGATTCTCAATTACGATTTAAAATTGAAAAGTGGTATTTATGATCTTGCCCCTGTTAAAAATATGAAAGAGCTTTTTGATGCGCTCTCTAAGGGTGGGCGTCCTCTCGAAATTAAGGTTACAATCCCTGAGGGCTTCACGACAATGGATATTGCAGATCGCCTTTATTCAAGCAAAATAGTCAAAGACAAAGACGCTTTTTATAATTACATAAAGCCATTTGAGGGTTACCTTTTCCCGGACACGTATAACTTTTACGAGGATATGCCGTTTGATGCCATTGTGAAGAAGTTTACCGATAGATTTAATGAAGTTGTGCCAAAAGATTATGAGGAACTTGTAAAGACGAAAGGACTCACAAAAAAGGAAGCAATAATTCTTGCTTCAATTGTCGAAAAAGAGGCAAAGTTTGACGAGGATAGGCCGCTTGTTGCATCAGTTTTCTTAAACAGACTTGCAATTGGAATGCCCTTACAAGCTGATTCGACTATCCTTTATGCATTAGGCACTCATAAAGAGTGGCTTTCAAAAGAGGATTATCAAATTGACTCTCCTTACAACACCTACAAGTATGCAGGACTTCCACCAACGCCTATTTGCAATCCGGGACTTAAGTCCATAATGGCTATTCCAG
>Ga0272448_1006341_pt1 | contig 12816 bp, 13 predicted proteins | sample YNPCB0191_FD_202220 | JGI IMG/M metagenome (GOLD analysis project Ga0272448, IMG submission 202220) | Hot spring sediment microbial communities from Yellowstone National Park, WY, United States - YNP-CB-019-1 | ecosystem: Environmental > Aquatic > Thermal springs > Hot (42-90C) > Sediment...
GTACACGGCAAACCGCGGTCCGCTGGTGGTTGGACCCCGCTGGCCCAAGGCCCGGACGGCTCATCCGCCGCGTTCCCGCCATCGATGGCGGCGCCGCCAAAGCGAGGCTTTATCCACGGGCTGCTAGAGCTTGGTAGGGCCGTGAGGACCCGGCTTTCAAGCGGCCCCGCGCCCATCCTGCATGTTTGGGGCCCAAGTCTAGCAGGTTGCTTGAAAAGGCTCAGCGTGCCAAAGCTAGTTACTTTCGGGGACTGCATGAGTGCGCTGCACCAAAGCTACTCGCGAAGCCGACCTTTTCCGCTAAGTGTGTACCACCGTTTGGCGGCGCGGGGATTTAGGCGTTACGAGAGAGAGGTCCTCACCAGCTACAGCGCCGCGGTGTTTTTTACCGAACGAGACCGGCAAGCTGTGCGAACGAACGTGCAGAACTCCCGCCTTGTCGTCATACCGAACGGTGTCGACAAGAGCATGGTGTCGGGCCTCGTTCGCGAGGCGCAGAGCATTCCCGTGGTTGCGTTTCATGGACACTATGGACACTACCCAAACGTGGAGGCCGCGGAGTTCTTGATTAGCAAGGTCGGGCCGTATTTGGCGAGAGTTTTCGGCGAGGATGGGTTTCAGCTCAGGCTCGCCGGGGCGGACCCGGAAGGGCGAATGACGAGATTGACCGGGAGAGCACCTTGGTGCGTGTACGTGGGATATGTGGAGGACCTCTATGGCTTCCTCCGCCAAGCCACCGTTTACTGCGCTCCGGTGTTCTCAGGTGCAGGCATAAAGAACAAGGTACTCGATGCCCTTCAAGCTGGGCTGCCTGTGATTGGGACCGAGGAGGCGGTTGCAGGGTTGCCGGCCGAAGTGCGGTCGGCAGTCGTGCTGGCCGACATGGCTACCTTCGCCCCACGGACGGCGGAAGTAATAGCTATGCCGCCTGCTGAAGCTCAGGCGCTAGCTGACCGGGTGGCCAATGTTTTTACTGCCCTACCCACTTGGGATGATATTGCTGATTCATATCTCACCCTTTACGACAGCATTGCTTCAAACTCCGACACCCCGGGTGCCGCGGCTCGCTCGGCCTCGATATAGCAGCTTCGGCCTCCTTGGGCGAAGGCAGGCGTTAGGTGGTGCAGCATGGGTACCGCTCGTGATAGGAGCGGTGTGGCTCTTCTGCCTTTATATTGTTGGTGCAAGCGGAAGAGGAGCGATAGCAGCAGGCGGCTTGGTGGTTATTTGCGCCATCGGCGCTTTTGTGGCGGGAGGGGCATCTACCAGGCCACGGCCCGACCGCCTCGTCCTATTCATGCTGAGCGCTGGCTACGGTGTAGGCTTTGCGCTGCCCTCGATTTTCGGCGCTGCCTCAGAGCGTGTAAGAGAACTTATGCTGCCCGTCGGAGACCAGGCCATGCTGGCCTCGCTGTGCTACTCCTATTGGGGTTTTGCGGCTCTTGTCATTGTCTACTGGGCGGGGGAGCAATCGGTGGCCGGAAAGCTGCTGGGTGAGCGAGTTTGGCGAGGTAAGGTAGTTCCCCGCGGCTTGTTGGCTGTGCTGGCTATCGCCGGAAGCCTTGCAGCCATCGCCCGAGCAATGCTGTACGGATCAGTGAAGTGGTCCGAGGCATTTCCCTATGTCGGCACGCTACCTGGGCACCTCGCAGCCCTTGGCTTTGTGGCCGCTTGGAGCCTCCTGTTGGACCAAAGGAGCCGCGGGCATTGGTCCCTCAAAATGCTTGCGATAGCCGGGCTTGCAGCGCATGCGCTGGGAGGTCTCCTTTACGGCCACAGAGGTGCCATTGTTCAAGTACTGGCAGTGCCGGTGATGTTCGTGTTCCTCCTCCGCCCTCGTCACGTGAGTCGAACTGCCAAAGCTACCTTGGCCTTCCTTTCAGTGCTCTTCTTGTGCCTCTTCCCGCGAATGTTCGTGGCACTGGCCACGTTCAAGGGCTTGTTTCGACCTGATTACCGAGGCTCGACCGCGGATATTCTCCGTTCTGCCGCCGTCACCTTGCATGAAACACTCGCGGAAGCCGCACCAATGCCGAGCGATTTCCTGCCGAGAGTCAACGCTCGCCTCTCCGCTCCCCTGCAGCACTTTGCTCTAACAATCGAAAAGACACCGGACCTTTGGGACTTTCAACACGGCCGGACGCTGGTCCTGGTCGTTTACACTTTCATCCCCCATCTCGTCTGGCATGGCAAGCCACCGACGAGCATGGACGGTCAGTTCTATCAGGATTACCTCGGCTACCTGCCCGGGCCCCGTGGCGGTGGTGCGAGCCCCTCTACCTTCGGAGACTTATATCTCAACTTCGGCGTAGTGGGCGTTCTGATAGGGGCGACCGTGTTGGGTTTCCTTCTACGAGTCTTTCAGAATTTCGTAATACCGTCGGCGTCAGGTTTTAGCAGTTGGATTCCTACCCTGTTCTTCATTGACAGGCTTCTAGACATAGCACAACTTTATAGTTCACTTTCCAACCTCTTCGGAAACGCCCTTTTGTACGGTGGTCTCTGGACCGCGATATTCATCTTCTTAGGGCGATCCGTTATCTTCGACCGGGGCCGCGTTGCTCGCCAGATCTCAATCGGTGGTAGAACCAGCCGGCTTTGACAAGATGGGTCCCTCCCCGCGTATCGATAGCGAGCGCGTAAACGTGCTTGCGGGCTCTTGCCGGGAGGAACAGTGCTGGGTGCTGAGGTTCCGAAAAAACTCAGCGTCAAGTTCTCATCGCGGGGCGAAATGTGCTTGGCGCAGGCGTCAAGAAACGTATTGAGAGCGCGCGGAGCGGTGTCAAACGCGCTCTGCTTCGGGGAGTGAGCGTGGATGCAGTGCTTTCGCGTTGCCTCCTCCCAGAAGATGAACGGATGTACGTGGCGAGGGCGCGGCAGCGCATTGAGTACACGTTGAATTGGCTGGCTCGTAGGGGAGTCGCGGGATGCAGGGTGCTCGAGATCGGCTTGGGCGCCATCGGAGTAGGATGCAGGTTGCTGGGTGCGGTGGTCGAGGCATGGGATAAGCGCAGCCTCTGGGATCGCTCAGCGACGGAGTTGGGGATCACGGTCCAACATGTCGATCTCAGGACACCGGCAACGTACCCAGCCGTTGAGGCGCGTTACGACTATGTGATATTAGCCGAGGTCATCGAGCACATCGCATTAAGTCCTTTCTGCGTCCTGGAGGGCGTCAAGGGGACTCTGAAACCGGGAGGGTGTCTAGTTTTGACCACGCCCAACCTTGTGCGGCTAAGCAACCGGCTGAGGATGGCGTTGGGTAGACCGCTTTTCGCGCCGTTTTACGAGTCCGACCTGGTAATGGGGCATGTTCGGGAATACACGCTCCCGGAGGTGCGGCATTTCATCGAAGGAGTAGGTTTAAGCGTGGTGGAGCTGCGATTGGCCAATTGGGACATCCCGGGGCATGTTGCGAGACTCATCGGCGAGTTGGCGGGTTTGTGGCCGACGCTTCGGAACACGATCTGGGCCGTTGCGGTGCCTAGGAGGTCGATGCCTCGATGAGATGGCTTTTGATCAACGAAGATACGGTTTACCGCTGGCAGGACAGTTACTATTGCAGAAGAAATTGGCCTGTAATCGCCTCAAGGCTTCTTCAGCGGCTTCCTGCGGGAAGCGCACTTTGTGCACCGGTCGAAACGTTGGAAGGTGGGCGGAATCCAACGCTCACTGAGTTACCCTTGAAACCAACGCAGCTGGTGGCCTCTCCATTCGCGGGCGGCTCTGTTCAGGAGTTGCGGGGTCGGTTGCTCGGGAGGGGTGGGCGGTGGGCCCGGCGGCTGGAGCGACTGATCGAGCCCTACGATGTAGTTGTGCACAGGATACCGTCGCCGTTTTTGCGATACACCTGGCGTGCGTGCAAGCAAGCGGCAAAGCCGATGGTGCTGAAGGTTTCCGGGCCCCGGGTTGAAGCGTCCATCGGACTGAGCCTAGTGCCTAGCTGTTTCCGCGGAATCGCGCTGAGGTATTTGCGCAAGCAGGATAGGGAGATAAAGAGGATGGCGATTGATGCCGCGCTGTGCATCGTGCACGGCAGTCAATCGTTGGCCGCAGAGTGGGGCCACTGCCGGAGGGTCCATGTTGGGTCGTTGGACCAGTGTCTAGAAGAGGATGAGTTTTACAGACGCGAAGATACCTGCCAAGGCGAAGTGATCCGGCTTATTAGAGTGTGCGACCTATCGCCGCCGAGAGGTGTTGGGTTGTTGCTAGAAGCCTTTGCCAGAGTGCTGCGGCAGGATGCGCGATGTTGGCTGGATATTGTCGGCGATGGTGAGCACCGAGCCTATGTGGAGCGTCTCAAGGAGCTCGCGAAAGATCTGGGCGTCATTCACCGTGTGGTTTTCCATGGTTGGTGCGACCGTCGAAGGGTAATTGAACTGATGCGACAAGCGGATTTACAGGTCATCACCTCGAAGGCGGATGGTATTCCGCGAGTGCTCGTGGAAGGCGCAGCAAACTCGCTACCGGTGGTTGCAGTGGCGACTGGAGGCATACCGACCTTCGTCAAGCACGAGATTTCCGGGCTCTTGGTGGCGGAACCGTCAAAGGACCTGGTGGCCGACGCTGTGATTCGGATGATTCGCGACGAGGAACTCAGGCGCCGTTTGATCGCGAACGGGTACGCCTTGGCACGGGAGAGCCTAGCAGAGAGGGCTGCGGCGCGACTGATGGAATGGGTACACGAGGCGGTGGGGTCCTGGTCGCGGGAACGCCCGATGGCCCGGCGAACTGCGATCGAGAACCGAACCATCTCGTGATGCGGTGGCTTGCGAGCAAAGCGTACTCGGCGTCGGTCATTGTTCCAGGCTTGAATAAGGCCAGCATATCCATGGATTTGTCGATTCTTTGCTGCGGCGAGACCAAACAACAGAATCTGAGTGGCTCCCGGTGGTTACGACACGATCTTCCGGGTTTTCGGAAGAGCGAAGCGATGAAAATGGGCCTAGCAGCCCGTGGATAAAGCCTCGCCTTGGCGGTGCCGCGATCGATGGCGGCAACGCGGCGGATGAGCCGTCCGGGCCGTGGGCCAGCGGGGTCCAACCACCAGCGGACCGCGGTTTGCCGCATGCATGAGACGCAAAATACAAAAACAAAGCGCCGTAAGCAGCTCGGCCCCCTGCCGGGCCGTGCCCACCCGCAGCAGTTGCCGCAAAATCAGGCTCAGATTGAAGGCCGCCGCGTGAATCAATAGACGTTTGGCGATGTTGTTCTTCCCGCGCAAGTGCAGCCGCCGCATCCCGCCGGTGTCGTACAGATGAGCGAAACTCCTCTCCATCCGTTCCCCGCGGCATCGCATCAGCTCTTTGGCGATGCGGCTCCTCAGCCGCCGCCGGTTGGCATACACCGCCGCCTGCGCCGCCCTCTGCCCTGCCCATCGTTGACGCTTGCGTTCCGGCTCGGCGATCAGCGTGCGCACGCCCACCTCGGCCAGCTCCTCGAGCACCTGTTTGCTGTGATACCCCTTGTCCGCCACCACCCGTTCTACGCCCACTTCGCTCACTTTCTTCACCGGCCCGGCCGCCTGGGCGCGCGCCGCCTGCCCCGCCATCCCCGTCACCACCCTGCCGGCTTCCCCCAACGTCGCCCTCAGACTCTCCGTGTCGCCCCGGTCGGCCGGCTGCACCGTCACCGCCACCACCGCCCCCGTGTCCAGGTCCACCGCCTGCTCGGCCTTGTAGGCCAGGTGCGTGCGGCCGTCCTTCATCTTGGTGATCCGCGCCTCCGGATCGTGCGGATTCACCCACTCCCGGTTCGACAGCGGCTTCTTCCGCTTGCGGTTAAAACGCTGCCGCTGGGCCGGCGTCGGCTCCTCCACCCCCTCGCTCTGCATCAGTTGCCGCACGTAGTCGTCATAGCCGGCCCCGTTGTCCCCCCGCACAATCGACTTCAGCGCCGCGTTGGCTTCCAGCGTGGTCGCGTCCACCCCCAGGTTCTTGCCCCTCAGCAGCCCTTCCCGCGCCAGCAGCTGCAACACCCAGCGGAACACCGCCTTGTGCGTGCCCAGGCTCAGCAGCCGCCGCGTCTTGGACAGCGTCGAGTGGTCCGGCGTCCGCTCCTCCAGGCTCAGCCCCAAAAACTCCCGCAGGTTCAGCGAGTCCGCCACGCGGTAGGCGATGCCGCGCTCCGAGTCGATCCCCTCGAAGTAGCCGATCAAAAAGCAGCGGAAGCGCGATCGACGGGCGGCCCAGGGTGGGGGCGTAGTACTTCCGGCAGATGCGCTCGGCGTAGGCGTCGAAGTTGGCCCGCTCCAAGATCTCGTTCAGGCGGCGGTAGAAGGGGTGAGAGCCGTGAGCCCGCAGATGGCTGGTGTCGACCCAAAGGGAGGCCTGTTTCGGTTTGCGTTTGCCAAGCGCCATGCCCAATTATCGCTCCAAAACATTTTCGCTTCAAGATGTTTTTTATGACTTTATCCACAGGCTGCTAAATGCGCATGCGTTAACTGTCGGGGACAACGTTTATATTGCGACGGGCTGCTGGCTGAACTGTCTGGCTGGACTAACCATTGAAGATGAGGTGATGCTTGGTCCATACGTGGTTATCAGTACTTGCCAACACAGATTCAGGAATGGCTCTGTGCGGTTCGGGGGAAGTGTAGCCGCTCCGGTGGTGATAGGGAAAGGCTCATGGCTTGGAGCTCACGCGGTTGTAAAGTGCGGGGTCCGAATCGGCCGGGGGAATATCATTGGTGCGAACGCCTGCGTGACGCACGATACTCCGGACGATGTAGTGTGTGGCGGTGTGCCAGCCACGGTGATTAAGAGGAACGTCGATACCCCGGGCCGTGATTTTGACCGGGCAGAATTTATGGCTGAAAAGGGGTGATGAACGTCTGGCTGGTAACCGTCGGCGAGCCGCTGCCGACTGACCCTGGTAATAATAGGCTGCACAGGACGGGGATGCTGGCTCGGTATCTCTGTGAAGCGGGACACTCTGTGCTGTGGTGGACTTCCACGTTCGACCACTTCAGAAGGCTCCAGCGGTTTGACTCAGACCAAGTGGTGGAATGGTCAAGTACATTCCAGATCCAGCTGCTGCATGGGTTCGGATACAAGAGAAACGTGTCGGTTAGGCGCTTGGTGGATCACGGACTGTTGGGCCTCAGGTTCGCGCGCCTTGCGCCCACGCACGGCCATCCCGACGTGATACTGGCATCGCTTCCGACGTTGGAATTGGCAGGTGCTGCCTGCCATTTTGGCCTGCGAGGGCGCGTGCCGGTGGTCGTAGATATTCGAGACTTGTGGCCAGATGTCTTTCTCGATGTATTTCCTGAACCTGCAAGATGGCTGGCGAGGGCTCTGCTTTGGCCCTATCGCACACTGGCAAAGTATTGCTGTGCTCACGCGACGGCCATTGTCGGGCCCACAAAGGAGTACGTGGAATGGGGGCTGCGTGTAGGGCGGCGAAAGGACTCTCCGCTGAACCAGGTGTTTCCGTTCGGGTACCCCTGCGAGAAGCCTTCCGCTCAAGAAGTGCGGGAGGCAGAAGAGAGCTGGTCAAAGCGCGGTCTCCGCCGAGAAGACAGTCAATTCTTGGTCTGTTTCTTCGGCACGCTCGGCATGCAGTTTGACCTCGAAACGGTGATCAGGGCCGCAGAGATCCTCGAGAAGACCCACCCGCGGATCCGTTTTGTCCTTTGCGGGGCTGGTGACCGGGAAGGTTACTATCGGGAGTTAGGTCGGAGTTGCCGCAACGTCGTGTTTCCGGGGTGGGTTGAAAAGGCGGAGATATGGGTGCTCATGCGAATGGCAGCGGTCGGGCTAGCCCCATACCGCTCTAGCGCGAATTTCACGAAAAACATCGCGAACAAGCCTATAGAGTACCTCTCGGGCGCGTTGCCGGTAATCACGGGGCTCCAAGGCACCCTCAGTCGATTCCTAGTGGAAAACGACTGCGGGGTCCTTTATCAACAGGGCGACGCAACGAGTTTGGCGAACTGCCTCTCGGCGCTGTACCACGATCCTGCCCGTTTGCTCCGCCTGAGGACAAACGCACGCGCGGTATTCGAAGCGAGGTTCCGCGCAGATCGGGTCTACACAAGTATGGTGGCTCATCTCGAGCGCATCGCGACACCGCATGGCGGGCGCGTCCTTGGTGCCGGGGCTGCCGTGAAGTTCTGAGCTCCGATGATCCCGCCTACCGCCTACAAAGAACAGGGCAGAGTGAACTTCACGACCATCACAGAGTCGCCCTACACAGGGGCAACAGGCCACCAGCTCTGCGTACTCTATGGGCGATACAAGTGGGCTGCCGATCAAGCGGCGCAAAAGGATGTACTCGAGGTCGCCTGCGGAGCTGGCGTTGGACTGGGTTTGCTTGCAGCGCGGGTACGCTCCGTGACCGGCGGCGACATCGACCAGATCAATTGCAAGATCGCCGGGGAAACCTACGCGGGGGACCCGCGGATCAGCGTTCAGCGGTTCGATGCTGAGGACCTGCCGTTTCGGGACCGCTCTTTCGACGTGGTGATTCTGTTTGAGGCGCTGTATTACCTGCCGCGGCCCGGGCGGTTTTTCAGCGAAGCGCGCAGGGTGCTTCGGCCTGGTGGCCAACTGCTCATTTCCACCGTGAACTGTGAATGGCCTGGCTTTAATCCCAGCCCCTTCAGCACAAAGTATTTCGCCGCCCGCGAGCTCAGCGAAGCTCTGACCAGCTTCGGCTTTACGGTGCGTCTGCTAGCGGGTTTCCCTGAGGATACGAGCGGGCTCGTTCGGCGGTGCGTGAGCTTGATAAGGCGAGCAGCGGTAAGGCTTCACTTGATCCCGAAGACTATGAAGGGCAAGGAGTGGTTAAAGCGAATCTTTTACGGCAAATTAACGCCTATCCCCAGACGGCTAACCGAAGGCATGCTCGAACCAGAGCCTCTGGTGGAGATAACTGAATCCACTGAACTGCGTCGTTTCCGGTTCCTGTATGCAATCGCTACAGCCCCTGGGGGCGGGGAGGAGAAGCAGTGAGCACGAGCACAGGGGTTCGGTCAGTGCCGTTTTTCGATTATCGCTCCGTCTTTATCTCGGAAGAGCAAGAGCTGCTAAACATCATCCGGGACGTGGGTCACCGCGGTGCGTTCATCTTGCAGAAGGACCTGGAGGATTTCGAGAGGAATTTGGCTATTTATCTGGGCGCGAAACACGCTCTAGGAGTAGGTAACGCAACAGACGCCTTGCTAATTGCCCTCCGGGCGGCTGGTATCGGCCCCGGTGACGAGGTGATCTTTTGCTCGCACACCATGGTGGCAACGGCGGCGGCCATCTACTTCGTTGGAGCGACGCCGGTGCCGGTAGAATGCGGGCCGGATCACTTGATTGATCCGGCGGCGGTAGAGGCCGCGATCACTCCACGCACGAGAGCAATCATGCCGACCCAACTGAACGGCCGGACGTGCGACATGGACAGCTTGCAGGCCATCGCGGACAGGCACGGTCTGCTCATCATCGAGGACGCGGCCCAAGGTCTTGGTTCCAAGTACAAGGGCCGTTGTGCGGGCACGTTTGGCATTGCCTCGGCGATCAGCTTCTACCCAGCGAAGGTGCTCGGTTGTCTGGGTGACGGCGGCGCTGTAATCACCAACGACGATGCCATGTACGAAAGGATGTACGAGCTTCGCGACCACGGGCGCAACCGGCAGGGTGAGGTTGTCTCTTGGGGCCTCAACTCGCGGCTGGATAACATTCAGGCGGCGATTTTGGATTTCCGCTTGAAGCGCTACGGGCAGGTAATCGCGCGCCGCCGGTATCTCGCCAGGCTTTATCGTGAGCGCCTCGGTGACCTGCCCGAGCTCGTGTTGCCTCCTGGGCCGGGCGGCGATCCGGACCACTTCGACATCTATCAAAACTACGAGATCGAAGCCGAGCGCCGCGATGAGCTGAGAGACTTTCTGAAGGCGCGCGGGATTGGGACCCTGGTGCAGTGGGGAGGCAAGGCCGTTCACCAGTGGCCCAAACTCGGTTTTACACAACGCTTGCCGTACACGGAGCACGTTTTCGCTCGTCTCCTCATGCTGCCCATGAACATGTCGCTCAGCGATGATGACGTGGACTACGTATGCGACACGATCCGACAGTTTTATCGCAGCTGACCTGCGATACCGAGCGTTTGCGTGAGCTGGCGCGACGTATCCGCATTCACGCTTTGCGGATGACCGCTGCCGCGGGGAGCTCACATGTCGGTTCGTGCCTTTCCTGCGCCGACATTCTCGCCGTACTCTATGGCGGGGTGCTCAAGGTCCGGTCAGATAAGCCGCACTGGGCTGGCCGCGACCGGTTCATTATGAGCAAGGGGCATGCCGCGGCCGCTCTCTACGCGGCGCTGGCTGAATGCGGCTTCTTGCCAGTGGAAGAGTTGGCTGGCTTCTACCAGAACGGCGGCCGTCTTTCAGGGCACGTAAGCCACCACGTGCCCGGCGTGGAAGTGTCCACTGGTTCGCTCGGCCATGGCTTGGCGATTGGTGCCGGGATGGCGTACGCGGCCAAGCTCGAGGACGCAAAGCACCGCGTTTTAGTGCTCTTGAGTGACGGTGAGTGCGACGAGGGATCGGTGTGGGAGGCAGCTCTGTTCGCATCTCACTACGGGTTGGATCGTCTCATCGCGATCATTGATTACAACAAGATTCAAAGCCTGGGGCCAGTGGCCGATACACTCGCCCTCGAGCCCTTTCGCCAGAAGTGGGAGGCTTTCGGCTGGGCCGTCCGAGAGGTGGACGGTCACGATTACCGGCAATTGGTAGGCGCGCTCTCAAGTCTTCCTGCCGCGGTGGGTAAGCCCACTTGCGTGATCGCGCACACGATTAAGGGTAAAGGTGTCTCCTTTATGGAGAACTCGGTCCTATGGCACTACCGAGCGCCGCGCGGTGAGGAGTATGAGGCCGCACTGGCGGAACTGGAGCAAGCGGAATGAGAGCGGCCTTTGCAACCGCGATCACTCAGCTTGCAGGGCGCGACCCGCGAATTATGCTGCTGACCGCAGATCTGGGCTTTGGTGTACTGACGGAGTACGCGCGGCGCTTTCCGCGTCAATACCTAAACGTGGGAGTGGCTGAGCAGAACCTCATGGGGCTGGCGGTGGGTTTAGCATTGGAGGGCCGCACCGTTTTCGCGTACTCCATCGGCAATTTTCCTACGCTGCGCTGCTTGGAGCAGCTCCGGAACGACGCTTGCTACCATTTGGCGAACGTAAAGGTTGTGTCGGTAGGTGCAGGGCTTGGCTATGGCGCCCTTGGCATGTCGCACCACGCGACCGAGGATGTGTCCATTTGCCGCACCTTGCCCAACATAACCGTAGTCTCGCCGGGCGACGCTTGGGAAGCGCACGAGGCCACGCTGGCGCTAGCAGCCCACCCGGGGCCAGCGCTTCTGCGACTGGGCAAGTCCGCTGCGTTAACGGCGAACCTGCCGGGTGAGCAGTTTGAGTTGGGAAAAGCCCGCATGCTCCGGGATGGTCCGGACGTGACCCTGGTCGCCTCAGGTTCGATTCTGGCAGAGGTGCTACGGGCGGCCGATGGCTTAGCTCAAAGGGGCATCTTCTGTCGGGTGCTCAGCATGCACACAGTGAAGCCTTTGGACGTGGGTGCCCTGGTTGCGGCGGCTCGAGAGACTGGCGGGATCATCACGGTGGAGGAGCACACTGTCGAGGGCGGGCTGGGAGGGGCGGTCGCCGAGGGCCTGCTTGAGCTGGGCCAGGTTCCCAAGGTTTTTCATCGTATCGCGTTGAGGGAGCCATTCCCCTCAGTTGTGGGCAGCCAGGAGTACCTCCGCACGATCTACGGAATAAGCGCCGGGGATGTGGTAGAGACCGTCGAGGCCAGGTTACGGTCGAGGAGGCTTGGAGCACACGTATGAAGCGTGCTTTCGACGCGACAGCGGCGCTGTTGGGCCTGCTACTGGCTTCGCCAATTTTGGCGGGGGTCATGGTGGCGATCTGGCTGTACGACTTTGCCTCGCCGTTCTACCTTGCCCGGCGCGTGGGACGGGACGGAAGGGTCTTCCGCATGATCAAGTTCCGCTCCATGGTCGTGAACGCGGACAAGATCGGCGGTAGTTCCACTGCAGAAGACGACCCTCGCATCACGCCTATTGGCCGTTTGGTGCGGAAGTATAAGCTCGACGAGCTCATCCAGCTTTGGAACGTCCTGAAGGGTGACATGAGCCTAGTGGGGCCACGGCCGCAGGTTGAGGTGGACGCTCGCATGTACACAGCGGAAGAGCGACGAATGCTCAGCGTTCGACCCGGCGTCACAGATCTGGCCTCGATCGTGTTTGCCGATGAAGGCGAGATCCTCCGCGGGAGCGCCGATCCTGATCTGCTTTACAACCAGATCATCCGACCCTGGAAAAGCCGCTTAGCGCTCCTCTATGTGGACCACCGCAGTTTCCTCATGGATCTGTGGATTATCGTCCTGACGGCGGCTGCCCTCGTTTCGCGCAGCACCGCTTTGCGCGGCGTGCAGCGAATCCTCGAGCGCCGGGGAGCGGACGAAATGTTGCGAACTGTGGCGCGCAGAGACCGGCCACTGTTCCCGTACCCCCCGCCGGGAGCAGCCGAGGTGGTTAGTGAGTATCCCCGTTAGGGTTCTTCGCCTACTCAAAATTGATCGCGACATACCGGGCGTAGAGTCGAGGCCGGTGTGGAAGCCCATGCACCTGCAACCCCTGTACGCCGGATGCGCGCGGTATGGCGGCGAGGTGGCAGAGGACCTGTTCCGCCGGGGCATCTGCCTGCCGAGCTCCAGCAGCTTGACTCTGGAGGACCAGTTGATTGTCGTCAACGAAGTCCGTAAAGCCGCCGGAGCTCCGAACCTGACCACGCTCCGCTCCGAGG
>Ga0272448_1006343_pt1 | contig 12816 bp, 15 predicted proteins | sample YNPCB0191_FD_202220 | JGI IMG/M metagenome (GOLD analysis project Ga0272448, IMG submission 202220) | Hot spring sediment microbial communities from Yellowstone National Park, WY, United States - YNP-CB-019-1 | ecosystem: Environmental > Aquatic > Thermal springs > Hot (42-90C) > Sediment...
GATCGTGGCGACCCGTTGCCCTTCGATTTGGCCGGGCAGGTGGTGTATTATATGGGCCCCTCGCCAGCCAAGCCAGGGCGACCCATCGGGGCCGCTGGCCCCACTACGAGCGGTCGGATGGACGTTCACACCCCTCGCCTCTTGGCCGAGGGCTTGAGGGGAATGATCGGCAAAGGCTACCGTACAGCCGCAGTGAAGGAGGCTATGCAGCGGCACGGCGCGGTTTACTTCGGTGCTACCGGCGGAGCCGGCGCGCTCATCAGCCGCTCTGTCCGCAGCGCGGAGGTTGTGGCCTATCCAGAACTGGGCCCAGAGGCCATTTGGCGCCTGGAGGTGGAGGGTTTTGGCCTGGTAGTGATTAACGACGCCTATGGGGGCGATCTTTACGAGCAGGGGCAGCGCCAGTACCGGCGGCCTCCACTTTAGCCCTTCTTGCTTCTGAAACAGGCCCGCGGTGGTCCACTACAAAGAGACGAAAGCCTTAACCTGACAGTGGGGAGGAGGAGCTCTTGGCGTACAACGTGACGCTCATCCCAGGAGATGGGATCGGACCCGAGATTACCGAGGCCACCAAGATGGTGCTGGAGGCGACCGGTGTCGCCTTCCGCTGGGAAGTGGTCAACGCCGGGCTGGGAGCCATCGAGCAGTTCGGCACTCCGCTCCCGCCTTCTGTACTCGAGTCGATCAAGAAGAACGGAGTGGCTCTCAAGGGCCCCATCACCACTCCCGTCGCCAGTGGCTTCCGCAGCGTCAACGTCGGCCTGCGCCAGGAGCTTGACCTCTATGCCTGTTTGCGCCCCTGCCGCACCTATCCCGGCGTCCGCAGCCGCTACGAGAACATAGACCTAGTAATCGTCCGCGAAAACACTGAAGACCTTTACGCTGGCCTAGAGTTCGACGTAGGCCAATGGGAGACGGAGCGGCTGGTGGAAATGATCGTCGAACTGAGCGGCCGTCGCGTTCCCGACGGCTCGGCCATCAGCATCAAGCCCATCTCTCGTGCCGGTAGCGAGCGCATCGTGCGCTTTGCCTTCGAGTACGCTCGTGCCAACGGCCGGCGCAAGGTCACCGCCGTGCACAAGGCCAACATCATGAAGTTTTCCGATGGCCTTTTTCTGGAAGTGGCGCGCGAAGTGGCGGCCGACTATCCAGACATAGAGTTCGACGATCGCATCATAGATAACCTGTGCATGCAACTGGTACAGAAGCCCGAACTGTACGACGTGCTGGTGCTGCCCAATCTCTATGGCGATATAGTGTCCGACCTCTGCGCTGGCCTGGTCGGCGGGTTGGGGCTGGCGCCTGGAGCTAACATCGGCAAGGCCGCGGCCGTCTTCGAACCTACTCACGGCAGCGCGCCCAAGCACGCTGGCCTGAACAAAGCCAATCCGACAGCGATGATCCTCTCCGGTGCTCTGATGCTCAGGCATTTGGGAGAACGTGAGGCCGCTGGCCGCCTTGAGGCGGCCGTGGCTTCCGTCATTGCGGAGGGAAAGACAGTAACCTACGACCTGAAGCCGCAGCCGGATGACGTGACCGCTGCCACCACCATACAATATGCGGAGGCATTGGTCGAGCGGCTGCAGCGCTAGGTCCCTTATTGGCATGACTGACAGTGCGGCGAAGATGCCGTCTCAGCCGAGGGAGGTTGGCTATGAGCCAGATGGATACCGCTGTCCTCAGTTCTGCCCCCGTTGCAGAGCGAGAGACGACGACCGAAGCTCCTAGAAGCCGAGGGAACCGAACAGGCCCTATGGACAAGCTGTTCGTCTATCGCCACTGGTGCAAGGGGTGCGGCATCTGTGTGGAGTTCTGTCCCAAAGACGTCTTCGAGATGGGCGCAGATGGCCATGCCGAGGTCGCTTATCCTGAGCGCTGTGTGGAGTGCGGGCTCTGCGCCGTCCTTTGCCCCGATTTCGCCATCAAGGCCCCACTCCCCCGTCGAGGCAAACATGAATAGCTCTCTGCCCGATTCGGTTCGACTGTTGCAAGGTAACGAAGCCTGTGTCGAAGGCGCTCTAGCCGCCGGCCTGCGTTTCTACGCCGGCTATCCCATCACCCCCTCCACCGAGATCGCCGAGCAGCTTTCCGCCCGCTTGCCACGGGTGGGCGGCAAGTTCATCCAGATGGAAGACGAGATCGCTAGTCTCGCGGCAGTCATCGGGGCTTCGCTAGGCGGCCTCAAGGCCATGACTGCCACCAGTGGCCCCGGCTTCTCTCTCATGCAGGAGAACCTCGGCTACGCTTGCGCTGCCGAGATCCCTTGTGTAGTGGTGGACGTGCAGCGCGCCGGCCCGAGCACTGGCCAGCCTACCAGCCCCTCCCAAGGTGATGTGATGCAAGCCCGCTGGGGGACGCACGGCGATCATCCGATCATTGCCCTCTGCCCATCCTCAGTGGAGGAAACCTACCACCTCACCATCCGCGCCTTCAACCTCTCCGAGCGCTACCGCACCCCCGTTGTGTTGCTTATGGACGAGGTGGTAGGGCATATGCGAGAAAAAGTCGTGCTCTCGCCCGACGTCGAAGTGCTCGAGCGGCCGCGCCCAGTAGTGCCGCCCGAATGGTACTTCCCCTTCGAAGACCCTGACACCGACGTTCCCCCACTGGTCAGCTTCGGCAGCGGTTATCGCTATCATGTGACCGGCCTCTACCACGACCGTGCCGGCTTCCCTACCCTCCGTCCGGATGAGATCAACCCCTGGTTTGAACGCGTCTTTCGCAAGATCGAGGAAAGCATGGATGACATCGTGCAGACGACCGAGGAGTGGATGGAGGATGCGGAAGTGGCCGTGATCTCTTATGGCATCTCCGCCCGCAGCGCCCGGGCAGCCGTGCGAAGGGCCCGAGCGGCCGGACAACGCGTGGGCTTCGTCAAACTCAACACCATCTGGCCTTTCGATGCTCAGACCGTCGCGCGTGTCGCCGAGCAAGTGAAGCTGCTGGTGGTGCCAGAGTTGAATCGAGGCCAGCTCATTTTGGAAGTGGAGCGCGCGGCCCGCGGTCAGGCTCCCGTGCGTGGGGTCAATCGGGTGGATGGCGAGATGATTCTGCCCGACCAGATCTTGGCTGCGCTGGAGGGCTAGCGGATGACCACCGACCTGCAAGACCATCCTACCATCATGCACAAGTATCTGCGCTCGCACAAGAAATTCCCTCACGTCTGGTGCCCAGGCTGTGGCAACGGTATTATCCTTGGCTCCATCATCCGCGCCATAGACGGCATCGGTTGGGATAAGGACGACATCGCTCTCGTCTCCGGCATCGGCTGCTCAGGCCGTATGCCGGTGTACGTCGATTTCAACACTCTTCATACCACCCATGGCCGAGCCCTTGCTTTCGCTACCGGTCTCAAGCTGGCCAACCCGAGGCTCAACGTCTTGGTAGTGATGGGTGACGGAGATGCGCTGGCCATCGGGGGTAACCATTTCATCCACGCCGCCCGGCGCAATATCAACCTCACTGCTATCATCATCAACAACAACACTTACGGCATGACAGGCGGCCAGTACTCGCCTACTACACCGACGAATCGGCTGGCCACCACGGCTGTCTATGGCAACCTTGAACAGCCTTTCGATGTCGCTCGGCTGGCTGAGGTGGCGGGCGCACCCTTTGTCGCCCGCGGAACGGTGTTTCACGCACTGGAACTCGACCGTCTGCTCCAACAAGCTATGCTCAAGAAGGGTTTCTCCGTAGTGGAGATTCTCAGCCATTGCCACGTTCAGTACGGGCGGATGAACCGGCTGGGCTCGGCAGTGGATATGCTCAAGTGGCAGCGCGACCATACCGTTCCCATCCACGCTAAGAAAGAAGGCGACGACCGTATCCCACGCGGTGTGCTGGTAGACAAAGACCTGCCCGAGTATGTCGAGGAGTACGAGAAGCTGATCGCCCGCCTGCGCGAGGAAGCCGATGGCTCGGCTGGCGGTCAGTGACCTCAAGCCTTGGCCTCTGTTGCTGCAAGCGACCTCCTGAGTCTGTCGCAGTGCGCTTCCTGGCCCTACTGGCATCGCTGCGACTAGTCACTCCCGCCACTATGTAACACCTGGCACGCTAAATGCGGCCCTGCTGAGCAACCGCCGGGTGGCGCCAGCCGAGACTGCATAGGCTAGCCCAGCTGCCCGGCAGGGCAATGAACCGGGACAGCGGTTTCGAGAGTGGGCCCCTGTACGGCCCACTATGTGATGAGGGGGTAAGAATGTTCCGATTCCTTATGGGAGTGGTTCTCGGCGTTTTCGCCGCCGCCTATTTCCGTTTAGGCGAGCGCACGATGGGACGGGGTGGGCTGAGCGACCTACAGCGCCGGGCTAACGCTGGCCTGGAAGAGTCCCGAAGAGTTTTGGAGGAGACTGGCGAGGAACTGAAGAGCGCGGCGGCCTCCAGCGTACAGAACATCCAGAGCAAGGCAGAACGTATTCGCCGTGCCGTAGAGAACCCTGAAACAGTGAGTACCGGGTGGGAGACGGGGGAAGGAGAAAGGCCGGCGACGGACAAAGGCCATGAGTCTTCTTCCCATCGTCCCACTCATATCCCCTGGGGGCGAGCCGAAACAGAGCACTCCACCGGGCGCTAGTAGCTCGCCAAGTGCCCCTCCCGACCGACTCTGAAGAACATACGGAACAAAACGCATCCGTTGGCGCCGGCGGCTACGAACAGCCGCCGGCGCCTCTCCTGATAGCCCGCTCTCTTTTGCTGGTTCATCCTGCTTGGCTCGTGTACACTGGTGTTAGGGGCAGTCTTGCTCCATTCGCTAGCGGATGCCCTATGGCACTCGGAGGAGGAGACATGGGAGTTGCCGACAAGGTTGTGGTAGTCACGGGAGCTACCGGTCATCTGGGGCCGGTCGTCGCGCGCGTGTTCGCGGCTGAGGGTGCCAGACTAGCGCTGATGGCTCGCAACCAATCAGCCCTTGCCCAGGCCGTCCTCGACCTGAACCTGCCCCCGGAACGGTGCCTTGCCGTGCCAGCAGATCTGAGCGACCCCACACAAGCCGAGAGTGGGGCCAAAACGGTGCTCGACCACTTCGGCCGGGCCGATGTGCTTCTGTGCCTAGCTGGCGGCTATCTGCCAGGGGCGCCGGTGGCCGATCTGACACTGGCAGACTTGCAGGCAATGCTGAGTATCAACCTCTTCACGGCCTTCAACGCCGCTCACGCCTTCCTGCCTCACCTCTCCGCCAATGGCTGGGGACGGCTGATCGCTATTTCCTCGCTCTATGGACAGCAGCCGGCGGCTAGAACCGCCGCCTATGCGGCTGCCAAGGCCGCTCTGGAAGCCTTGGTCCTGGCTATCGCCCAGGAAGGCAAAAGCAAAGGCCTTACCGCCAACCTGCTTATCGTGCGCACTATTGACAGCCCTGAGGCCAGGAAAGCGGCCCCGAAGGCCAATACCGCCGCCTGGACCTCGCCCGAAGAGATGGCCTATACTATGCTCTTCCTCTGCACCGAAGAAGCGGGGGCCATCAATGGCGCACGCATACCACTCTACGGCCGCGGGTGAGCATCGCGCATTAACGAGTTTTACCTGCGAGATAGTTGACAAAGCGGGCCGCGGTAGCTATACTGAGGCAGGTAGCGACGTGAGAAAGGTGTCAGCAATGAACGACAGTCCTACTCGCCCGGCGGACGACAGAAGGAAGCTCTTCGGGCTCTTTCCCTTGCCCGACGACGTGCAGGTCATCTTCGACAAGGACCCGGCGGCCAAGAACCTGGCCGAGGTCCTGACTTACCAAGGTTTGCACGCCATCTTGCTGCATCGCGTTGCTCACGCCTTGTACGTGCGCGGTGTACCATTCCTCCCCCGTCTGATCTCCCAGATCGCCCGCCTCCTCACTGGCGGCATTGAGATCCATCCCGGCGCCAAAATCGGCAAGCGCTTCTTCATCGATCACGGCTCCGGCGTCGTCATCGGCGAGACTACCGAGATCGGCGACGACGTGATGCTCTACCATCAGGTGACCCTCGGCGCCACCGGCTGGTGGAAAGACATGAAGGAGGGCCGCGTCAAGCGGCATCCTACCATAGAAGACCACGTGGTGATCGGAGTGGGGGCGACGATTCTGGGCCCCGTTACGATTGGGCGTGGCAGCAAGATCGGCGCCCTAAGCCTCGTGCTCCACGACGTGCCTCCCAACTCCGTGGTCGTCTCCCAGCCGGCGCAGGTACTGCGGCGGCTGGAGCCAGTATCACCAGCCCCGATGGCAAGTGAAGGCAGCGACGGCGATCACCACTCCCAGACTCCGGCCTCCGCAACTCAGGGACCATCCAGCGGACCCTGCTGACACCCTGTCGACCATTCACTGCACTTTAGGAACGTGCCTCCGGAGGCATACGCACCGGAAACCCGCAAACGCGCCCCTCCACAGCCTATCTGCTTGCCCATTGATCGCTGTCCGGAAGTCTGTAGGCTTCGTCTTGACAGCCGGCCACCCGCGGCCTATAATGCCTTGTGAAGGTATTCACAAAAAAAGAAATCACAAACTGTGACGAGGGCGGGTGTGATCGTGACCAAGGTGCCGAAGGTTTCGGAAGCGACTATTTCTCGGCTACCTCTGTACATCGATTGCCTGGCCAAACTGGCTGGTCAAGGCATCCGCGTAGTGTCCTCGGAGGAGCTCGCCAAGCTGGCCGGCGTCAAGGCAGCCCAGCTTCGCAAGGACCTGTCCTACCTGGGAGACTTCGGCGTGCGCGGCCTTGGCTATGATGTGCAGCTTCTCCTCCGTCAGATCGCCAAGTACCTAGGGCTGACTCGCCACTGGTCGGTGATCATAGTTGGCTTCGGTAAGCTTGGCTCGGCCTTAGCCAACTACGCCGGCTTCCCTGAGCGCAACTATCACGTTGTGGCAGCCTTCGATGTCAACCCTATGCGACTCGACCTGCCTGCTGGCGAAGGAAGGGTTCACCCCCTCAGTGAGCTGGAAGACGTGATTCGCGAGAAAGAGGTGGACCTGGCCATAGTCACCACTCCCGCTTCGGCCGCCCAGGCTACAGTCGATCGCCTAGTGGCAGCGGGTGTGCGTTCCATCCTCAACTTCGCTCCCGTCCCCCTCATCGTGCCCGAGGGGGTGAACCTGCGAGAGGTGGACCTGGCGACCGAACTGCAGATCCTCTCTTTCTATGAAACCCTGCGGGGAGCGCCGCTCGCTCGCCCTTCGCGCGCCAGTCGCTTGCGAACACGTGGTAGCGGGCCCGGCCGTCGCGGGCGGCCCCGCAAGCAGGCTCAGGCGGCTGTGGCGGATGTGGATTTAGGCCCTGCCATTTGTTGACTTTGGTCAGCCAGGTGATTAGAATGACTAGCGGCCAATTTCACAAGGCGCTCGCGTGGGCAGCTACTTGCCACCAAGGGCGGCCTTTTATTGGAGCTCCGCTTGTGCATAGTTTCACAATTTCGGAGTTTCCGGAGTGTTGACGTGCACAATAAGATGCCCGACAAGATGCACACTAAGACGACGCGCAGTGAAACGAGCAAGAAAGATGATTGAAGCGCCGCTTGCTCTCGTTCGGACCTGTGGCGCCAGTGTGATGAAAGTAGCGCTTCGAGGGCGTTATGCGACTTGACGAGATAAAGCGATTGCTCAAAGCAGAGGTCTGTTCTCGCACCTACGATCCGCACCTGCTGGTGCGCGGAGCGGCGGCGGCCGACCTCATGAGCGATGTGCTGACTTTCTCCCGCGCGGGCGCGTTGTTGCTTACTGGCTTGATCAACCCTCAAGTGGTGCGTACCGCTGAGGTTGCGTCTATCGCGGCCGTCGTGTTTGTACGCGGCAAGTGTCCACCAGAAGAGACGATTCGCCTGGCCGAAGAGAACGGTCTTCCCTTGCTCATCACTCCCTTTACGCTGTTCACCGCCTGTGGCCGGCTGCACGCGGCTGGCCTGCGCGGGTGCGAGGACATTCCAGGCGAAGATCGAGATGCTGAGCCAGGCGAGGTGCCCATTGGTTCGGCAGAGTAACGCTGTGATCGGAGGCGAGCGAGTGGAGGTTCCTGGCCATCGCAAAGCCTACTTCGGCAAAATGCATGAGCTGCTCTACGAGCTCAGGATCGGCCAGATCATGACCACGTCGCTGATAACCGTCACCCCGAACGACTCGATGTATACGGTCAAAGAGCTGCTGCGGAGCCACCGCATCTCGGGGGCGCCAGTGGTCGAAGGGGATCGCCTGGTGGGCATCGTCAGCGTGGAGGACGTCATCAAGGCGCTCGAAGCCGGCCGGGTGGAAGCCACGGTTGGTAGCTGCATGACCGCCGAGGTGGTGACGGTCCAAAGCAGCAATATGGTTGTGGAAGCGGTCAAGAAATTCGCCCGGCACAAGTACGGCCGTTTGCCGGTGCTGGATGCCGAGGGCCGGCTAGTGGGCATTCTGACTCCCAGCGACATCACCGGCCGCCTGCTGGCTATGCTGGATCAGCAGTATCACCGGCGGGAAGAGGATGAACGCCAGCCTGCACCTCAATGGCTGGCGGAGTTGCAGGCGCCGGGCAGCAGCATGTCTCTGCGTTACCCGGTGGCGGCCAGAGACTTCGCTCGCGGCGGCGAGGCGGCAAGCCGCATCAAACGCGCCCTGACGGCGCTAGGCTTGCCTCTCACTCTGGTCCGCCGCGCCGCCATCATCGCTTACGAGCAGGAGATGAACCTGATCATTCACACCGACGGCGGGAGCATCACTGTTGAGGTAGAAGCAGAGAGGGTGCGTCTGGCTGCCGAGGACATCGGCCCCGGCATCCCTGACATCGAGCAGGCGCTGAAGCCAGGCTTCTCTACGGCGCCCGATTGGGTGCGCGAAATGGGGTTCGGGGCTGGCATGGGGCTGAACAACATCAAGAACTCGGCCGACAGCTTCCACATTCATTCTCAAGCCGGCAGCGGCACGCTGGTGGAAGCTGTCATTAGCCGCCGGCAGCAGGCCGAGGACCACGGCGTAAGGCGCGAGGGCAAAGGCTCGAGTTCGGGGTAGACGCTATTCTGGGATGAAGTGAGAGCTGTTCTTCACGCATAGGCTTTGTGAGCAGGGGGCACAAATGAGGCTGAAAGAAATCGCCAAACAACTGGACGCCAGCGTCGTGTCGGCGCCTGATGGCTTGGCCAACGAGGTCAGCGGCGGCTATGTGGGCGACCTCCTGAGCGTTGTCATGGCGAGAGCCAAGCAGGGCAACCTCTGGGTGACCGTCCATGCTCACCCCAACATCGTCGCTGTCGCTACTCTGGTAGGCCTGAGCGGCATCATCGTGGCCGAAGGAACGGTGGTGGACCCCGCTACTATCAAACGGGCGACCGAAGAGGGAGTGACTATCCTCACCAGTGCGCATTCGTCCTTCAACGTGGTGGCGAGCCTGGTTCGTATGGGGTTGGAAGGCCCCTTCTAATGCTGAAGGTTTACCTAGGTGACCTGCACGTGCACACAGTGCTTTCGCCTTGCGCCAGTCACAACATGGCGCCGTCGTTCATCGTGGAGCGTGCCCGCCAGCGGGGACTCGATCTGGTGGCCGTTACCGACCACAACTCGGCGGAAAACGTGGTGGCCGTGGTCGAGGCGGCTCGAGGCAGTGGCCTGCACGTACTGCCCGGTATGGAGGTCGAGACGGTGGAAGAAGTGCACGTGCTCACTCTCTTCGACACGGTAGAGCAGGTGCTCTTCTGGCAGGAGATGGTCTACGCCCGGCTACCCGATCTGCCCAATGAGGAGTCTGTCTTCGGTGTACAGTTGATTGTCGATGCTGAGGATCAGCCGGTGCGCAAGGAGTCTAGGCGTCTACTGATCGCGACTGGCCTCTCGCTTCAGATGGTCGTGGATGAAGTAACGCAACTGGGCGGCATCTGCATCGCTGCGCATGTCGACCGGCCTTCCTACAGCCTGATCCAGAACCTGGGCTTTGTGCCGCCCGGCCTTGCCTTGGCAGCACTGGAGCTTTCAAAGAACGTTTCAGCGCCAGAGTACACTCGCCGAGCCGGCCTGGAGGGCTACGGCATCGTGCAATCGTCTGACGCGCACGATTTGGAAGACTTGGGGTTGGCGCACACGGAGTTCTTTGTTGCCGCGCCGACTGTGGACGAGATTCGCCTCGCCTGTCTAGGCCAGTGTGGGAGACGTGCCGTGCCCCATCAGAGGATGGGGAGCGGAACCATAGCTTGAGGAGGAAGCCAAGTTGGTAGCTACAGAAACCGAGCTTGACCTGGGAAAGGTAGACGAGATCATCGACGAGGTGGGAGCGGAGAAGGGCTTGCTGATCAGCATCCTGCAACGTACGCAGGAAGCCTATGGCTACCTTCCCAAACCAGTCCTGCAGCGTATCGCCGATCGTCTCGATGTGCCCTTCACCAAAGTGTATGGGGTAGCCACTTTCTACTCCCAGTTTTACCTGGAGAGGCGCGGCCGCAACGTGATCCGCATCTGCGACGGCACGGCGTGCCACGTCCGCGGCGCCACCAAGCTCATCGACACCGCTGAAAACGTGCTCGGGATCAAGCCCGGCCAGACGACCCCGGACTATGAGTACACTTTCGAGTTGGTCTACTGCCTGGGTGCCTGCGCTCTGTCGCCCGTGGTTGTTATCAATGGCAACATCGTCGGCCGACTTACGCCGGAGAAGCTGCAAGCCCTGCTTGATAAGAGCAAGGCTGAGGGGGACGGAAAGGCTGCTGAGTGATGCCAGCAGCGGATGTACCCAGCCGTGCCAACAGTGGACCAGCGGGTCGCCAGCAATCACCAGGAGGATGAGCCCGTGCGCGAGATAGCGCTGCACATCCTGGATATTGTCCAGAACTCGATCAGGGCCGGGGCTAGCCGCGTGGAGATCACAGTCGAAGAAGACACGCCAGCCGACCGGCTGCGAATCCTGGTGTGCGACAATGGCAAGGGGATGGCACCGGAAATGGCCTCGCGTGCAGTGGATCCATTCGTTACCACGCAGCCCTGCCGGCGTGTCGGGCTTGGCCTGCCGCTCTTCGCTGCGGCTGCCGAGCGCTGTGGCGGATGGCTGAAAGTGGAATCGAAGCTTGGCCAAGGAACCAAGGTTGAGGCCATCTTTCAATATAGCCACATCGACCGCATGCCTCTGGGCGACATGCGCAGCACTATGTTGGGCCTGATCGCGGCCAACGAAGGGCTTGATATCGTCTATCGCCACAAGGTAGATGGCGAGGTCTTCACGCTCGACACTCGTGAGCTGCGAGCGGAGTTGGGGGAGGTTCCCCTCTCCGATCCGCTGGTCCTTAGGTGGCTCGACGAGTATCTGGCCACCGACCCGCGGGAGAAACTGGTAACCGCTTTCTAATTGTGGGGGAGGTACGAGCATACCATGCCTAAAGTAACCAGTCTGGAAGAGCTCAGAAAGATCAAAGAGGAAGCCCAGAAGAACCTGCGAGTGCGAGAGCAGACCGGCACCCGTATCATCGTGGGGATGGGCACCTGTGGAATCGCCGCCGGCGCTCGCGAGACGATGCGGGCGATCCTGAGCGAGCTCGAGCGCAATGCCATTCAGGCCAATGTGAGCACGGTAGGCTGCATTGGTATGTGCGCTCTGGAGCCACTGGTGGATATCGAACAGGGGGGGCAACGCGTCACCTACGGCCGCGTTCACCCTGATATGGTCCCCACTCTCATTTCAGAGCACCTACTCAAGGGCCAGGTCGTCAAAGAATGGGTGGTGGGCAAGGTAAACCCCGACCGATAGGCTGCTGGGAGGCTATGTTAGAACTTGAAGCGCGCCCGGGCTGTCGGGAGCGCTCGGATTTGCTTCACGGATTTGCTTAAGGAGGATGTGAAGTGGCAGAGCCCTTTTACCGGGCCCACGTGCTGACCTGCGCTGGCACTGGCTGCAGCGCTTCCGGGTCGCTTGCCGTGCATAATGCCATGGAGGAAGAAGTCAGGAAGCGCGGGTTGGCGGATGAGGTCAAAGTCATCCCTACCGGCTGCCGCGGCTTCTGCTCGATGGGGCCGGTGATGATCATTTATCCGGACGGCATATTCTACTGCCAGGTGCAGGCGGAGGATGTGCCCGAGATCGTGGAGGAGACTCTGGTCAAGGGGCGCGTCGTCGGCCGCCTGCTGTACCGCGAGCCGGAGTCCCTCAAAGGTCTCCCTTATTACCACGAAATCCCATTCTACGGCAAGCAGCTTCGCATCGCGCTGCGCAACTGCGGTTTCATCAACCCGGAAGAGATCACCGAGTACATCGCCTGCGGCGGTTACGAGGCCCTGGGCAAGGTCTTACGCGAGATGTCTCCCACGGACGTGCTAGACACGATGAAGCGCTCCGGCCTCCGTGGGCGTGGCGGCGCCGGCTTCCTTACCGGCCTCAAGTGGGAGCTGACCCGGCGTGCGCCTGGCGACGTGAAATACGTGATCTGTAATGCCGACGAGGGCGATCCCGGTGCCTTTATGGATCGCTCGGTGCTCGAGGGTGACCCGCACAGCGTAGTGGAGGGCATGGCTATCGGTGCCTATGCCATCGGCGCCCATGAAGGCTTCATCTACTGCCGTGCCGAGTATCCTCTGGCCATTCACCGCCTCAAGATCGCCATCAAGCAGGCTGAAGAGTACGGGCTGCTGGGCGAGGACATCATGGGCAGCGGTTTCAGCTTCAAGCTGCACATCAAGGAAGGCGCTGGCGCTTTCGTCTGCGGTGAGGAAACCGCTCTCATCGCTTCCATTGAGGGCCGCCGCGGCGAGCCTCGCCCTCGCCCACCCTTCCCCTCCGTGTCCGGCCTTTGGGGCAAGCCAACTAACATCAACAACGTCGAGACCTGGGCTAACGTAGCCCCCATTATCAGCCGAGGTGCCGAATGGTTCGCCTCTATTGGCACCGAGCGAAGCAA
>Ga0272448_1006346_pt1 | contig 12814 bp, 13 predicted proteins | sample YNPCB0191_FD_202220 | JGI IMG/M metagenome (GOLD analysis project Ga0272448, IMG submission 202220) | Hot spring sediment microbial communities from Yellowstone National Park, WY, United States - YNP-CB-019-1 | ecosystem: Environmental > Aquatic > Thermal springs > Hot (42-90C) > Sediment...
GTTCCTCGACAACCGTCAGATGGTAGTTAGCATCCTCTCGGAGTTGATCGGTGGCGGTGCGACCTCGCGCCTCTTCCTCAAGCTGCGTGAGGATCACGGTCTGGTCTACGATGTCGGCAGTTCTACAAGCTTTTTCACGGATGTCGGCTGGCTCGAGATTTTCGCCTCAGCGGAGCCGGACGAGCTCCCGAAGGTACTGGAGTTGATCGAAGAGGAGATTGCCTCGATTGTGCGGTATGGTGTGGGCGAAGAGGAGCTTCGAGCGGTGAAGGAGCGCCTGATCACTACGCTCGAGATGATCGAAGACAAGGCGGACGAGCTCGCCGGATGGTACGCAGTGAGGGAACTGCTTGCTCCGCGCCGTGAGGTTCGGTCACCGGTGGAGGAGGCCGAGCGTGTGGGGTCTGTTTCGGCAAGGCGGGTCCTCGAGGGGGCGCGCAAGTTTCTTGCCCCAGAGATGAGGAAGCTCGCACTGGTGGGCCCCCTGCGGAAGAGCCATCTGGAGAAGGCGGCAGGTGCTCTCCGAAGGGATGCATAGGCATCGGCAGGCCCGCGGGCGTGAGTGGTGTTGACTCCCGTTGGAGTGCGCAAGCGACCGGTAGGCGTTAGGCACACGCACGAAAACGAGGAACATGTGGCAGCGAATGAGCCTGAGGCCAGGTTCAATTCGAGCCGCGACTGCAACGGAGGGGCACCACTCGTGTAGCCGGGCGCTCTCGGCCCGGCGAGGGGGCGGTTGCCCACGCTGTCGCCGGGCGCCTTTCGCTGTCTGCTGATGGTTGTGGCAAAGCGAGCGTTGAGGCAGGGGGATTTGCGCAGGAAACGCACCAGTTCGGCATCTGATCTTTTTCACAGTCGTAAGCCACGTGTTGCCAGTGACTTGGGACACCGGGGTGGCCAAAAGCGAATCTGCAGTCATCGAATGGAGTCGATCCCCCGTCCTTGCCCTATATAAGATCCAATGTAAGACGGGAGGTGCATAATGGTTGGACGTTCCAAGTTGTCCCAGAGGGTGCAGGCTGCACGAGCGCAAGCCGCTACGTTGCTCCATTCCGAATCCGTCCCGGCCGGAAGCCTCGTCACTATGGTCCACACCTGTGGCAAGAAGCACTGCCGCTGTCGCCGAGGTCAGAAGCACCGCTCGCTCTATCTCTCTATCAAGCTCCGCGGCAAACGCAAGATGATCTTCGTCCCGAAACGACTCGAGGGAGTCGCACGAGAGGGCGTGGAGAACTATCGCCGTGCTCTCCGCCTCATCGAGGAAATTTCTCAAGACTGTCTGGATCGGTTGCTGGAAGAGAAGGGGGGAAAGGCACAATGATGTGACGATTCTGGGTGTATGTCGAAAAGGTCTTGGGTTTGAGCGAACAGGTGATGGAGCTTCGGGACTCTCGTCGGTGCCGGGAGATTGGAACACACGCGATATGGAGCAGCGGCTTTGGACTGACACGAGTTCCTTGCGAGTCGAAGTCGCTGCGGCGACCTGTTCGGCGGGAGCGGTTCGGGCCAACGGTGTGAAGGTGAAGGAATACTACCACCGAGGGGGTCGTCCTGGTGCTGTCGACCGGAGAGTTCGTGGTGCCGTTGGATGTAGAGATGCAAGGGCCGCACGAAGGGGAGCTCCGAGCGGCGCCTCGACTTCGCAAGAGGACGCGCGAGATCTACTGGCGGTACTTCGACGGAGTAGTCTGCGACGCTCTCTATTCGAAGGCTGCGTTCACTCTCATCCAAAACAATTCCCAAGAAAACTCCGGTTCGGAATCTACCAGGTAGTGCAGGAGCACGAGGTCCCGGAGTGGGGGAGTGTGCTCCAAGACGAGGCCATTCGGTCGACTGGAGTCAATGCCGAGGAGAAATGTCCGCACCCGTTGCGTCGCATCGTTGTGTAGGACGAGGAGAACGGGCACGAGATCGTGCTGTTGACGAACATCTTCCACTTTGCTGCGAGGACGGTTGCTCGAATCTACAAGGAACGCTGGCAGATCGAGCTTTTCTTCTCGGGGGTTGCTTGCAGGTCGGTACAGACGGGCAACGTGAGTTTGCCCCACTTTGCTGGCCTCTCTGACCAGCCGATCACGAATGCTGTTACCCTGACAACGATTGGAGCTGCGACAGATGGCCGGGTGATGGCCCATCAGCTTCCCAGACGCCGTGCGTCAAGGACGGTACACGCTTCTGGTTTTCATTTCTTTGCGCGGTCGATCAGCTCGCCAACCTTCCGAAGCAGCTCCTCCGGGTCGGACGGTTTGTCGAGGAATAGATCGCCGGGGAGATAGTCTTCGTCCTCCTCGGTGGAGAACTGTGTACCGGTTCTGCTACTTATGGCGGAGAGGATGATCACAGGGATGCCCTTGAGGAGCGGGTCCTTCCTGAGCTCGTAGCCTACCCGGAAGCCTTCTGTGAACGTCCGCATCACGATGTCGAGGATGATGAGATCCGGCCTCAATTCGCGAGCCTTCTCGAGTCCCTCGTCACCGCCCATCGCCCAATAGACCTCGTAGCCTGCTGACTGGAGGACGGCTCGCGCGGCCTCAGCGACATCGGGGTCATCGTCTATGATGAGGATATTCCTCCCTGCCTGCTTCACCGTCACCTCCTTGTTCACCGTGGCAACCGCTCCCGGCCCGGCCGTCTCTTGGTGAACGCACCGATCAGGGCGTGCTTCCTTCTATGCGGTTGATCATCACTCCGTTGTCCTCTCCTTCCTGTATTTCCAGTTCTGTTTTCTCGAGGATCGTTCCCTTGGCCAGGACGGAGAAGCACAGCTTCAGGGCGGCCGGGGTCAGGTGGTCGTCCCGTCCGAGGGACACGAACACCTTATCCACCGTTTCTAATCCGTTCTCCTTGGAACGCTCAATGACTTCCTGTATTAGCGATTCGACGATTCCCCATTCGTGCATAGTCTTGCTATCACCTCGCAGGCTTCAGGGATGGCAGCGATCACTGGCCTTGAGAAGCCGGGCCGAATCTCTTCGGGGATATGCTCCACCTGTGCGCAGACGATTCTGATCTCCACATGGCACGATTCCGCGAGCTCTCTCAGAAGGTTCGATGTAGGCAACTGGTGAAAGGAGAAGTCGTCGGTCTTGTTTACGGGTAGCTGGTCAACCGACAGCTCGAAGACCTGCCCCGGTCTTTTGCCGGTGTCTACACCATCAACGATGACGATCCTCTGCGGCCTCTGGTGGCTGAGCGCAACGTCGAAGAGTATGTTTCTTACCGAAGTCCCCGCATCGAGTAAAGCCACATCGTCAGGGAGCTGATAGTTTTGCTGCAGGTATTCAATCACGGCCGGGCCGAAGCCGTCATCGCCGAACAGAATGTTGCCGCAGCCCAAGACCAACACACGGACCCTGTGGAAGTCAGCCAAAGAACCTTCCGGCTCCGCTTTCGGGATTGTAACCTCCTTTCATCCCCCGTCTTCGTCCTGGCCTCGAGTCTATCCCTCGGCCCGCCCGATCCAGAGGCACTGGCAAGACCACGTCAACTCTCAGCCTTGGGACGAGGCGAGTTCGTCAGCGTGTCAACAAGGCTGCCGTCCGGACCGACAATATCCAGCTTCACTGCTATCTTGCCATCCAAGTCATGCGTGGAACAGGACAGACAAGGATCATACGCCCTGATGGACATCTCCACCATGTTCAGGAGTTCCTCATTGTATTGGCCGTTCTTGATCAGGTCCTGGGCAGACTTCTTCACGGACATGTTTATGGCCGCGTTGTTGTGCGTCGTTCCGACAATCAGGTTCACGTTGGTTAGCATCCCGTCTTTGTCGGTTTCGTAATCGTGGATAAGCGTACCTCTGGGTGCTTCGACACACCCTATCCCTCTGGCGGCTCGTGGTGTGGCCGGTTTCCTGATGTCAGTGCTCGTGATCTCGGGATCGTCCAAGAGCCTGACCACGTTCTCCGCATTGTAGAGGAGCTCGATCAGTCTCGCCCAGTTGTATAGCAGGGTCAACTGTGTCGGGCGACCGAAGTTCTTCCTGAACTCCTCGAATTCCTTCTGGGCGAGTGGTGTAGCCATCTTGTCGGCTACGTTGATGCGCGCGAGAGTGTTGGTTCGATAGACACCCACCGGGTTGGCGAGGTCCATCGAGAGTTTGCCCGCTTTCTTCATGTACGGGAACTTGAGGTAGGTCCAAGGTTCCACGTGCTCCTGGATGTAATCGGTGTAGTGCTCGTAGGGGAAGTCAACGTACTTGCCCTCGGCGTCCATCATCCTCAGGACGCCGTCATAGAGTTCCAGTGCCCCGTCTTGCTTCACCGTTCCGAGGAAGCCGGTCTTGATGACTCCGAGGGTCTTCACCGCGTCGAGGTACTTGGGGAAGATGTTGTTCTTGGCGAAGTCAATGGAGAACTTGGCCAACTCCAGGACTTCGTCAGCCTTCGGCCTAAGTTCATCTCGTTCCCGCTGGGTCAACGGCTTGCTGAAGCCACCGGGAACGGCGGTTACCGGGTGGATGGATTTGCCGCTGACAGTTTCGAGCATCTGGGCACCGAGGTGCCTGCATCGGACCACGCGCTTGGCGACCTCTGGGACTTTTCCCGCAATGCCGATTACGTTTCTCACCGAATAGTCTGCGCCCGGTCCCATCACGAAATCAGCCCCGGCCAGGAAATAGAAGTGGAGGATATGTTCCTCGGTGAATGCGATGCTGTTGGCGAGTTCCCTCAGCTTTTTCGCTGCGGGTGGTATCTCAACACCAAAGAGTGCATCGCAGGCTTTGGCGCTGGCCAGGTGGTGCGACCAGGGACAGACGCCGCAGATACTTGTCACGATGCGCGGCATCTCCTCCGCGGGTCGGCCGATGCAGAACTTTTCGAAGCCTCTAAGTTCCACGACGCTCACCCTTGCGTCGGAGACGTTGCCGTTATCATCGAGTTGTATGGTAACCTTTGCGTGTCCTTCAATTCGCGAGACCGGCTGAATCACGATCTTCTTGCCCATTCTTCTTCACCTCAATTCCTTGGTATGGGTCATGGTCGGTTTCGGATGCTCCGTACCGGTTCCTATCTCTTGGGCAGCGGCCTCAGTCGGCCTTGTCCACCGATGTATCTCTGGAACGTAGCCACTCTGTCGGCGATGAGTTTCGGCTCCAGTCCTATGCTGGATAGAGCGCTCATCATGTCAACCATGGGATTGGCACCCTTGCGGATCGGGCCGAAACAGCCCCGGCAGGGCATGAGCCCCTTGATGCAGCGGGGCACCTTTTGGGAGCCGCCACAACCGGACCTGGTTATCGGGCCAAGGCAAAGGAAGCCAAGCTCCATGAAGCACCGGCTTTCCTCGAGTTTCTGGCCTAACGGAATGATTGACTCGAGCGGCCTCTTGACTGCGGTAACCGCTTTCTTCTCTCTCTTCGTCGGACAATCATCGCAGACGCTACGCTCGGGCAGAACGAACGGCTTACCCTGAAGCAGGCAGGTCAGCGCCTGGGCAACGAGCTCGGGCGAGGTCGGACAGCCGGGTATGTACACGTCAATCTTGATCACCTCGTCAAGGGCATAGACCCTGTCAGTGAGCGGAGGAAGATCCTCCGACGGATTCGCGGCAGGTGTCGTTGTCTTCGAGCCTCGATAGACCTTGTCGCAAAGGTCTGAAAGGGTGTACTGATTAGCCAGTGCCGGGATTCCGCCGTAGCACGCGCAGGAGCCGAGTGCGATGAGCGTCTTGCACTTCTTCCGCATCTCCTGGGCGACGTGCTTTTCTTTTTCGTTTCGAATTCCCCCGGAGACGATCCCCACGTCTGCATTGGGAATCTCCAATTCTTGCTTCTCTCCGGTCTGTCCGAAATACTTGTGGTCCATGAGCACCGGCATATGGACAAATTCCAGAGAGGGCAATAGGTCCAGCAGAGGCTCACCGATGTCCAGAATGGTGACCTCACAGCCACCGCAGATATTCAGCCACTCCTCAGCAACTTTGACCGGCACGGTCTCTCTCCTTTCGTTGGCTCTCAGCTCGTTTGACCTTCGACGGTTACTTGCTTCGGCACTCTGCGCGAGAAGACGAAGCACCCATCCTCTTCCTTCACCAATTGCGCCTCGAACCCGGCATCCTTGTACTTCTGCAGAGCTTCCAGGGCGCTCTTCTCGTCGGGATAGCAAATCCCGTCCCACATGAACTTCTTGCCGTCAATTCTTCGTGCGTTGTCCATCTCGAGGGTGATCCGAGGGTTGTTTCCTTCGCGACTCTCAGCGCTCGATTCCCTTGAGAGTCGGCACCACAACATTCAAGAGGTCTCGAGGCTCTATGGGCCTTTCGAGATACTCTCGGGGACGCGCCTCCGTCTTCTTTCCTGTCACCTCCGCCTTTCTATCTCGGAACGGCCCGGTTGTAGACGTAGTGTTTCATGTCAACGCCCGTCACCGAGCTTGCACCGGAGATCACCACCACTGGAATCCTGCTCAGCTCCGGGTCGTCCGCGATCTCGTTGAAGACTGCAAACCCGCCCTTGCCCGGCATCATGAGGTCGAGCAAAACGAGGTCAGGCTTCTCTTCCCTGATCTTCCTTATCCCCTCATCTCCGGCCTCTGTGATCTCGAGGTCCAGGCTCGACAGGATTGATGAGTAGTACTGTCTTGCGTCCTGTTCGTCTTCTACGACGACTGCCTTCTTTCCCATCTTCGGGCTCCTTAGACGAATCGTCTACACATAGCTCGCCTGGGCCTGGGGTTTGTATGGGCTGGGCCCTAACTTCCTGACTGCCTCTACGAACTCGGTTACGACCTGTGCAAACCTCGGCCCCTCGGAGGCCGAGACCCATTCCAACCGGAATCTTTGCTCCTCGATTCCGAAGTCCTGCAACATCAGTGCGATCGCACTGGATCGCTTTTCCGCCGTGACGTTTCCCTGGAGGTAGTGGCAGTCACCGATATGGCACCCGCATATAAGAACGCCGTCGGCGCCCTTCGTCAGGGCATCGAGTACCAGGTTCGGATGCACCATACCGGAGCACATCACCCTTATGATCCGCAGGTTAGTAGGGTATTGGAGGCGGGATATGCCGGCGAGATCAGCGCCGGCATAAGAACACCAGTTACAGCAAAATGCCAAGACCAGTGGCTCGAACGCATCCGTGCTGGCCGTCTCCCCCTGGTTTCCGCTCTGTGACTGCTCGTTGCTGCTCATCTATTTACTCCACGCTGACTGGCTCCAAGGCGGCTTCAACCATCGCCGCTATCTGCTCGAGCCTGAAGCCCTTGACATATATGCCCTTCTTGGGACAGGTAGCCTGGCACGTTCCGCACCCCTTGCATTTGGATTCATCCACTTCGACAGTCTTCTTTATGCTTCCGTCCCGCATATATTCGATTAGGGTCAAGGCCTTATACGGACAGGGATCCACGCAATAGGCGCATCCGTCGCAGTTTTCGTCCGCGACCTGGGATATGGTAGCCTCCAGCTCGATGGCGTCTCTGGAGAGAATCGTGGATGCTCGTGCCGCCGCCGCGCACGCCTGGGCTATGCTCTCCTCGATGGACTTCGGATAATGGGCCAGGCCACACACAAAGATTCCGTCCGTAGCAAAATCCACTGGCCTCAGTTTCATGTGGGCTTCCAAGAAGAAACCATTCTGATCCAAGGGTACCTTGAGCATCTGCGCCAACTCCTTGTTCGCACGGTTCGGGACAATCGGCACAGATAGCGCAATCAGTCCCGCGTCAATGGCGAGTCGCACCTGGGAAACGGGATCGAAGCACCTCACGACCAGCCCGCCGTCCGCTTTGACGGATACCTCTGGCTTGTTGTCCTCATCATAACGGATGAAAACCACCCCCTCGGTGCGCGCCTTCGTGTAGTAACTCTCCTTGAGCCCATAGGTGCGGATGTCCTTGTAGAGCACAAAAACACTCGTGTCCGGGCTTATCTCCTTTATCCTCAGTGCATTCTTGACCGCGTGACCGCAGCAGATCCGGCTGCAGTAAGGACGCTTATGATCGCGAGATTCGACGCACTGAATCATGACCACGGTGTCTGGTATCCGCACAGCCGCCGTTGCCAACCATTTTTCCAGCTCAAGCTGAGTGAGGACTCTGTCATCCTTGCCATACAAGTATTCAGACGGCGTATGGTCCCTTGCGCCCGTGGCTACAATGATGGCGCCATGCTCGATCAGCTCGCGACGGAGCGGATTATCTAATGGCTCGATAGTCGTCTTGAAATCGCCGACCGAACCCTCGATACTCACGATGTTCGTGTGAGTATGAACAGTAATCTTCGGATGATCGCTGACCTTTTCTATAAGCCTATCGAGATAGACTTGAACGCTTTCACCGCTCAGCAAGTAATACAGCCGCTGGGCGTTGCCACCGAGCTGATTTGCCTTTTCAACTATGTGGACAGGGAAACCCTGCTCCGCGAGTTCCAGCGCTGCGGTCATCCCGCTGATTCCACCCCCTATGACAAGGGCAGCCCTCTTGACGGGAAGCAGCTTCTTGTGGAGCGGCTCGAGCAGGCGGGCCTTTGCAACAGCCATTCGAACCAGGTCCTTCGCCTTCCTGGTTGCCTTCGCCGGCTCGTGCATGTGCACCCATGAGCACTGATCCCGGATATTGGCCATCTCGAACAAGTACCCATTCAGTCCGGCCTCCCGCACCGTGTTCCGGAACAAGGCTTCGTGGGTTCTGGGTGTGCAGGAGGCCACGACGACACGGTTGAGCTTCTGCTCGAGGATTATCTTCTTGATCCTCTCCTGTGTGTCGTTCGAACAGGCGTAGAGGTTGTTCTCCGCATAGACGACGTTCGGTAGCTTCTTTGCGTATTCGACCACTTCCGGAACGTTTACCACGCCCGCAATGTTCGTCCCGCAATGGCATACGAAGACGCCCACGCGCGGTTCCTGGCCCGAAACATCAATCTCCGGAGGCAGTTCCTTCCTGGCGATCAGTTGATTCTTGACATCCGCGAGAATCTGCAGCACCTTTGCCACAGCGCCGCTGGATTGGGTAACTGCCTCGGGTATATCCTTCGGCTCCGTGGCGACCCCGGCAACGAATATCCCCTCCCGCGAAGAGTTCACAGGAGCAAACAGTGAATCGTTCGCGCAGAAGCCGTACTTCCCCGTGCGCACTCCAAGCCTTTCGGTCGTCTCCTTGGCACGTGCCGCCGGCTGCAGTCCGACGGAGAGCACCACAAGGTCATACTCACGGGATAGCTTACGACTATCTTCGCTCAGGTACTGAATCGTGAGGTTCTTTGTTTCAGGTATCTCCTTGATAGCTGAGGGTCTGCACCTGATGTAGTTTACTCCGAGCTTTTTCGCTCTCAGATAGTATTCCTCGAACCCCTTGCCGTACGCTCGGACGTCCATGAAGAATACGTCACATTGCAGGTCCTGGCCGGCGTGTTCCTTGGCGATGATTGCCTCCTTCGTGGCGTACATACAGCAGACGGCGGAGCAGTAGTCCCTATCGTAGTCGCGGGAGCCGACACACTGAATGAAGGCAATCCTCTTGGGGGTGGACTTGTCAGAGGGGCGAAGAACCTTTCCCTGGAAAGGGCCCGAGGCCGACAGTATCCTTTCGAACTCGAGCGCAGTTATCACATTTGCGAAACTCCCATAGCCGTAATCAGGCTTCAGTCGTGGGTCAAGCAGTTCATAGCCCGTCGTGACAATCACGGCGCCGACGTTGAGCGTGATGATCTGCTCCTTCTGCTCGAAGTCAATCGCGCCGGCCTTGCACGACTTCTTGCACAGCCCGCACTTCCCGGTGAGGAAGTGGAGGCAGTACCTGCTGTCAATCGCTGCCTTGTTCGGAACTGCCTGTGGATAGGGAATGTATATTGCCGGTCTGAACGAGAGTCCCTGATTGTGTTCGTCCGGGATGGGCTGGAGCTTCTGCTTGCCGTCGCTCGATGGTTTGACCTTGCCGAGCGGACATACGGAGAGGCAACTTCCGCAGCCGGTACACTTCTGCTCATCCACAAAACGAGGACGGCGCTTCAGGATGACCGTAAAGTTCCCCGGCTCACCGTAGAGGTTCTCTACCTCTGACAGCGTGATGATCTCGATGTCTTTGTGTCTGCTAAGCTCAACCAATCTCGGGGCCATGGTGCACATGGCACAGTCATTCGTGGGGAAGGTCTTGTCCAACTGCGCCATGACCCCGCCGATCGAGGGTTTGCTCTCGACCACGTAGGCTTTTATCCCGGCGTAGGCGAGGTCCAGGCTTGCTTGCATGCCACCGATCCCGCCACCGAGGACCATGGCAGCCCCGACCTTCTTGCTCTCGAACCGACCACTCATCTCAGGTCACACTTGCAGCTGCCCGTCTTGCCGATTCGGCCTCCGCACTGTCTCTGACCGTCTGGAGGTAGATCGCCAAGGGACGATACATGAGGTGGGTCCATTTGCCGAACGGCACCTCCACAACAAGCATCGGAACAGCTATCGCCAAATGGGCCGTATAAACACAGTAAGTCGTCAACGGAAGCCCCATATACCTCACGATATGTACAGCGATCCCGCTCAGCGCGGTCAGCAGCAGGAGTATCGGAAACAGCCAGTCGCTCAGATCGGAGTACTTGTGGATTTCCTCCCGCTTCCTTATCCGGCCTATCAGGATGTCAACCGAGGTGACGATCAGCACGGCGGTGGCATAGTACCCAGTCCATCTCTGCGGATGGTAGAAGGGATATACCTTATCCGTTTGGAACCATTTGAGGCATACGACGACAAGGCCGAACATCAATGCGTACCCGGACACCAGCAACCAATGTTTGATCCATCGCCCTCTGGTGGCACACTGCCTGAACCCTACCTGGGTCACGACATGGTAAATCAAAGTCCCGACTCCGGCGATGTAATGACGAAGTGGAACCCTAACCTTCCTGACCGTGTGCATCGTGAACCAGTACATGCGGAACGTATTCGTCAGGAGGAAGAACGAAAGGACGCAGGCCAGAATCATGTCGAATGCATGCACAATTGGCACGGGTGCGAACGTGTTGAGCTCGACGCGCTCCGTCACGATCGGCCCATGGAAGAGTATTACCAAAACAACCACGACGGCGCAGACTACGATCAGCGCGCCAATTTCCCACGCCTTCGACTGATAGAACCTTGCGGACAGTCCGGTCCAATCGTACTGGGCCGTGAGATAACGCCGGAGAGTCATCATCCCCTCCCCCGGCACGGACTGGCGAGGGCAACTAACACAACAGTCCCGACAGTCGAAGCATAGCCACGGCTCAAGGCTCGCAAGGAGCATGCTTCTCAGCCCGAGCCGTACGTATCGGACAATCTTGCGCGGGAACGAAGCTGTATCGGTCGCTGCCGAACAGCTTACTGTGCAACTCCCACATGTCAAGCACCCGTTAGGGTCAAAGTGCCCGTACTTCCGAACTTCCGTTAGGAGGCCCGGGTCGCTGTGCACCTCCTGCTCCTTCCCCTGCACCTTTGCGTCCCCGTTCCTCCCCTGTGGCGCCTCGAACCATAACCATCCCAACACCTTACCCCTCATCAGACCTCCGCTGGGACCAGCCACGCGCACTGGACTAAGGTCCCCACTATCTCCGCTCCGCGTATGTCTCCTCCTTGTTGCAAAACCCGTTCCCACAGTGGCTACCCATTCTCAGCCAGCCAGAGGCCAAGGGGGAAAAGCCCCAGTTCCCTGTAGCCCGCCGCAACCTGTTGGCCGATGGGCACTTCCTCCCCGAGCGCTATCCGGGCGGCAACGGGAATGACGTGGTAAGTCCAGGCGTGCCCTCAGCACCCGGGCAGAGGAATCGAGCCGGCAGATTGCAACGTGGGACAGGTTGCAAGGTCGTCGGGATGCGGCCGTCCCATAATGGGACGCCCAGCGCTTCCGAGTAGTCGCCCGTTTCTCATTCTGAGACCCAGTCCGGTTGTCCAGTGCGTGGGAAGGTGTGCAGCCCCACGCAGAAATCATTGCCTGAAACGGCCTTAGAAATGTATTTCGCAGTTTGGCACACAAATTGATGAGTTGCTGATGGTATATGGGCTTATGCCAATGTCGCCGCTCGGAATGATTGATGAGGGTTCCGAGCAGGGTGGGAGCTGGCACTTTCACCGGATCGGTGTGGGGACAGTCCGGCCAGGGGATAGCGAGGCAGGTTCTTGGCTTTGCAAACTCGGCCCGTCAGGGAGGGAAGGCAGCTATGGCGCGAATCCTGGTGATCGAGGATGACCCGGACGAGATTATGGCGATCAGGGAGACCCTTGAGGCCGCCGGGCATCTGGTGGTCGAGGCCCGTAGCGAAGAAGAGGCGGTTGGTGCCGTCCCGCGTGAGGCCCCGGATCTGATAGTGCTGGATGTCATTATGGAGCGTCTCAACAGCGGATTCAAGCTCTGCCGGGAGTTCAAGAGTTGTGACCAGACGAAGCACATTCCGATCCTCATCCTGAGCGCTATCAGTGGGAAAACGGGACTCAGATTCTCCCCCCAGGTGGACGGCGAGTACCTGCCGGCGGAGGGCTTTCTTGAGAAACCGCTTGACCCCGACATGCTGGTCAAAGCCGTCAGAGAACTGCTGATGTCGGGTCAGACTGGGATGTCTCTTTCATCTACTTGAGAAGCCGGGCAGAGCGGGACGTTGCTCGAGGACGGAGTAGCAAGGGCTCAGATGGAGGTCACCGGCAAAGGCAGGGCAGAGTGGAACAGACGGCTACGACATGTCGGAGGGGACGGATGCCAAAGTCTCATGGTTTGATCGTTTGCATGTTTCTTGCAGGGCTGTGTGTTGCCGGAGAGGAACCCCCGGCAAAGGAAGCGGCCGCGAAAGAAGTTCCCGCCAAGGCCGACGACTTCTGGTCGTCCATAAAGAATTTCCGAATCGGTGACCTGGA
>Ga0272448_1006350_pt1 | contig 12808 bp, 14 predicted proteins | sample YNPCB0191_FD_202220 | JGI IMG/M metagenome (GOLD analysis project Ga0272448, IMG submission 202220) | Hot spring sediment microbial communities from Yellowstone National Park, WY, United States - YNP-CB-019-1 | ecosystem: Environmental > Aquatic > Thermal springs > Hot (42-90C) > Sediment...
CTTCCCTTGTTTGTTCATATTCTTTAGTTGCTATTTCCGATATATTATAAATACCCCTATGAATATTGGAAGGATAATTTTTATAATATTCATTGATTTTCTCAATTACCTGATTCGGTTTTAAAGAGGTTGCAGCAGAATCCAAATAAATTAAACCGGGATATTTTGAAAAAACAGAAAAATCCTTTTTTATATCCGATACTTTAATCATATATATTTTAAAATATTTTCTATTTGTTTTTTTGTTTTTTGATATAAATAATTTGTTTTATTTTTTCCTAAAATTTTTTCCATTTCAAAAAATATATCAAATAAAAATCCTTCTACTAGTAAAAAAGTCGCCTTTTTTTCTGATAATCCTCGCGCTTTTAAGTAAAATATTTGTTCTTTATTCAGATTAGAAGTTGTTGAACCATGGGTGCAAAAAACATCGTTTGCTAAAATTTCAAGATATGGCTTGCTTTCTATCAAACAGTTATCTGATAAAACTAAATTTTGATTTTTCTGATAAGCAGTGCTATTATTTGCCTCTTTTTCTATTCTAATTAATCCTTCATATAAAAATTTTGATTTATCTAAAAAAATACCTTTCACCAATAAATTAGATAAGCTCTCCCCCTTTTTATGGATTTGATATGTATTAAGATTAAATTCTTCGCTTCCTTTTCCTATATAAACTCCAAAAATGAAAACTTGGCAATTATTATTTTCTATTAAAACATTTAGTTTTCCGGAAAAATTATTCAAGAAAAACAAATATTTACCTCTTTTTCTAATTACATATTCTTCTTGTTTTTTTTTGACTTTTAAAAAGTAAACCATATTTTAACCTACTGTTTTTATCATTTGAAGATTAATTAGACGATTTAATTCTATAGAATATTCTAAAGGAATTTCTTTGGTAATCGGCTGAATAAAACCGTTAACCAATAAACTTTTTGCTTCTTCTTTTTTAATACCGCGACAATTGAAGTAAAAAAGTTTATCTTCGCCGATTTTTTCTACAGTAGCCTCGTGTTGAATTTCTACATTCTTTTCTAAAATCCTCATAGTAGGATAAGTATCAGATCTTGATATTTCGTCTAATATTAAAGCATCACAAGAAACATATACAGAAGAATTTTTTGCCCCTTTAACTACCTGAACCAATCCCCTATAAGAAGTCCTTCCCCCTTTTATTGCAACTGATTTTGAAATTATTCTTGAAGAAGTTTCCGGTGCTAAATGAATCATTTTTGCGCCGGCATCCTGAACTTGTTCAAGATTGGCATATGTTAAAGAAAGCGTTTCTGCTTTGGCCTTTTTACCAGCTAAAATAACAGAGGGATATTTCATTGTAACTTTTGATCCAATATTACAATCTACCCATTCCATAACCGCTTCTTCTTCAGCGATTGCCCTTTTTGTAACTAAATTAAATACATTTTTACTCCAATTTTGAACGGTTGTATATCGCACCCTTGCTCCTTTTTTAACAAAAATTTCCACTACCGCCGCGTGAAGCGAATTTGTTGAATAAATAGGCGCGGTGCATCCTTCAACATAATGAACATAACTTCCTTCCTCAGCAATAATCAATGTTCTCTCAAATTGTCCCAATTTTTCAGCATTAATTCTAAAATAAGCTTGCAATGGTAAATTTACTTTTATTCCCTTGGGAACATAAACAAAAGAACCGCCTGACCAAACTGCAGAATTTAAAGCGGCAAATTTATTATCTCCTGCTGGAATTAATTTTCCAAAATATTTTTTAACAATATCGGGATATTTTCTCACAGCGCTATCCATGTCGCAAAAAATCACGCCTTGTTTTTCTAATTCTTTTCTTACGTTTTCATAAACAACTTCCGACTCAAATTGAGCGCTTACACCAGCTAAAAATTTCTTTTCCGCCTCTGGTATCCCGATCAAGTCATAAGTTTTTTTAATTTCCGGCGGTAAATCTTCCCAAGATTTAGCCCTATTTTTTGTTGGTTTTAGATAATAGGTTATTTCATTAAAATTTATAGAAGATAAATCAGGCCCCCATTTTGGCATTTCTTTTTTTTCAAAAATTCTAAATGATTGTATTCTAAAATCTCTCATCCATTTAGGTTCGTTTTTCATTAAAGAAATTTCAGAAACAATTTTTTCCGAGAGTCCGGGGGTGGTAGCATAAACAGGCTTATGATTTACATTAAATCCATATTTATATTTGAATTCTAATTTTTCTTTTTTCATTTTAATATTTAAAATTTAATTTTTTAGATATTTTGATAACCATTTTCTTCTATTTTCTCTGCCAAATGTTTATCTCCCCATTTTACAATTTCTCCATTTTTTAAAACCAGAACATAATCAGGTTCAATATGTTTTAAAATCCTTGTATAATGAGTAATGAGAAGAACGGTTTGATTTTTTGTTTTTTCTTTTAAAACAAAAGAAATTTTTTTTAAAGCATCAATATCTAATCCTGTATCAATTTCATCAAGAATTAATAACTTTGGATTAAAAACAACCGCTTGCAATGCTTCTATTTTCTTTTTTTCTCCCCCCGAAAGGCCCGGATGAAATGATCTATTTAAAATATCTTTATTGATGCCAATTTTTTCGGCTATTTTTTCTACTTTATTTTTAGCGATCAAGGGATTAATTTTAGGAAAAGCATAATTTAAAAGTTGAAAAATATTTATACCGGGAAGACTTAAGGGATTTTGAAAAGAAAGAAAAATACCTTTTTTTGCTCTCTCTTCAGGTTTTAAATCAGTAATATCTTTCCCTTTAAATATAATTTTTGATTTTGAGTCTAATTCTAAAACGGGATGCCCCAAAATAGCAAAAGAAAGAGTGCTTTTACCTGAACCATTAGGCCCCATTATGGCATATATTTTGCCTTTTTCAAACTTAAAATTGATATTTTTAAGAATAGTTTTATCCCCTATTCTTACAGAAAAATTTTTTAATTCAAGCATAAATCTTTTATCTAAATTATATAGATTATCATCTATATATTACAAAAAAACAATATATTGTCAAATAAAAAACAAAATATATATCTTAATTTAGCCATAAATCTAATGAATTATACCACCCCCAATTAATTCGCTTCCTTTATAAAATACCGCTGATTGTCCCGGAGTTATCGCTCTCTGAGGAATTTTAAACTTTAAAATATAAGTCTTCAGCTTTAAATCGTATTCTATAATTCCTTCTTCTGATTGATGATGATACCGAATTTTAGCCTTAATATTAATTGGATTTTTAGGATTTTCTCCAGAAATCCAATTTACGTTTTTTAAAGATAAACTTTTTTTGTATAAATCTTTCTCGTCCTTAGTAACAATTAAAGCATTATTTTTAATATCTTTTTCTAAAACGTAATAAGGCCCTCCAGCAATATTTATTCCCCTCCTTTGGCCAATTGTATAAAATGCCAAGCCTTCATGAGTTCCTAAAAAAGAACCATCTTTTAAATATATTTTTCCTGGTTCTGTAGTAATATATTTTTTCAAAAAATCTTTAACACTATTAGGAATAAAGCAAATATCCATTGATTCAATCACATTTGAGAACGGCAATTTAAATTTTTTAGCAATTTCTCTTACTTTTATTTTCGTATAATTTCCTACAGGAAAAATAACTCTCTTTAATTGTTCTTGATTAAGCATCCATAAAAAATAACTTTGATCTTTAAATTTATCTTTCCCTTTAAATAGTTTTAATCTAATATCTTTTACTTTTTCGTTTTTAAGATGATTTAACAAATCAAAATTTGTTCTTGCGTAATGTCCGGTAGCAATATAATTCACTCCCAGATTTAAAGCTTTCTCTAACAATAAACCAAATTTTATTTCTTTATTACAAACAACACAAGCATTAGGCGTTATCCCCGACTCATATCCTTTAATAAAATAATTAACAATTTTTTCTTTAAATTCTTTTTCAAAATTAAAAACATAGAAAGGAATATTTAATATTTTTGCAACAAAACGAGCCCTCTTTTCCGATTCCGGAGAACAACATTTATTATGAGAATTCTTTCCAATCTCTTTTTCAGACCAAAATTTCATAAAAACGCCTATTATATCAAAGCTGGCTTTTTTCAATAATGCCGCCGCTACAGAACTATCAATACCTCCCGACATAGCAACGATAATTTTATTTTTTCTTTTCATTTTTATTTATTTCAATTTAAAGGGGATTTTAAAAATAGAACATTTTTTGCAAGGATATCTTTTGTTCAAAAAATAATAATTTTCTCTCCCCTTTTTTGCGACCAATAAAATCTTATTATTTCTTAAAATCTTTAAATGATGAGAAATAGTTGGCTGGGTTAAAGAAAAAATTTGTTCAATTTCTTTGACTTTTTTAGGCTCTTCTTTAACAAAATTAATAATTTTTAATCTTGTCCTATCTCCAATTAAACTAAGACAATTAGGACATATTTTCTTTTTAAAAATTTCCATAAATGAAAAAAATAATAGATAATTTATTATCTATCTATATTCTTAAAAATTTTTATATTATTTTTTACTATTCAATAAACTTAATTACCTGAACGGGGCAAGAGTTTGCTGATTCTTTTAAACAAGCAAAATCTTTTTCGCCAACCTCTATTTCAAATTCGTAATTTCTCGTTTCTTCATTTTTCTTGGACCCCAATAAATTAGCTTTATTATCATCTCCCATTTTCCAATATTTCGGACAAACAACACAACAAGATCCCGCTCCGATACAGCCTTCTCTATTGTAGATTATTTTTACTTTAGGTATTTTTTAAATTATTTTTAAAATATTCCACCAATTTTCTACATATTCCGCTCTTCTATTTTGATATTTTAAATAATAAGCATGTTCCCAAACATCAAGGCCAATAATTGGTATATGATTTTTTAACAACGGAGAATCCTGATTGGGCAAAGAATATACCATTAATTTTCCATTTTCATCTTTTACAAGCCAAGCCCATCCGCTGCCAAAATGGTTTATAGCTGCTTGAGAGAATATTTTTTTAAACTCATCTATAGAACCAAATTCTTTTTGAATTTCTTCAATTAAAGATTCGTTAATATTTTTTTCCGGTCCCATAATTTCCCAAAATAAAGAATGATTAAGATGTCCGCCTCCGTTATTTCTTAAAATCATTTTGTCCTGATCAGGCATTTCTAAATTATTTAAATTTTTTAACAAATCTTCAAGATTTCTTTCGTTTAAATTAGGATATTTTTCCAAAACAGAATTTAATTTATCAATATAAGCTTGATGGTGTTTTTGATGATGAATTTCCATTGTCTTTTCATCTATATAAGGCTCCAAAGCGTTATAAGAATATGAAAGAGGTGGCAATTGATATTTCATATTATTTAATAATTAAATTGATGAATATCTATATATTATCTATTAATTATATTCTATCTCATCAAATATTGTCAATATTAAATAATAATATATTGACATAGTATTATAAAATGAAAATAATTATAATAAAAAATATGGAAAAAAATGAAAAAGAAATAATTATTGAAGCTTTAGAAAACGGGCCTTATATTGTTAAAGTAAACAATAATGTAATTTGCGCTTTGTGTCGCTGTGGAGCATCAAAAGACAAACCCTATTGTGATGGATCGCATAAAAATATAGATTTTAAAGCAGAAAGAAAAGAAATAAAGGCCTAACTAAATTTTTCGAGAAATTTTGTTATCTTTATTTTCCCTATTGGGTATTCTACCAAAGATTTATTTTCAATTTGGGGAAAATTTTCTTCGAAAATTCTTCGTTCTTCTTTATAAAAAATTCCTGTCGGAATTTTATCTCCCCATTCCAAATTTTTATTAAACGCGGCTAATTTGTTTTTATAATCGTGATTTAAATTTTCTAATTTATAAACTCTTTGATAAAAAAATTGATAGATATTTAGATAATTAAAAGTTACACAAAGCTGCAATACGTCAATTATAAAAAAACCCTTATGTTCTATACCTTCAACAAAAAGCTTTGTTAATTGATTAACATCTCCGGGAAAACATCTTTTATTTTTTTTTCTAAAGAAAAATTTAGGAAATTTAATTCAAAATTTTTGAGAAAAATCAAATCCTATGGGAAAACTAATATTTTCTATTTTTATTTTATCAGTATTTATAATAACCCAAGCATTTTCTGATAACTCTTTGCAATGAAAATCTATAGCATTTTGATTTAAAGCAACAAGAATATCTACTGGATAAATCTGGGAATAAATCCTCTCATTTGAAACTCTTAAAGTAAAATCTTTTTTCCTAATAATTAAAAAGTTATAAAACTAAATGCTCCTTTATAAAAAAGCAGTATTGAAAATATGATTATAATTATTTTAGGAATTAAAAAATATAAATTCAAAACAAGAAAAATGCCAGCTAAAATATCTATCAGACTCAAAAAATCAAAAGAAATCGATAAAGAGGAAAGAGATTTTATTATTAAATATCCTGCGAAAAAAAATATTAATTCTTCGGGAATTTTGGTATCTAAAGAAATACCTAAAAAAACAAAACCTGCAATAATATCTAATAGTCCTAAAATTCTAATCATAATTAATATTCTCTTCCTTTTGTTCCTAAGATCCCTTTTTGAAAAGGGTGTTTTATTTCACGAAATTCGGTTACTAAATCCGCCATCTCTATAAGTTTTTTATCCGCTCCCCTGCCTGTTAAAATTAAATCAATGTCTGAGGGAACTTTTTTGATAATAGATAAAACTTTTTTTAAAGGGATAAGTTTTAAAGAAATAGCAACATTTATTTCATCTAAAATTATCAAGTCAAATCTTTTTCTGAAAATTTCCTTTTCAGCTATCTTTAAAGTTTTTTTTGCTGCTTCTTTATGAACTTTTATAGGAAAATTATCGCCCATTATACCAACAAAGCCCTCTCCCCCTTTAATAAGTTTAAAATCTGGCTCAAGCTTTTTAATAATTTTTTCTTCTCCAGTTTCCCATTTTTCGCTTTTAATGAACTGAATCATTAATATCTTTTTCCCTTGGCCCAAACTTCTTATTGCTTGCCCAATACTAGATGTTGTTTTCCCTTTACCATTCCCTGTAAAAATATAAATCATAGTTTATATTAAGAAGAACTTAATTGTTCAGGAGTAAATTCGCATATTCCTCCAACGCAAGCTGCTTCTTTAGCACCTATCGTCTGATCATCTTTTTCGTAAATAAGAATCTGGGAAAAATCTATTTCAGGCATTTTAGATTTTAATTCTAAATATCTCTCTTCGTTAATTTCTTCATATGGAGCCAATGGATAAACATATTCATCTCGCGGTAAGAAAGAAAGACCACCTAAAATATCCCAATTTTTATATAACCAATTAGCTACTTCCACCCATTCATCATTGCCTATAGAGATAGTAACAGATGGATTATGCTCCGTATAATTCAACTTTACCATTTTCCAATATTCTAATTGGTCAATAGCGCTTAAATCGTTTCTAAATATCGCTTTTTCTGGAGCTTTTACCGGAAATTCCAAAACATATGTAGTTGCTGTTCCCTCTTGCTGGCCAACTTCGGGGAAATAAGGAAATTTTTGATCCTTAAGCATTAAAAACAAAGGATCAGTAGCAGATATCCTTACTCTTCTTATGTAATATTTAGAATGCCTTGGATGCATTCCAGAAGAAGAATCCACAAGCTGAGAAACAGTTCCGCTCGGCTTAACACAAGTTATTGCGGTAGAATGATTAATTCCGAATTTTTTGGCGTACTTTTTATTAACTTTAATTGCTTCTTTTTTTAATAATTTTAGAACATCTGGATTTCTTACTTCAGGACAATCCCATTGACCGGTAATAGAAACTCCTAAAAGACGCTCTTCCTCGCAATTTTTCTTCCATTCCTTTGAAATATAAGGAAAATTAGTTAAGGAAGATTGATATGTTCCCAAAATTGTCGCTATCTTAACTTTTCTCATTAATGTTTCTTTTGTATCAGTATCCCTCGCGATAACTTCTGCTAAATTGCAAAATTGTTTATTTCTTAAAATAATTTCTCCACAAGGATTAGTTCCGCTATTATCTAAATATTTTGCAAATGTTTTTAATCGACGTTCTGGAATTTGATATATTAATCCACCACGATTAAAAATTCCCCTCTCTCCTGTTCCGCTTTCAGCTAACGCCAACCATTCTTTTAAAAATTCCTGCGCTTTTGGTTTTGATTTATAAACGGCAGAATTATTAGCCATTTGTCTTTGGGCCTCAAAAAGATAAAACTGGCCCTGTTTTGCTCTTCTCATCTCTTCATCATCTAAATCAGATAAAGAAATCATCGCAGTTCTTCTTACGCCTCCAGCTACCACAACTTCGCCAATTTTGCAAATAATATCATGAATATCTAAACTAGATAATCTTTTACCCTGACGCGATAGAATTTTTCTTCTAGCAAACTCAAGAAGCGATTTTAACGGTTCTGGGCCAGATGCCCTTCCGCCCATTGTTTTTAACCGAGCTCCCGCCGGCCTAATTTTAGAAAAATCAAAATTTATATCTCTCCCAGAAAACCATGTTTTTAATCCCAAAGTTAAAGCATTACACCAGCCTTCCTTGCTATCTTCAACAACATGAATAGGCAAAACCTTTCCCGTTTGGTTTTTTATAATTGGAAGTTTTTGGCATATATGAGATTCAACAGAAAAACCAACACCAGCGCCACACATAGATAAATACATAATTTCAGCAAAGTCCTCCAATTTTTCAGGAGCGATATAAGAACAATTATAAGCTGTTATGTTATTAATTCTTGCAGTTTTTCCTGCTGACCATAAAAGCCGCATTGAAGGCATTACTTCTTGTTTTAAAATAGCCATTCTAATTTCATTATATTCTTTATCGCTTAATTTATCTTTTAAATTCTCTTTCATAAAAGAAATATATCTATCAACTGTTTCAATCCAAGTTTCCCTTCTTTGCTCTTCCTCAATCCATCGAGAATAAGTTCTATAATAAATAAATTCAGATAAAGGATTCCTAAAATATTTTTTGCTTTCGTTTACAAGATTTTTTACCTTTTCAGGAATAATTCGTTTCTGCGCTCTAATTTCGGCTCTTTTTTGTCTATAAAGAATATATGATTTTGCGGTTTTTGGGAAATCGGAAAGAATTAAGCATTCCTCCACAACATCTTGAATCTCTTCTATATGAAGAATATGATTATCAGGATATTTTTTATTTAATTCCTTAACAACATAATCAGAAACTTTTGCCGGATCTTTTTGCAAATCGCCTTCACCGGAAGCCTCCATCGCTTTGTAAATAGCATTTGTAATACGTCCCTGATCAAAGGCGACTATTCTTCCGTCTCTTTTTTGAACTTGTTGAAATTTTGATTTAAAGGTCATATTAGCTTTGTTAAAAACTTATAATTACATTAAACAAATTATAACAAAGCCAAAAACTAACGCAAATCTTAATTTTTATATTAAAAAAGAAAAGTTATCCACAGGCTAAAATAATAGCCCGAAAAGAACTAAAGATTAAAAATAGTTATAGAGATTAAATATAGAGATTAAAAGTTTAAAAAATTTATATATCTTTTTTCTCTATACCTCTTAATTCGTTCATTTGTCTAATTCTTTCTGAATTTTTTTCTTCAATATTATTTTTACACTCTCCTGTATATGCAACTTTAACTCCGCAAGCTAAAGCATCTGGCGCTCCACAAGCATAAGTTTTTCCATCTGTTCCACAAACCGGATCATATCTGAAACATCTAATTTTTCCACAAGATTCAGTTGAGGAAGAGGTATTTTCATTTGATTCGCAAACATCTTCCCATTTACCGTCTTTACAAACTCTCTGACATCCTTCTTTTGTCGGATAAGCTGGCATTGGCCCGCATTCTTCAATTTGACATTGCTTTTCGCAAACTGAAGTATAATTACAGCCTGGATATTTTGTTTCCAGTTCTTTCCCTGCTTTCAAACAATTTTCCAACGGACACGCGGGAGCAATTGTTGGACAAGCTTGTTTTGGAGGCTCTACCGGAGAAGGAACTTGTTGGGCTGAAGGAACGGAAGAGGAAACTTGAGAGACTAATAATATTCTTAATCCATTTTCTGCTAATGATTGCGCCGAAACTGCCAAGCCAAAAGCTTCTCCGTATTTTCCTTCTTCAAAAGCCTTTTTGGCTTTTCCTAAATGCTCTTTGGCTTGCTCTAAAAGAGTTTGTAGAGATTGACTTTCTGGAGATGGTAAACGAGGCGGACTAGATTTAGTTTTAATTGTTAAATTTGATGCTGTTGGTGCGATTCTTAAATTCTCAGAAGATTCTTCGCTTAAACTTTCCTCTAATTTCTTTATCGCCTCTTCTGCTCTTTTTATTTGTTCTTCTGATTTTTGTTTAATATCCTGTTGAGAACTTATTTCCTCAATTAATGCTTCTTTTGCTGATGAAATCACTCCTGGGGTAGCAATAACCATTCCTCTTCTTATATCTTTTTTCTCTATTTCTCTTAAATTAGCATTTCGTTCTACTTCTTCTAAAATCATTAAGTGTTTTACCGGATCGCCCGGAAGAGATTTAATAGTTGAAATTATTTCGGGTTTAACTTCTTCTCCTTTACTTTCAGATATTTTATTTATTTCATCAACTAATTTTTCAGAATATTCTTCCCTAACCTTCATTAACTCTCCGGCAACTTCTGGCGCTAAATCTTCAGATAATCTATCAATAATTTCCATTCCTCTTAAAGATTTTAATTCTCCTTCGGGCAATTGCTCAATAGTAGATTTTATAGTTTTGGCAATTCTTTCAGAAACTCCTTGAGAAGCCATTCTTTTAAGAAGAGTTACATGCCCTCCTTGATTTGGTCCAGGCTTTATCTTGGATTCTTCAGATGAAGCTTGAGATGCCATTCTTTTTAAAAGCGTTACATGATTTCCTCCTTTGAACTTATCTTTATTTCCTGATATTTGACTTACTTGATCAAAAACTTCAATATGCTTTACTTCGTGCTCAAAAATTTTATCAATTAATCTATCTATATTTGGATTTTCTGAAGTAATTTTTAATGAGTTTAATCTTTGCGCTAATCTTTCTCTTGATTTTTGATAATTTACCAAAGCTTTTTGAATTGCCTTTTCATTTTGCGGTTCTTTTTCTACTACTGCTACGAGTTCAGCCATTTTCTCATCGTTAATTTTTATTTCAAGCTCTGATTTTTTAATCGGATTAAATGTAAAAAGCATTCTAATTCCCCTTTTCAACTCTTTTAAAAAGTAAAAAGGGCTTGTTGGCAATAGAATTGGCTCTTCTTGATTAAGAAACCTAGCATCAACATTATCCGCATCTCTTCTACCCTCACCACTCGTTCTGATATCTTTGCCAGCAAAAACAGATTCTGGCGCAAGAATACTCGCCCCTAAAATGAATGTTAATATTAATAATGTAGATAATAAAATATTTTTCTTCATATTAATAATTAATATAAAGAATATTTTATTTTTTTTAATAATTAATTCAAATAAGTAAACCAATTTTGATATTTTTTATCTTCCCTGTTTATAATTTTATAAAATCTATCTTGTAGATTTTTTGTTATCTCCCCTATCTCTTTATTATTTATTGTTTTATTATCAATTTGAATAATAGGCGTAATCTCTGCCGCAGTACCTGTAAAAAATGCTTCATCGCAATTTTTTAATTCTCTTACCGATATATCTTTTTCAGTAACTTTAATTTTTAAATCTTTAGCAATTTTTATAATTGAATTTCTTGTAATACCCGGCAAAATACTTCCTAATTTAGGAGTAAAAAGTTTTTTATTCTTAACAATAAAAATATTTTCTCCCGGCCCTTCGGCAACAAAGCCACGATAATCCAAAAGAACACTTTCATCAAATTTGTTTTCTTCAGCGTCAAAAGTAGCGAAAATAGAATTTAAATAATAACCACAAGCCTTAGCCGAAGAAATAACTGATTTAGGATGTAATCTTATAAATCTAGAAATTTTCACTTTTACTTTATCCTTTAAATATTTTCCCCATGGCCAAGCAGCAATTGCACAGTTTATTTCTGCTCCTTTAGGATTTAATTCCATTTTTCCATAGCCATAAAAAATTATCGGTCTTATATAACATTCTTCAATTTTATTTAATTTAACAAGATCTAAAACCGCTTTTTTAAATTCTTCTTTACTAAAAGGAATTTTTATTTTAAGAATTTTTGCCGAATTATATAATCTTTCAATATGTTCTTCTAATCTAAAAATAGCCGGGCCATTCTTTGTTTTATAGCACCTTATCCCTTCAAAAACCCCCGAACCATAATGCAAACCATGCGCTAAAATATGAATCTTAGCATTTTCCCATTTTAAAAATTTACCGTTAAACCAAATATATTTTGTCTTTAACATTATTTATATTTTAAAAAAATTATATATTTTTTCAACTTTATAAAATTAAAATAATAAAATTTTTGCATATAAAAATAAAATTTTTCTTAAGGCTGGAACAAGTATTCGGGGTAAAATTTAACTTCTTTTACTCCTTGAAATTCTTTAGCTGTTTTTTCTATTTGAAGCCACAAAATTTTAACTCTACAAGATCCACCTATAGTTTTGTTTAAAGGATCATTAAATTCCAAAATCAATGTTCCATTTTCTTTTAAATTTAATGATTTTAACTCAAGTCTTTCTAAAGGAAATTCTGTCTGCAAATTATTTATTTCATCGCCAATTAAATTTTCCTTTCCTTTTAATAAAAGATTAATTGTATCTTTAATTGGTGTTTGAGAAACAGGAATTTTTCTTTTAATTCCTACTAAGCCTTTTTCAGAGCATAAAATATTTCCT
>Ga0272448_1006354_pt1 | contig 12804 bp, 15 predicted proteins | sample YNPCB0191_FD_202220 | JGI IMG/M metagenome (GOLD analysis project Ga0272448, IMG submission 202220) | Hot spring sediment microbial communities from Yellowstone National Park, WY, United States - YNP-CB-019-1 | ecosystem: Environmental > Aquatic > Thermal springs > Hot (42-90C) > Sediment...
GCTCGAGGTGAACAAGAAGCGCTTCACCCCGTTGATTCGAGCTGCCTCAATGGTGTTCATGTTGATTTGAGTGTTGTCGCGCACGATCTCGCCCTTGTAGCTCTCGATGAACCCGATGCCGCCCATGTTGGCCGCCAGATGATAGACCTCATCCACGCCACGCGTGGCGATCAGGCAGTTGTCGAACCGGCGCAAATCGAGCAGCTCGAATTCGTGCGCCGCCGTAGGCTCAAACTCCGGTGTTTTGATGTCCACACCGCGCACCCGATAACCACGCGCAACAAGATACTTGACCAAGTGGTGACCGATGAAACCTCCGGCGCCGGTAATCAGGATCAGTTTAGCGTCCAGCATAAGCAGCTACCTCCTTGAATGAAACCTCCGACCCACAGACGAGTAGATCTACCAATTTCGGCGCCAAGGCCGCTTCGGAGAATCCGGCCGCCAGGCGCACCGCCTCGGGCGAGCGACGCAACGGACTCTCAGCGCACCTCGCAACGCAGGCCGCGACTCCCTCCACGTCGCCGTGCCGAAGCTGAAAGGCCCAGGCACCGGCGGCCTCAGGCGGGACCAAGTCCGTGATATGGCTTTGCTCTGGCCCTATGTACAGCACCGGAATGCCGAGCCTCAAGATGTTATAGATCTTGCACGGGTGCACAATGCCCACAAACGGTTCACCCATCACTACCACGTGCAGATCCGCTGCCGAAAGCGACGCTCCAAGCTGATCGAGCGGCTGGTAAGGTAGGCTGACCACGTTCCCGACGCCGCTGCGCTGAACTTTTACGAACTCGCTTCCCCCGCCCACAAAGCAGAAGACAATGTCCTGCCGCTCTTGCAGGCGCCGCGCCGCCGCCAGCAACGTGTCGAGTGGATGACAGGGGCTGTGATTGCCCGAGTACATCACCACGAATTTCCCTTCCAGCCCGCGCTGCTGGCGGAAGCGCCGCCGGCCCGCCTCGTCGTACCGCACTGCATCATCGTGAGTCCAAGGGGGCAGAATCCGGATCTTCTCCGGCGCTACGCCCTTATCCAGCAGCCGCTGCTTCATGAAGCGATCCAGCGCTATCACCTGCACCGCCGTCTGAAGTGAGAACCGCAAGCAAGCCTCCAAGAAACGGTGCACAAGACTGCCTGCCCGGAGCCAGCCTGCGGCTACCGCCTGGTCGGGATTCAGGTCCATCAACCACAGATGCAGCGCGCCTCCCTTGAGACGGACGAACAGGGTGGCCAGGAAGGAAATGAGCGGCGGCGTGGTCATGGCCACAACCACATCGAAACGTGGCATCCAGAGCAATCGCCACGCACAGGCCACCATAAAGCTGGCGAAGTCCGTGGCGCGCCGCCAACGCGATCCCTTGCCCAGCCAGGTCTGCGGCACGCGCAGGATCCGAACCCCCTCCCATAGCTCCTCGGCGGCAAACCTCACCCGAGGGTCCGCGTAGCTGCGCCGGCTGGCCAGCACCGTCACCTGATGACCTCGCTTGGCCAACAGCCGGGCTAGATCCGTACCGTGCTGGGCCGTGGAGGCCACGTCAGGGTAGAAGAACTGATTGAGCAGCAGGATTTTCATGGCGATCTTCGCCGGCCAACGCGCATGCATAAAATCTGCTTCTGCTTTTCGCGCTAACCTTTAGCCAGGCAGCGCCAGCGTGTTGTAGGCGGGACGCGACAGCGGCGTGCGGCCCTCGGGCCGCGCCTCGGCATCGAACAGCCGATATCCGTATCCTCTGAGGATGGCTCCAACCTCGTCGGCGTTCTCGTCGTAAACCTCGAGCAGCAGCCTCGGCCGCGCCTCGCCCAGCACTCGCTCCGCACTGCGCAATGCCAGCACCTCAGCGCCCTCGATGTCGATCTTCACCACCGCCGGCGCCGGAAACCAGCCCAGCAGCCAATCAAGCGTCACCGTAATCACCCACCGCCTTTCCCGTTCGCCGCCCGCCTGCGAACCGCCAAAACCATTTAAATAATTCGAGCACCGCCCGCGCTTTGCAATACAGAACTCGGCTACGCCCACGCGATCCGATACGGCAGCCGAGAGCACGGTCACGGCAGCACTGGTCGCCGGCTGGCAGCACGCCGATCGGCGCAGCAGCGAGACCAGCCATTGATCCGCCTCAATAGCCAGCACACGCCCGCGCCGCAGCCGCAAAGCTGAACAGGCCCACGTTCGCGCCGACGTCCCACACCACATCGCCGGGTTGCACGAGCTCACGAGCGGCATCCAGCAAGGCTGGATCACAGTTGGCCAGATCCTTGTGCCAAAAGCACAACGCGGCGTCTGGGCTGACGAAAATCGGCGCTGCCCCGAACTCAGCCGGCAGCCGGCGTTTCAGCACCCGCCCGCGGCTGAGGTGCTCAGCTAACGTGCGCACGGAAATCATGGGCGTTTGGCCCTGCCACATTACCTGAATTGTGAGCGCCTGGCCGTTGCAGCTCGTACAGCTTGGCATCTACGAGGAACCTGTACCAGAACGCTTGCAGGAGGTGGTAGATCAGGCCTTCCCTGCCATCCAGAAATCCAAGGCGCAGGAAATACCGGTAGAACCAGTAGAGAAACGCTCGGTGAAACAACGGAAGACGGAGGTAAACCTTCTGCTTCAGTAGCCTCTTGAGTCCGGCCTGCCCATAAAGAGGGGATCCATTTGCGCTGTGATCCAAAATATCGCGGCACTCGCGCTCCGCGTACCAATCGTGCTTGCGAGTCCACTCCGACAGGCTCTTGGGAATTTCGTGTATCAAGTCGCCTCCGACCCGAACTACCTCTCCCCCATCGAGCACCATGTGCTCGTCCATCCAAGTGTCTTCGCAGCGCCCCCTCCCACGACGCCAAAGCCTGAGCAGCCAGACTGGATAGGTGTCGCCCCATCGCAATCGTCGACCAAGAAACCTGATGCGGCGGGCAACCTCCGCGCCGGTCACGTCCGGCCCCAATTGGGGAAGCTGCGATTTCAGCGATTCCCCTAGCCGGTCACTCACTCGCTCATCGGCGTCAATTCGGAAGAGCCACTCAGCCTTGGTCTGGATGGCGTCCAACGCCCAGTTCAGTTGAGCTGCGTGGTTGACGAATTCATGTTCCAAAACTCTGGCGCCGAACATGCGGGCGATCTCGACGGTGTGGTCCGTGCTGCCAGAGTCAATTACGTACGTTTCGTCAGCCACTCCCTGGAGGCTTTCCAGGCAAGCCGGCAAGCCCCTCTCTTCATTCTTGGTGAGGATGATCGCCGCGATCTTGCTCAAGTCTCGGCCCTCCCCAGCACGGGAGCCAGGTCGTCGACGAACGTTCGCGGGCCCAAAACCCGCGCGGGATGACCCGCCGCCACCACCCAAGCCTCGATGTCTCGCAGCACCAGGGAGCGCGCGCCCACCACGGCGCCTTCACCGATGGTCACACCGGGTCCGACGAAAACATCGGCAGCGATCCACGACCTTGCCCCTAGCCGAATGGGCTTTGTCACGAGCGGCATGCTGGCGCGGCTGTAATCGTGGGTCGCTGCACAGAGGTAACTGTACTGCGAGACAGTGCAAAACGGTCCGAGCGAAACCGGGGCCACGTTATAGCAATCCACGTACGGGCCAAGGCACGAATGTTCACCCATCTCCAGATTCCAGGGCGCCCAGATCCGGGCAGACGGATAAACATGCGCCCCGTAGCCGATCCGTGCCCCAAACAGACGCAGAAGTAGCCGCCGCCAGCCGTGGAATATTCTTGGGCTAGGCCGGAATAGGAAAAGCCAGATGATCTTCCAGAGCAGCCGCGTTACCCGGTTCCCCAGGCTATGCGGACTCGGGAAGGGATTGCGTGGAGTCCTGCGGGCTGGCTCAACTACGCAGTCAGTACCCATTCCGGCCTCGGCCCTCCGCCCAGCACCCACTCGTAGACGGCTTTCATCTGCCGCGCGATCTTCGGCCACGAAAAACGCTCCTCCACCAAGCGCCGCCCGCGCTCGCCCATGGCGCGCAACTCACTCGTCGTACACCGTGTGGCCTCCGAGATGGCCGCCACCAACGGCTCCACGCCTATATCCACCCACCAGCCGCAACCGTGGGTCTCCAGACACCCCCAAGGCGCCCCTTTCGTGGTGATTACCGGCACCGCGCTGGCGAGCGCTTCCGCCACAGCGATTCCGAAGTTCTCACTAAAGGTTGGAAGGATAAATAGGTCGGCTGAGTTCAACAGCTCCTGCTTTTCTTTCCCATAAATAGGGCCCAGAAAATCCACTACTCCGGCCAGGCCAGCTTCTCGCACCGCTTGCTGGACTACGCCAAGATGGCCGCACTCGTCCGGGCCGGCGATCGAGAGCCGCCAGCCAGGCGGCCCAACGCGCCGCCAAGCCTCAACCAAGTTCAAGAGGCCCTTTATAGGATGGATGCGCGAAAGGAACAGCGCCCGCCGCTCTTCGTGTGTCCTGTTACCGGGCTGGGGTAGGTCAGGAACGTCGATACCGTTCGGGATCACGGCAATGGGGGGTCTCAGCCCGAGCGCCCGGATGTTCGTGGCCTCCTGTTCAGACGTTGCATGGAGTATCGCAGCCGAATCGAGGTGGCGCCTTTCCCAAAGCAGCCACACCGGCAGCTTCTTCCAGCGGCGGTAACGAAACGCCCATGGTTCGAGCATGCCATGCGGACTCACCATCCGGGGCCACCCTCCGCGGCACCACCGAAGCGACGCCAACGAGTAATACATCCAAACACCGTGCACGTGCACTAGATCCGGACGTACACCCTCGAGCACCTGAAGCCAGCCGGCTGAGTATCCGAACCCGCGCGGTCCTCGTGGAGCCACAATGTGGACGGCAGCGGGCGCCCACCCGTCCGGATGGTTGGGGCTCTCCGTCTCGGCAAGCCCTATAACATGCACCTCACAGCCGAGCGCCCATAACTCTTGGGACAATCTGCGTGTGCTATAAGTCGGCCCGCCGGACTCGTTGCTCAGTGAACCGATGAGCTGTACGATTCTCATGCCTTCGCCCGCTTGACGGCGACACCCGAAAAACGCTGGTAAAGTTCCAACGCCCAGCTCTGCAATCCAAAAAAAGCACCAGCAGCCTCAGGCGCGGTTTTGAGCCAACAGTCGAGGGGCACGCTGAATCCAAACTTTGGACGTTTGAGAATCTCGTGGGGGAAATTCGTGTCGGCATCCACGCGCCCCTCGGCGTCTTCGTACCTGAACGCAGCTACGATGCCGCACATCTGCCACCGCCCCCCTACCGCGAGCGTTGTGCTATGTGTTCGTACAGCCGCGCATAACGAGAGGCCACCACCTGCGGCTGATACTGAACCACGTTGCGCAACCCCAGTTCCACCAACCCCTCCCGGTAATTGCTGTCCTTGATGACCCGCCGGATTCCTGCGCGAATCGAGTCTACATTGCGCGGATCGACAAGGCATGCGGCTCCCCCCGCCACGTCTCGCATTGGCGAGAGGTCGCTCGTCACAACCGGGCGCCCGATGGCTTGCGCTTCTAGGATGGGAAGTCCGAAGCCCTCAGCGAGGGAGACGAACACCACCAAATCTGCTTGCTCATAAGTGCGCAGCAGCTCTTCGTCCGATAAATCGACCCCGTTCTCGTAGCGGATGCCGAGATCGTCCAAGAACTGGCGCTGCCGAGGACTTAGCCGCCCAACCACGTGCAACACGCAGCGCTCGCCCTTGAGCGCTTGCGCGACCCGCTCCAGGTTCTTGTGCGGGGCAGTTCCGACCTGTAAGATGCGTGGGCACGAAGCATTAAAGGGCTTCGGGAGCGGCCGGAAATCGCCGGGGACGCAATCAGGAATCACGGTGACCTTCTGCATCACGAACGGAAACAGTTCTACCAGTCTCTGGCGCGTGTGCTCAGAAATCGCCGTAACAAATCTGCAGCGACGCAGTGGCCACGAGAAATAAAGCCATTGAAAGAGGATCCTTCGCCAGCCACGAAGCTGATCCAGGTGGTTAAGATCGTGCACAGTTACAATCGTGCGCTCGGCGGGCAATCCCAGGGCCGCGTAATGTACATCACCCACAATGTGATTCACCTCCCCCTCCCCCGCGCATCTGATCGCCCTCCACAGCCCCCTTAGTAACCACAATCGGGAGTGTCCCGGAGTGGGACACTGTATCACCCGGATAGAACACCAGTCCTCCAGGTTCGCCCGGATCGTCTTGAACAGTCGTTCGATGCTAAACCCGCCCGGCGCGGGCAGGCGCTCGAAATGCAGAACCAGCACGGAACATCAGTGCCCCTCTAATAGAACTCATCATTACACGAATTAGCCAAGCAACCAAGATCGTCACCCCTGTTGCCTTAACCGCTGCTGCAACTTGAAAGAACAGTTCCCCCTCCACATCAAGGATGTTCGCCAAGAGGAACGCGTAAAACACGGGCCAAATCGTACTGGGCCTCGAAACGAATTGACGAGCCGCCCAAGCGAAAATGGACCCCAACAACATATGAGTCACAATCACTCCAAACACCCCTGCTTCAATATATCCAAGGCTTACCGGCGTTACGGCCGTGTCTTCAACAGGAAGTCCATAGTATCGTTCGACGTAAACGTCCAACGGCTCCACAGGTCCAGGTTTGGACGGCCACAACGCCCTGGGAACCGACATCCGGACGGAGTACAGAAGGCAACGTCCCCACGCATGCCCCGCGCCGTCGCCGATTACGTCGGATATGGTTTCCGTGAACAGGGTTAGTTGGGCAGCCCTTGACAGGAGGTTGGACAACGCCGGACTCCAAGCCTGGTCTAGCTGCTGCCAGGTCGCTGGCAGGGCATAACGGATTACGCTGTCGGGAGTCGCAGCGCCTGGCGAAATCATCCACCATCCGACTCGAACGAGAAACACACCGGCAAATATCAACCCGCCGGTAACTCCAAGCAGGATGGCACGCCTCCAAGTCACCAACAACGGTCGGGGCCAGCTAGCAGCGAGAGCGTAAAGTACCACAGCAAGAGCCGCAGGTCGCGCCTGTGAACTCAAAAAGAGAAGCCCCACCAACCCGACCACCAAGAGCCTGTCCAGGCGCTTGAAAGCACGAATCGTTCGAGCCGCGTTCGCCAGTCCCAGCCAAATGACCGCTGGCAAAGCCAAGGAACTGCCATACACGTCCCTCAGGATACCCTTCCAGTCAGGGGAAACAGTCAGCGCAGCCCCATGCGTGTAAAAGACACCCTCGGATGCCCGCCAGAAGTAAACAATGGCCACGAAGCAGCAGGCTAGAATTCCGAGGACCCTAAAACTTCTTGACGCGCCAGCCCAGCGACGCACGGCAACTCTCCGAGGGCGGACGAGCCTGGCGCCAGCCCATACGCTCGCGAGCCCCAACGCCTCGTATAGCAGCACTCGCACCGACGCACCAAGCCCTATGAGACCCAACAGAGACGCTGCTACGAATGACAGCAAGTAACTGGTGGCGGCTATCGCGATATACAGTTTCGGGGCTTCGTCCAACCTGAGCGCGAGTGGGGCCCACCCGCGCCCGACTAATCCTGTCCTCTGCCCCCTAGCTACCCATCCGCTGCGCGGCGACAGGGGCTCGAACTCCACTCTTAACAAAGTTGGAGGAGTGCTTTTGACAGACCGCAATCTATACACCCTCGTTGTCGGTGATCACGCGACGTAAGCCAAGAACGTAGAGCGGCGCCACTCCCAGGGTCATCGCCTGCCAGCCTTGGTAGGAAACGATCGGGTTCAGCCCCAGCAGCGCCCGCTTCATCTCGTGCCGCGTGAGCCACAAGCTCCAAAACAGGAACAGGGCTGCGGAAATCGCGAGGCCGGGCCTGCCCGGCAAGACGAGATCACACACGAGACACACCGCAGCAACCACCGCGTAACGGGCGACGTTCTGCGAATCCCCTAGCCACCTTCGGGCGGCCACAGCTCTCAGGCCGTCATTACAGAACCGGAGGGGCATATCGTCATCCCATCTGGGGGCACGGGCTCACCGCTGGCAGGCGAGTTGCTCTTGACCCCATCCCTCTCATCTGCATGAGGCCCCAGGCGTGCCATACTTCGAGGCATTCGCTCATCTGCCCTTCACCGGAGATCCCAGGGCATCCAGCACCGCCGCTAACTGCCGGTCGTAGGAGTAATCCGACCGCAGGCAGCGCTCGCGGCCGACGGCGGCAATCCGCCGGCGCTCCTCCGGATGGGCCAGGTAGTACTGGCACTTTTCCAACAGCTCTTCTCGGCTGCCAAAAAACTCGGCCTCCACGCCTTCTTTGAAAAGCTTCAGGTGCTCGTCGGTCCACTCGGCCAGCATGAAGCCTCCGCAAGCCGGGATCTCAACAGAGCGCGTGGTTTGAAGGTCCCGGTTCAGTTTCCGCAGGAAGCAGAGATTGATGTCAAAGCTACAGATCGCCTTGGCATAATCGTCGCCCCACAGGGCACTACCCTCAACGCGCAGGTTGGGATGGTTATGCCTTTCAGCCCACGCCTGCCAGCCTTTACCCCACCCGCCCCAGATCCTCACTGGAACACCATTCCGGGCGAGGAACAGCATGGCCTCCGCACGTTCCTTTTCGAACGCGCCGATGAAACCCACGGGTCCACCCAGTGTCACCCGCTCCTCATCGCTTACAGAAACGGGTCTGTGGGTACTGGGACAGTACGCGTTGTCCACGAAGAGCACTTTGGCGGCCCCCACCGCCAGGAGCTCGGGCACGTTGAATGACTTCGTCGTCACGTGGAGGTCATACAGCCCTAACCCCGCCAAGTACTGCCGGCTTTGGTTGTGCTTCCCGGCCATATCATCGGGAGAATAGTGGAGGAGCCTAGCTCCGCCCGCCAGCTGTCGAATGCGGCGAAGGGTGTGGGGTAAAATGGTCAGCCCCTTGTCGATCCACACCACATCAGGCTTGTGTTCCGCCACCGCCCGCAAAAGGGCCTCATTGGCGCCCACGCCGTCCCATGCGTAGCCGACCTTGCGAAGCGCCCTGATCAGCAGCCCACTGAACCCTCGGGGCTGCCAGCTTGTATCAACGCCGATTACCGTGTGGCCCAACCGCCTGAGCGCCTCTAGGCGCATCCGGCAGGTTCCCCCTTCCCACAAATCGCCGCAGTAAACGATCCGCATTTTAAGCGCCTTTAACGGCCTTGGCCATCATGTTCCGGGTATAGACTCCCCCCAGCGTGGACCCGGTCTCAGCCAGATTCCAAAGCGCGGCCGCCACCCAACACCCCTTCCACAGCAGCCAGCGCGCGGCACTTTTCACCCCATGCACGTAAGGCGGCGCATCACGTATTTCAATTTCCTGAAATCCCACAAGCCACAACGTGGACTCCAAAGCTTCTGGGCTAAAGATCAGCTCATGCGTAAGGTCCCCGTACCGGTAATGCCCGGCCCAAGGGGATAACGCATTCGGTGTCTGGAGGATGAAGACGCCCCGGGGATTGAGGCGTTCGAAAATGAGCCCGAGCACATCGAGGAGCTCGTCTTTTCCAAAGTGCTCGATCACGTCGAAGGCGGTGATGAGGTCCCAACCGTGCCGGGCGGCATGCAAAAAAGCTCGCAGGTCCGCATCAACGACATCGAGGCCTTTGCTGCGGGCAATGGCTACCGCCTCCGGGCTCACGTCTACGCCCTGAACATTCAACTAACCGGCAGCCCGGAGCGCCATCAGCACATGGCCCGCCCCGCAGCCGAGGTCCAGGCATTTTGCGTTCTTGTCCACCGGCAACCAGCCGCGCACGCGCCGCAGGGCAGCGCGAAGCCAGGTGGCGTTCGAAGACGGATCCGTCCTCAACCAAGCAGGCATATGCGCCGAGGCATAGCAGCCGTACACAGTTGGGCGGTAGTGCCGCTCAAAGCTCAAATTAAAATCCATCCGTGCGGGAAAAGGTTTTGTGGCAAATCGCCGCTTTGAGTCCAGCCCCATTGGGGTGCAATGGTCAGGCCAACCCGGTCGGTGCCCAACCACGCTCCCCACCAGCTGAAGGTGCTGTTCGCGATGATATGATGCTGGCATGCGGCCATCAGGGCTAGGTCTTTTACGTCGTCGTCTGGACTTGCGTTTCGCACAATTGTTTTGGGCCTGAGCCACTCGAGCTCGCGTTCCCCTAATTCCAGGTCATCCGCGAATATGAAAAAGTGTGGTTGAGTAACTTGTGCATTTATGGTACTCACAGCTTGCCGGTAATAGTTCATAGGCACTGGGCGTTCGCTACCGTGCTCCTTTCTTCTTAGGTGGAGGCTAACCGCATGAACGCCTTGGATCAGCCGTAAGTACTGGTTCATTGTAAGGTCAGGTTCCACACTAGGGCACAGCTCGCTTCGTAGATTTTCCTCCACGTTCGCAAAATAGCGCGGGCTTTGCAGATACGCCTCGAGGTAAACAATTCGCGCACCAGCCTGACGGGCCAGCTCCGGATGAAAAAACTCACGCCGCTCATGCATTGCTTTTGATTCATCCTCACGCCAGCGGAACCACCTCCTCCAAGAAATGGCCCGCGCCGCCCAAATCTCCGCCTTGCTCGCGAGAACCTGCGGAATGTGAAAGCGGTCCAGCCGGTATGACCGGTTGTACGGATCGCGGGGATATCCGGGGAAGCCGGTCTGCCGGTCTATCTTCAACCTATGTCCCAGCGAGGCTGCCAAACCCTTGGCACCGGCGTACTGAAATAACTGGTTGCCCAACCCACCCTTAATCCGGATGATTAACATGCCTTCTCGTCGTGGCGTCCGGTGCCGTTGTCTCTCCTACACCCCGGGATAGCGCCTCATCTCCGCTCCCGGTTCGGGCGATCTGCCAAGTCCAAAGCATATAGATGGCCGTTGAAATCAGACTCGCCCACACGACCCCCGGCAGCCCAAACGTACGAGCACCAAGGTAGTTCAGTATTGCCGCCAGCAGTGCGCTCCCGGTCTTGGGCGCGATCAATGCATTACTCCTAAGTCGTAGAAGCGCGTCGGTTGTCAGCATTTGCCCGGTCGCGAAGAAGCCGCCTGCCAACGCCGCCAAGGGTAAGTACCGCGCCACGCTGTGGTATTCGGGTGCTACGAGCAACGCGAAAATGGCAGGGCCCAAGACCCACAACACACCAGCCAGTGTGAACGTTCCTGCTAGCAGCAGGGCGCTGAGCTGGTGGACGTGATGGCGCGCACGGCTCACGGGCTCATAATGGCTGCCATCGCCCGCCTGGGCGAAGAGAATGGGAGCTGCAACCTGGCTGAGGAGGCCCGAAAACTGCACCAAAGGGGAATACCCGACTTGGTTCAAGGTCTGGTAAAGCCCCACCTGGACGCGCGAAGAAAATGCTGCTAGGAGCCAGCGATCCGAGGCCTGCTGTAGCCAAGCTATTGCCGCCCAAGCCACAAACGGATTCGCGTACGCACGCATCTGCCTCGCTACTAGGCGGACCTCCGTCTCCTCAGGAGCCAGCTCTCCGGCAGCCAGTGGCGCCAGCCGTACCTTGAAGAACAGAAACTGCGAGCCGAGCACGATGGCAGAGGCGAACACAAACCCCCATAGCGCATGGTTGGCCGTGGCCCCAAACCAACGGATGAACAGAACCGCACCCAACAGCCGTACCCACTGGCCAGCAGCCTGGTGCCACGCAACCACGATTCTTTGCCGGGCTGCGTTTTGGGCCGCATCCAATAGTCCGCAGGCACCCTGAAGCATCGCTAAGAAAACCGCTGCCAAGCCCAGTGCCAGCCATTCGGCGTCTCTGACAAAAGTTCGGTAGACAAGCAATGCGGCGAGTGCCACACAACAAGCGGACAGATGGTATTCCCCATAAAGCCTGCGCACCGCGTGGAAAAAAGAGCGCAATACGGCGTTCTCCCGCGCCACCGCGAAGAACCGGACGACTGCGTTTCCGACCGGCCCGGCCCCTGCTGTGGTCAGCAGCCCTGCAAGCGTCACGGCCAGCGCCAGATCCCCGTATGCGGCGGGCACCAGAAACCCGGTCAGAATGCGGGTGGCCGCGATCCCACCGGCGACCGTTACCAACTGGCCCAGAGCCAAGATCCCGAGCTCGCCCCAGACGCGTCTGCTCGACCGCCAGCCCGAAGCCCACCTGGCTAGGCCCGTCGCCGGAAATCGCCGCTCCACTGTTTTCTCAGCGCTCGCCGTGACAGACATCCCCGCTGGTTACTTCAGGCACCTGGGTGAAGCGAAGTTGCGACAGGCTCCATTGGCTACTTTGCGAATTCGAATAGTCCAAGTGCGTATCTCGCTGAGCAAAATACTTGCGGCGACACGTTTCCGGACACGAACTGACCGCTGTCGTCCACGGCAGCAAAAGAGACCAGGCTCAAGCCGGGCGCGGCCTTCAGCACGGTGCTCGGCGCGAAAATCCGGTGACCGTTGAACTCGAGTCGCTCTTCGCCAATGGGCACGCCGAGGTATAGGCGTCCCCCGGCTTTAACACCCTCTCGAAGGACCTCAGGGCCTTGTAAGGGGCCTCCGGGTCAACCGGGTCGCCATAGCGCCCCAAACCAAAATGCTCCAAGGCGTGCAAGGAAGACAGACTCTCCACACTCGCGTCGGCAAAACACCCCAAGGTCGTCGCGTCGTCCTGGATGAAGGTCAGACCCTCGATCGGTACCGGCAGTGGCCGGATGTCAACAACAGTCACTGACATGAAGCAGAGCAGGTGAGCAATGAACCCGTCAATTCGGGAACCGACGTCCACGTGACGCGCCGGCCGTGCATGGTAGATCTTCCGGGCGGCCCACAGATCCTGCCAGAAGTAATGCCCGCCAAGCTTCCCAGCCGCCTCCCTCCGGTCGCCCAGACAGGGGTACAAATGCAGTAAGGAAAGCCGGAAGCCATCCGCGCCCTGCCACCGCGCCCGGTACTGCAGCGCCGTCCG
>Ga0272448_1006357_pt1 | contig 12799 bp, 6 predicted proteins | sample YNPCB0191_FD_202220 | JGI IMG/M metagenome (GOLD analysis project Ga0272448, IMG submission 202220) | Hot spring sediment microbial communities from Yellowstone National Park, WY, United States - YNP-CB-019-1 | ecosystem: Environmental > Aquatic > Thermal springs > Hot (42-90C) > Sediment...
CCCGTAGCAAAGATGTTGAGCCCCTGGTTCCCCGCCAGGCTGAACTTGATAGGGATCGCGCTGCCGGCCTTCACCCGGTTCACCACCACCGGGTTATCCACCGGCCGGAAGAAGCCCGACCAGTTGAAGATGACGCGATAGGTGCACTGCTTGGTGGCCGAGTTCCCAGCTATGTCGAAGGCGGTGAAGGTCAGGGTCTTGCTGCCGACCGAGCTTGCGTCGATCTCCCTGGTCAGCGTGCTCGCATCCGAGTCGATGCCGGAGAGCGCGTCATCGGCGCTGATGGCGACGGTGAGCGTGCCGCTGCCCAGGATGATGTCGCCACACTCCGGGCACTCGCCGAAGGTCGGCGCCGTCTTGTCGATGTTGATCGGGCTGAAGGAGACACTCGCGCTGTTGCCCGCATTGTCGTAGACGGTCCCGGAGGCCGAGAACGTGCCCTCCTCGTTGTAGGTCACATCGGCAGGGCAGGAGGCCACGCCCGAGCCGCCCTCGTCGCTGCAGGCAAAGTGCACCGTCACGGCCTGGTTGGTCCACGCGTCTGCCGTATAGGCGGTCCCGTCGGCCTTCTTGGCGCTGGCCGTGATCCTCGGCCGCGTCTTGTCGATCTTGACCACGGGCGACGTGAAGGTGGCGGTGTTGCCGGCGTTATCGGTCACCGTCACCGAGCCCGTGACCGCGCTCCCCTCCGCGGTGAGCACGAGAGGGCTGGCAGGGTCAGTGGAGGCAACCCCCGACGTGGCGTCGCTGGCCGTGAATGCGATTGAAACGTCGCTATTGTTCCAGCCTGCGGCGTTGGGCGCCGGCGTCGCCGTACCCCAGGTCAGCGTCGGCGCCGTCTTGTCGATGTTGAAGCTGGCGCTGGCTACCGCGCTCTTGTTCCCCGCCGTATCCTTACTGGCCGCGTAGAGGGTATGCTGCCCATCCGTCGTGACATCGGCGCCGCTGCCGCCGTAGGTGCAGCCCGTGGGCATGGCGTCGAACGAGGTCGGCGCGGTCTGTGGGTCGAGCACGCAGCGCACCTCGGCAACCCCGCTCCCGCCCGCATCGTCGGCCGCCGACACCGTCACATACACGTTGGACCGGTACCAGCCACTGTTGCCATCGGGCTGGCCGGGGTTCAGCGTGATGGTCGTCGTGGGCGCCGTGGTGTCAGCGTTGTCGGTGACGGTGAACTGGAAGTAGTAGACAGCATTGGCACCGCCCGCCGTCGCCTTCAGTTGCCCGTGATACGTCTTGGCCCCCAATTCGGCCGTGGCGATGGTCACGGCCACACAGGCGCTGTCGTTGCCGGGACCGTGAAGCGTCCCGCTGCTGGGGTTCAGCGTGGTCACAGTGCGGAGGGTGGCTTCATCTCCGTAGCCGGCGACGTAGCCCAGACTCCAGGTCACCCCGCCGCCGCCCAGGCCCGTAGCCACGAGCGTGAGCCCGGTTCCCCGCGGGCACGTCAGCGAGATCCGCGTCCCTTGCGTGAAGGACCCGAGATTCTCCTCTTTGCTCGCGTTTGGGTGCTCATTGTTGTCCGCGCCGAGCAGCTTGAGCGAGATGGCGTCGGTGAACGTCCCACTCTCCGACACCCCGGAGGTCACGCCGGTGGCACGTTACTCATAGCTTCCGACGGCCGACTCGTCCGCCGGCAGGGTCACCTGGCACTGCCAGGCCCCGGCCTCATCGACGGTGGCCTCGCACGAGGCGGTGTATCCGTTCGGGCCGCTGACGACGACCTGCACCGTCTCTCCCGGCAGGTAGCCGGCGCCGTCAGAGTTGTCGCCACTGATGGTGACGACGCTGCCCGGCGTATAGTCCGCTTGATCGGTCCAGACCCGGGCGGCGGCGGGGCTGATCAGGACGAGGGTGAGGGCCAGCACGACCCCCAGGGCCACGATGATACGTGACGTGCGTCTCATGGTCTGTCTCCTTCTGTGCGGACCCATGCCATTACGGCGCGGATCCCCTCTGTCGCCGGCCACCGAACTGCCCGCCGGCCCCGGGCCCGGCCAACGCCGCGCACGCGACCGCTGCCGATGACGGCCTCATCCTCCCAGGGTCCCGTTCACCTCCTCTCGCCTCACCGCCGGTGCCCGGCCCCCACGGCGGCGCCGAGGGGCGCGCAGCGGGCCACAGGGTGCCCGGCGGGCTTGTATGGAAGACGAACCGATGGGCCGATGGCTCGACGCGCAGGCAGGTGGGGCGCGGGCCGGGATGCGTGAGGGGTTGGCCGCCCCAAGGGGTTCCGCTCCGGGGGTGTCTGCCGCGGAAAGGCGGCACCTGCGCTGGGAAGGCAGCGCGGCCCGCCCGCAGGCCTGGGCGCACCGCGCTATGGCATGAGTATACACAATTTGGACCGTACTGTCAAGATTCTGGACAGGTTACGACTCTGTTACGACGATTACGGACGATTCCGGCACACCCGCTGTCGGCGAGCCGTAGGGGATGCGTAGGGCGGCTTTCAAAGCCGCCTGGCCGCTACGTGGCGCTATCCCCCATGAACCGCCAACCCCCACGTCCGGCGGGCGCCCAACCCCGTAGGGGCGGTTCGGGAACCGCCCCGGCCCCCCACATGCGGCCCACCCGCGCATCGCGGCGCCGACCACCGTCGCCGTATCCGACGGCTGGCGCCGCGTCCGCAGCAGAGGGGCGGTTCCCGAACCGCCCCTACAAGCGCCAAGCCGGGTTATTTGGCCTGCGACGCTTGACCCGCTTTTCAACCTTGTGCTATAATCTCCGGCCATCCGATATGATCCGGGGGAATGGTGTTCCCAGGGCAGAGGTGTGCGTTGCGCCCGGCCTGGTATCCGCTTCCCCGACCGCGCGCCCGCCTCTGCCGGCGGGCTTTTTTGTTCCCCCAAGAGGAGAGCTTGCGTGGCAGAGAGGAACCCGCGCACGCCGCGCATCGCGCTGGTGGTCGGCGGTTGCTTCAAGGCCATCGCCCAGCACCCCGCCATCGTCGACGCGCACCGCGTGGTCTATATCGACGCCTACAGCGAGACCGACGACGTGGCCTCGACCCCCGACCTCGTGCCCATCGACCTGGCCCGCGATGAGACGGTGCGCAGCCTCTGCGCCCGCTTCGACCGCCCCGCCAACGGCCACCCCCACCTCCAGGGCCGCCAGACCCACCTCGACCGCGTCATCTCTATCATGGGCTGCAAATCGGTGGACCTGGCCAAGGGCCTGGGCCAGGTGCCCGCGGTGGCCTACCTGGCCTGGGAGGTGCGCCTGGAGCAGGGGCTGGCCGGCACCTTCCGCGCCATGATCGACGACCTGACCGTGCGGGCGGGCGGGCAACTCGCGCGCGTCGAGATCGACGTCTTTCACTCCAACGCCGGCGCCACCGGCCGCGGCATCGCCAACGCGGTGGTGCAGACGCTCTGCGACCTCTTCCAGGGCCGCACCGTCTCCGTGACCCACTATGTGGTGGGGCGCATGAGCTTCACCGGCCTGGGCGGACACGTGCACGACAACGCGCCCTTGGGCGTCCTCGAAGACATGGCCTTCCAGCGCCACCCGCCCACCCAGGCCAAGACGGTGCACCGCTGGCTGGGGGTCGAGCTGCCGCCGGTGGGCAACGACGTGCAGCTCCGCTCGGCCTACGCCGCCCTCTGGGCGCAGGCCATCACCGCCCCCAAGACGCGCGAGCTGCTCGACCGCCCCCAGGCCAACCGCTCGGCTGCCGACGAGTGGGGCAACTTTACCCTGGTGCGCAGCGGCTGGTACCGCTCGTCCATGGAGGAGAGCGACGTCGTGGCGGGCGCCGCGCGCCACATCGTGCACGAGATCGACGGGCTCCTGGCCGAGGGCCCGGGCCCGCAGCCGCTCGCCGTGGTCTACGATACGCCGCCCCTGCCCCCTGAGGAGACGGCGCAGGGCTTCCCCGCCGACTTGCAGAAGGCCTGCCGCGAGGCCCTCGAAGGGATCTCCAACGCCGATAGCCTGCTGGCCCTGGTGGCCCAGGGGGTGGCCCGGCCCGCGCCAGCAGTGCGCCTGCGCCGGCCCAGCGGCGAAGAGGCCTCGCCCGCCTCCCTCTTCCGTACCCCCGCCACCTCCGACTATGCCGCGCTCCTGGCCGACCTGCGTGAGGCGCGGGCGCTTCGTGCCGCCCTGGCGACAGCCCTCGAGGCCGAAGAGCGCACCCTTGCCGAGCAGGGCGACCTGGAGCGCGCCCTGCGCCGCGCCCAGCGCAACCTGCAGCGCGCGGCTGGCCTCCTTTGCCCCCGCGGCCTCGACGAGCACCTGCGCGCCCTCTGGAACCCGGTGGGCCGCCGGCGCCTGATCTTCCTCCACGCCGCCGTGGCCTACCGCAAGGCCGCCGCCGCCAAGGCCGAGCACGAGGCCCGGCGCCAGGCGCTGCAGCTCCTCCTCGAACGCGCCGAGGAGCAAATCCGCCTGGCCCAGGAGCCCTTCCACGTCATCCGCCGGGCGCTCCTGCGCCTGATCGACCGCCAGCCGCCGGCCGACGAACGCGCCGTGCGCTACCGCAGCCTGGAGGAGCGGCTCCACAACCGCCAGACGGTCTTCGAGACCCTGCTGCGGGCCGCCCGCGCCGAGAACCCCGACCGCCTCTACCACGAGCTGCGCCAGACAGCCCGCGGCGTGACCCTGCACGGCCTGGCCGCCATCCTCAAGCTCGGCCCCGAGGCCGACGCCCTGGCCGTGATCAACAAGCTCGACAGCAACGGCCCCGAGATGGGCCCCTATTGGGGCGGCCAGCCACGCCCCGACGCCGAGATCGACCAGCGCATCCGCGTCCTGCCGCCCCTGGAAGACGACCTCTACCGTGCCCTGCTCGAGGCCAAGGATGAGATCGGCTCCTCGGCCCAGCTCGTCTGCGCCGAGAGCATGGCGGGGGGCATCGGCATCGTCTGCATCGACACCTACCTGGTCAAACAGTGGTACGACCTCCTGCCGCCGGAGTATCAGCAGGACCTCGTGACGACCCTCTCCGACCCCGACGCCGTGGCGCTGGCCCACGTGCCGGGCCACGCGCTCTATGTCGATGGCCTCTTCGAGGCCCTGCACTTTGCGCCCTCCGAGGCCGTCCTCGAGCTCTTGGGCCTGCCCCAGGCCGGCAGGGTGGCCGCCACGCGGCTGACCGCGCCGGCGCTGGAGGATGCATGATGCGCCGGCTGGCGTTGGCAGCGTTCCTGATGGGGGCGGTGGGGCTCCTGGCCCATTGGACCGACCTGCTGCACCTCCTGGCCGGCGCCCTGGCCGCGGCGGTGCTCGGGTTGCTGGCGCTCGTGGTCGGCCTGGTGCAGAAGCGGCGCACCCCTGAGGAAGCAGAGCAATTCGACGATATGGCCGGCAGTGAAGGCGCCGGCCTGCTGCGCGAGGGCCTGGGCGGCCTGGCGCTCGGTGGTCTGGGCCTCGCCCTGGGCGCCCTGATCTACAGCTATGCCCTGCCACCCTTCTACCCCTGGCTCGTCGGCGATTGCCCACAGCTCCTGCCCAAGCTGGCTATCTACGAGGAGGCCCGGGCCTGGCGCCAGGCCGTCGCCGCCATCGACCAGCGCCTGGCGCGGCCCATCGACCGCAACTGCCGGGCGCAGCTCGCGGAGCGCAAGTGTCGCTACCTGATCGAGTGGAGCAAGGAGCTGCCGCGCGAGGAGGCCGAGGCCAGGCTCACCGAGGCGCAGCGCTGGGCCGAGGCCAATGGCCTGCCCCAGTACCGCACCATCGCCGCGCTCATGGTCGAGCAGCTCCAGCCGACCCCCGGCCCCACGCTGGTGACCCCCACGCCCCCGCCCTCGCCCACGCCACGGCCCCTGCCGGCCGGGGCCACCGCCGAGCTCGTGGGGCTCGACATGGCCTACTACCCGCCCACCGCCTTCGCCTACCTCCGCGTCGTCGATGCCGCCGGCCAGCCGGTGGGCGACCTGACCCCCAGCGACATCCGCGCCTACGTCGACGGGCAGCCGGTGGAGGGCGTGCTCGTCTCGCAGTTCAGCCAGGCGCCCACGCCCATCTTCGCCGCCCTGGTGATCGACTGCTCCGGCAGCATGGCCGGGGCTCCCCTCGCCGCGGCCAGGGCGGGGGCCCAGGCTTTCCTGGGGCTCATGGGCCCGCGCGACCAGGTGGAACTCATCAGCTTTAACGACAGGGCGCAGGTGCTGCAGACCTGGACGACCAACCGCCAGGCCGTGGGCGGCGCTCTGGACCTTCTGGAAGCCAGGGATTGGACGGCCCTCTGGGATGCCCTCTACCTGGCCGGGGGTGACCTCGCCGGCTGCTCGGGGCGCAAGGTGGCGGTGGTGCTGAGCGACGGCGCCGACAACCGCTCGCAGCACACCCGCGAGGAGGCCATCGCCCAGGCGCGCCGGGCGGGCCTGAGCGTCTTTGCCATCGGCCTGCGCTCGCCCGAGTACGATGGCGCCGCCCTCCAGGGCCTGGTGGAGGCCGTGGGCGGCCGCTACGCCGAGGCCGCCGACCCCAGCCAGCTCGAGCCCTACTACCGGCAGATCGCCGGTGCCATCCGCAACGAGTACCGGCTCACCCTGACCCTGCCGGCGCAGACCGGCGGCAGCCACCGCCTGCGCCTGGAGATCGGCGGCCCGCAACCCCTGGTGGTGGAGCAGGGCTTTGAGGAGGAGAAACCGTGAGGGAGGGGACTGGGGGAGCTGAGGTTCCCTCGTCGAGGCGCGAGATGGCCGTTGACCGCCCGCCGGTGCCTGCGGTGCCCTCGGTGGTGTTGGCCCTTGGCAGATCCCTGGGCGAGAGGCTGGCCTGGCTGGAGCAGCGCTTCCGCGGCGAGGTTGGGGCGCAGTACCCGGCCGGGCTCTTGCGCTTCCGCCTCTTGGCCCACGCCGACGATTGCCGGCTCGAAACGCTCCATGCCCTGTGTGACCCTCTCCTCGTGCATCCCCTTTGGTTGGGTTTGCAGGAGCGGGCTCTGGCGCCCGGCGGCGAGCACGGGCCGCAGCTCAACGTCTACCTCATCACAGCCCAGGAGGATGCCCGCGGCCTGGCGCTCCTGGCCCCACTCTACACGAACCTGCGCCAGGCCTACGCCGGGCGCCTGGAGCCCGCCTTCTGCCTCTTCTTCGTGGGGCAAGACCCGGGCGCGCTCGCACCGCTCGCAGGCGCGCCCGGGCCCGTGCCCTGCTTTGTGCTGGGGCCGGTCAAGCAGCTTGGGTACGGCATCTCGGGCCGGCAGGAGCCCTTCGAGACCATCCGCCTGGCCCTCAACGCCCTGCTGGCCTCAACGGCGGCCGGCGAAGTACGCAGCCTGCTCGAGCCCGACGCACCGCCGGGCATCGCCGCATTCGCTTTGGGCGCCTCCGCCATCGCCGTCGCCCGCCAGCAGATGGAGGCCTGGCTGCGCAATACCCTGGCCCTGCGCCTGGCCCGTGCCTGGCTTGACGACGCCACAGCCCCGGCCGAGCGCGAGGCCGCGCGCCTGAAGGCCCGCGCTGAGGTGACTGCCCTCTTTGGCTTGCAGCAAGCCGGCGCTGCCGATGGAGTGCCCGACGAGCTGTGGGAAAAGGGCCTGGGCCAGCGCGTCGTGGCGCTCTTTCCCCGCTGGGCCAACGAGGTGCTCGCCACCTGGGGCCTGGAGGTGCACCAGAGCCCGCTGGGCCACTGGCACCTGCGCGCCCGTGCCGAGGGTGACCTCTACCGCCACCTGCAGTCGATCCTCTCGGACCTGAGCGAAGTGCAGAGCGACGCCCAGGCGGCGCTGGCGCGGGATATCGTGGGCCTGGCCCAGGGCCTGCGCAGCCATCTGGAGCGCCGCGGGGAGGGATTCCTCGAGGGGTGGTCGGCGCTCCTCGCCAGGGCTGCGGGGAGCGGAGTGGGCTGCGTGGCGCGGGTTTCGGCCATCGTCGCGGCAGCCCAGGGCGTGCTGAACCGGGCGCGCGATGCGCTGGCGGGCCAGCACTTGCGCCCCCTCTGGCTGCGCGGCGACCGCGATATCGCCACCCTGGCCGATATCCTTGCCGCCCAGATGATGCCCGTGCGCTGCGCCGGCGAACGTGCCAGGAGCGCCTTTGTGCCACCCGACCTGGTGGGCCTTCGCCTCCTGCCCATCCTACTCATCATGGGCGGAGTGGGTGCCGACCTGCGGCCGGGTTGGCAGGGGCTGGCAGCCGGGCTGGCCGGTGGCGCACTCTTCATCGCGCTGGCGGCAGGCCTTCAGTACCGGCGGCTGTCGGGCGAGAGCCGGGCGGGCATCCGCGAGCTGTGCCGGCTCTACGAGAGCGCGGTGGGGGGCCTGCTTCTCAGCGAGGCTCAGGCGTTGGTGCGCCGCTGGCAGGATGCGGTGGCGCTCAGCGCAGCGCAACTGCAGGCCGTGGGGGCAGAGCTGGCCACCGTCGAGGGCGAGGCCACACGCGCTCTCGACGAGCTCGCCCGCTCCCCGCGCCAGAACACCTACCTGGAGCGCCGCTTGTCGGATCCCGAGCGCTGCACACGCCTGGCCGACGCGGTGTCGCTCGATGCGCTCCTGGCCGAGCCGCTCGACGGGGCGGCCGGGTCGACCAGTCTGGCCGGGCTGTTGGCCGACGCGCTGCGCGGTGACCTGCCCGCAGCCGCCTTGGGTGCGTCGCTGGCCGAGGGGGCGGGCCGCATCGTCGCCAGGCGCAGCAGCCATATGATCGAGACGCGAGTCGAGGAGCTGCTCGTCGCCGGCCAACCCTTCTCGCCCGCAGACACCATGGACAGCCTCCACCGACGAGCCCTGCCGCTGTGGCACAGCACGGCGCCCCCTGGCCCCGAGTTGGCCCTCGTCGCCCTGAGCCGTGAGGCGGCCATGGCCTTCCGCACCTGGCTCGACCAGCACAGCGCCGGCGTGCGCGTGCTGCCCACCCTGCAGCGCGACCGCATCACCTATCTGCGCTGCCGCAGGATCCTGGCCGCCGGAGGGGAGCAGGGGAGCGCCGCCGTGCCAGCGGCAAGCCACCGGGCGAGGGGCAGCTAGCGCCAATGCCGTTCAAATAAGACAGGGCTGGCCGTCTACAGCCCGACTCCGGGAGACGCAGAGAGCGCGGAGAAGCGCAGAGGGGCCAGGAAATGCCCTGCTCGTGTTCCCTCTGCGGCCCTCGGAGCGCTGCTATTTGAACGGTATTGCAGCTAGCGCCGGGCAACGCGGCCGACCGGATGCCATACGCAGTACGCAGTACGCAATACGGAGTACGGAGCACACCCATGTACTGGCTCGCATTCTTGATCCTTAGCCTGGCACTCTACCTGCCGCCCCTCATCCCGGCGCGGCACCTCTGGGCGTGGGCAGAGCGGCAGGTGTGGGTAGTGCCCGCCGTCGGCTGGCATTGGCCGGCCTGGCTGGCCTCGGCTTTCTGGCTCACCGTGGCCTACCTGGCCCTGGGCACGCTGCTGCACGCAGCACACCTGCGCCTGCCCGATGGCACCGCGGGCGGAGACCTGGCCCGTCGCCTCTCGCGCGCCAGCCTGGGCAGCCTCGACGTCGTGGCGGCATCGGTCGCAGCCGCGGTGGTGCTCCTGGCCTGGCCCGTACTGCCCGGGCTGGGCGCCGTGTACGGTTGGCGGCTGGCCATCTCGCCGCCGGTGGCAATGTTGGCAGGTCTCTACCTCCTGGCCGAGGCGCTGCGCCTGGCCGAGGACAACCTCTGGGCCGACCGCGCCATCGCGGCCTGGCGGGCACGTTGGCTGGCAGAGCATGGGCACACATTGGTCAGTGGTGAGTAGCCAGTGGTCAGTTGCCGGCGCCCGGCGTTGGGCCGGCAGGTGCCCCGGCGTCGGAAGGCGCAATGCCACCCGGCGACATTCTCAGCCCGGAGCGTCAGGCAACACGCCGCGCATGCGCACAGTGACTTTCGGCTCCGGGCCATCCCTGACCAGCGACCGTTCGGAGGGCTGTGATGAGTAGCGTGCAACCGTCGACCTACGACATCGACCACGACATCAACCTGATCCGACAGGTGATCCCCCTGGGGTTCCCCTGGAAGCTGCAGCATACCGTGATGCCGGGCACGCTGGGGGTGTACTGCTTCAAGGGCCGCCTGCGCGACGTCGACGGCCGGCCCAACCTCTACCCCGCAGGCACCACGATCCAGTACCGCCTGTTCGCCGCACCGCCCTGGAGCGACGCCACCCAGTATGCCATCATCGTCAGCCAGGGGGCGCAGCGGGTCAAGGTCACCCTGCGCTGCCCGCTGCCCGGGCTCGAGAGCAGCCCGGCCACCGTCACTGCCATCATCCGCTTCGAGGTCACCGACCCCATCAAGCTCATCGAGCGCACGCCGGGCTGGGAGCGGCCCGAGACGCTCCAGCGCCTCAACGAAACGGTAGCCCGCGACATCTGCGACGTGATGGAAGGGGTGGTCCGCCCCCTGGCCAACTCGCTTTCGGCGCGGCCCGAGCTGCTCACGCCCTCCGGCTCCGAGCGCCTGAAGGACCTGATCATCTCGGGCACGAACCTATCCGAGCGGGGCCTCAGCCTCCTGGCCGACCAGCCACCGATGGCCAGCCTCGACTATCCCCAGGCGCTCATGGCCGCGCTCTATGACCTGTACACCGGCTACATCATCTGGCAGCGCCAGGTCTCCGCGGCCGACGAGGCGCAGCGCGAGGAGCTGGCCGGCGAGCTGGGCCTCGATGATGGCGACGTCCGCGCCGCCCTGCTGGCCGGCACAGCGCCGCCGCTCGAGTACTTTGTTCGCCAGAGGCCCGACCTGCTCGAGCGGGTCGTAGCGGGCTCGGGCGAGGCCATCCACGAGCATGCCCGGCTCCTGCACACCCTCCTCGTCAGCCCGGCGAGCGGCGGCTTTTACGCCGGCCTCGTCAGCGCCCTGCTGCAGGACCTCAAGCGCCCCTCATCGCCCGCCCGCGCCATCATCGAGGCCCTGCAGCGCCAGCGCATGTAGAGGCGACGCTTCGCCCCACGCTCGCGCGGAGGCGCAAGCGCCGAGGAAGCAACCCGGCCTGCAGGTCGGAGATCGCTCCTCTGCGCGCAACGACCGTGCCTCTGGCACTCGGAAGTCAGGGCTTTTTCAAAATGCCGCTTATGTCACCCCTTCGCTCTGCTCAGGGCAAGCTCTGAGCAGGTTCTGTGGGCCTTCCAACGTGGCGAACGCTGGCCTGCGAAGGGTCCGGACTACACATAACGCCGACTTTGAAAAAGCCCTAGCTCGGAAGTTGACGGAGTATTGTGCCACCACGGATTGTGTGATATAATAGCCTGTGGGAAAGATGTGCAAGGTGCGGTGCGGCCGTCGCCCGCGCCCTGCGTTGAGCCCGAAGGTAAGGAGGTGGTGATGGTCTTCCGGCTCGGGCAGGAGGAGCCCGCACTCTATTTGGCGCCATCCGCAGGGGCCAGGTGAGGGCCCCGAGAGACACGTGGGGGTATCAACGATGAAACCCGATCTTGGTAAGCAGGTACGTCTCCTCATTCTCTGCCTTGTGATCATCGCCGCATCGTCCCTCATCGCCTACGGCGTCGAGCGCGATTTCGGCAAGGTCGACGTGCAACTCGTGCGCTTCGTCGACCCGTCGGGCGCGGTTATGACTGCCAAGCTCTACCGGCCAGTGGCCGCCACTGCGCAGAACAAGCTGCCCGGCGTGCTCTGCATCCACGGCTACCAGAACGACAAAGAGACCCAGGATGCCTTTGCCATCGAACTCTCGCGCCGCGGGTTTGTGGCGTTAGCCGTTGACCTGCTGGGCCACGGCAATTCTGATGGCTACTTCGACCGCCTCGGCGCCGACAAGTCCTGGGGCGGCAACGCCGGCTACCAGTTCCTCAAGACCCTGCCCTTCGTCGACACCAACAATCTGGGGGTCATGGGCCACTCGCTGGGAGCCATGTCGTCGGTCGCTGTGGCAACTGCCAACCCCGATGTCAAGGCTGTGAACCCTCAGTGTGGCCCGGACGGGACCCCGGCCCTAAAGAACCTGCTTCTGACTCAGGCGCGGTTCGAAGAGTTCCGCGGCTTCCGCGAGAGCTCGCCGCGCGTCGAGCCCCTGACCAACAACGCCACCCGCCTCAAGAACTTTGGCCTCACCGGCTCCATCCAGTGGGACACCACCTATGGCGACTTTGCCCAGGGCACAGCTCGCCGCGTGGCTCTGATCAACACCGTGCATCCTGGCGTCACCCACGACCCCAAGGCCGTGGCCGAAGCGGTCGACTGGATGCGCCAGGCCCTCAAGGGCGGCAAGACCGATTCGCTGTGGATCCCTCCCTACCAGCAGATCTACATGTGGAAGGAGTGGATGACCCTGCTGGCCCTGCTGACAGCCATCTTCTCGCTGCTGCCGCTGACCAACATCCTGCTGGCGAGGCCGTTCTTCGCCGAGGTCGCCCAGCCCGTGCCGTTCCGCTACGTCGCCGGCAAGCGCAGTTGGTGGCTGCTGGCCATCGTCAACATCATCATCGCCGGGGTGACCTACCCACTCTTCACCCAACTGGGGCGCGACGGCAGCGGCCTGCACCCGATCACGACGCGCCTGCCCTTCCTGGCGCTCGCCATGGGTAACGGCGTCGCGGTGTGGTTCCTGGGCAATGCCCTCATCTACCTGGTGTTGTTCACCATCTGGTATCGCAGCGCCAGCAAGAAGCTTGGCGTAACCATGTACGACATGGGCGTCTCCTTCGACGAGAAGAAGACTGTGTTCAACTGGAGCATCATCGGCAAGACTGTGCTCCTGGCCGCCATCCTCTTCGCATGGGCATACGTTCTGGAAGGCATCGCCCAGTGGGCGTTCGGCATCGAGTTCCGCTTCCTGTGGCCGTTCATGCGCCAGTTCACGCCGCGCCGTGCTGTGCTCTTCCCCATCTACCTGATCCCGGCACTGGTCTTCTTCCTGCTCAACGGTGGCATCTTTA
>Ga0272448_1006358_pt1 | contig 12795 bp, 7 predicted proteins | sample YNPCB0191_FD_202220 | JGI IMG/M metagenome (GOLD analysis project Ga0272448, IMG submission 202220) | Hot spring sediment microbial communities from Yellowstone National Park, WY, United States - YNP-CB-019-1 | ecosystem: Environmental > Aquatic > Thermal springs > Hot (42-90C) > Sediment...
GCGGCATACCCTCTTTTCCTTTCCAAAATGAGAAAGAGAAAAATAAAAATTGACGCATTTGACCCTTCTAACTACAAAAAATCTTAGAAATGAAAAAAATTGTTATTCTTTTAGTTCTATTCCTTCTTTCCTGTCAGCCATCAGTTGTTAAAATAGCGCTTTTTTCCCAATCTTCAAAGACGCTTGAGAAATACAAAAAAGGCGTAGAATTTGCCATAGACGCCATTAACTCGGAGGGAGGCATTGGCGGGCACAACCTGAATTTGGCAATTTGCAAAAACAGGTTGGATGAAGCGGATGGGGAAAAACTGTCAGCGCTTTTTCTCGGTCCCTCAAGTGAAAGAGACATAAAAAAAGCGGTTCAATTATCTGAAAAAAACTCAATTCTCCTGTTTTTCCTTTTTCCGTATTTTAAGGGGGGAGAAAACAGTCTTTTTCTTTCGGGAGATATAATTTCAGAAACTTCTTTTTTATCTGACGCCGCCTCATATTCTCTCCATTCAAATTTCGCTTTGGTTGCTGAATTTGATGAAAAATTGGCAAAGTGCTTTGGCGAATCGTTTCAAAAAAACGGCGGAAAAGTGGAAACACTGAATTGTCTTCAACTTTCTTCTAAGGAAATAAAAAAGAAACTGGAAGAAATATTTTCTCAAAAGGAAACTCCGCAGATAATATTTTTTGCCGGATTTGAAGAAGAAAATATTGAGCCTTTCAAAGATTTTTTTCAAAAATCAGTTGTTATGGCGCCTTGTTCTTTTTTTGTTTTGAACAACTTGGAATCTTATGAAGGAACATTGACAACGCTTTCTTGGTTTGATGCGAACAAAAAAACGGGCAGGATAGCGGAATTTCAGACAAATTATCAAAACAAATATGGGGGAAAAGCGGAAAATTTTTCTTCTCTCGGTTATGAGGCTGTCTTCCTTTTGAAAAATCTGCTGAGCCAAAAAACAGAGGGACAAAAAATAAATGAAGCAATTGAAAAATTCAATCCTTTGGAACTTGAATTAAGCGGAAAACTTTTTTTTGACAACGGCGGAATTTTAAACAGAAGGGCTTCCCTTGCGGTTGCAAGAGACGGCGAGATACAGGATTTATCTTTCGTTGAGAGAGATGTTTTGAAGGGGCTTCAGGAAAAAGTTGTTCAGGAAAGAGTTAAAAAATGAAAAAGGGAAGAATTCTTTCTTTAAAAGAAGCAGTAAAATACAGAGAAGAGTTGAAAAGGCAAAAAAGGAAAGTAGTTTTTACAAACGGCTGTTTTGACATAATCCATTATGGGCATATTCAGTACCTTTTTGCCGCAGCAAAACTTGGAGATGAACTATTCATTGGCTTAAACAGCGATTCTTCAGTTAGGAAACTTAAGGGAGATAAAAGGCCTGTTTTCCCCGCTTCGGAAAGGGCAGAAATTCTTTCATCTTTTGAATGTGTTGATGTTGTTGTTGTTTTTGAAGAAGAAACCCCTTTTAATTTAATATCTGCTCTTCTTCCCGATTTCCTTGTTAAAGGCGGGGATTACAATATAAGCGAAATAGTGGGAAGGGATGTTGTGGAGAAAAGCGGAGGCAAAGTTGTTGTTCTGCCTTATGTGAAAGGGCATTCAACAACAGAAATTTTGAAGAGGACGGGAAATCTTTAAAAGTGGAACCAATATGGAAAAAACTTCTTGAAGATTTAGAGAGAGAAGGGTTAACAGTCCTCTCCCTTAAACCGCAGATTCTTCCTTTTTCTCTTGCAATTGAAATAAAAAAAAGTCAAAAGGCAACGATATTTGTCGCTCCTTCGGAAGAAAGCGCAAAAGAACTGTATGAGAAAACCTCGCTCCTTTTAGACGCAGAAGAAAAAATACACTGGCTTCCCGCTCTGGCTGAAGATGTTTATGGACCGCTTGCCCCTCATCCTTCAGTTGTTTTGCAAAGAACATCAGTTTTGACGGAAATAATGAACTCAAAAAAGAAGACAGTTGTAGTTTCGCCGTCTTCTCTTCTTTTCAAAGTTCCCAAAATTGGCTTTTACAAAAAGCACCACATCGTTATTGAAAAAGGCGCTGAATATTCCTTGGCAGAACTAAAATCTTTTTTCTGGTCAATCGGCTATAAAAGAGTAGACCTTGTTGAAGGAAGCGGGGAGTATTCTATAAGAGGAAGTCTGCTTGACATTTTCCCTCCAGAACTTGATTTCGGATTGAGGGTTGAATTCTTTGGCAACATTGTTGAAGAGTTAAGGTTTTTTGATCCCACGACACAAAAATCGTTCTCAACCGCAGAAGGGATCTTTATAATAAAGCCGCTTTCAGAGGTTGTAAGAAGCGATGATGCGCTTTTTAATCTTCGCAGAAAACTAAAGGAAAGCGGAGAATTCGGAGAAATCAGAATAGAATGTTTGGAAAAAAGTGGATTTTACCCTACTTTGCAGGTTGAAGCAAGGTTTGACGAGGACATTTTCGGCTCGCTTCCAGAATTTCTTGGAGAATGCAGAATAGTTTCTTTAAGCAGGGCTAATAAAGCTTTCATTCAGAACGAAAGAAATAAATTTGAAGAAGAATTCAAAAAAAATTCAAGACCTTCGTTTCTTTCCCCTGAAATTATTTTTTCAAAAAAGGAAGTCATAGAGGATAATTTTGAGGAATGTGACACAGAAAGCAGCATCGCAGTTGAAAGAATAAATTTGATACCCTCAAAACTAATTGACAATTTGAATATTTTGGATGAAAAAGTTAAAAAAGGGTGCAGGGTGATAGTGACTTTTTCAAGCAAAGGGAGCGCTGAAAGAGTGAAAGAACTTGCAGAAAAGGAGATTTCATCGGCGATCTTTTCTGATTCTTTTCCTGAAGCGTTTCCGCCCGCTCTATATTTTGTTTGCTCGCCCGCAATTGAAAACATTGAATTTCCAAAATCAAGATGGGCTGTTGTCCCGGAAAGGGAATTGATTGGAAAGGGTATCATTCAAGTTGAATCAAAGGGAAGAAAAAGAGATATTTTCTTTGAAGGGCTGAGAGACTTAAAAATTGGAGATTATGTTGTTCATATTGAGCACGGCATTGGCTTATACAGAGGAATTGAGGTTATAAAAAGAGGCGACAGCGAAGAGGATTTTATTCACATAGAATACGCTGAAAACGGAAAACTGCTTTTGCCAATTGAGCGTCTTGACCTGATACAAAAATATAAAGGTCCAGAAGGATTCAAACCGCAAATTGATAAACTTGGGACTTCATCTTTTAAGAAAAGAAAAGAAAAAGCGAAAAAGGCGGTTCAAGATGTGGCTGAAGACTTGATAAAAATATACGCCGCAAGGAGAACGGCGGAGTGTATTCCAATTTTCGGAGACAATAAAATTGAAGAAGAGTTTGAAAATCTCTTTCCTTACGATTTGACTTACGACCAGAAAAAAGCGCTTGAAGATGTGAAGAAAGACCTTGAATCTTCTACTCCGATGGACAGGATTATATGCGGCGATGTGGGGTTTGGAAAAACAGAGATAGCGATGAGGGCGGCTTTTAAAGTTGCAAACACCAAAAGGCAGGTCGCAATTTTATGCCCAACAACAGTTCTTGCTCTTCAGCATTATGAAAACTTCAAAGAGAGATTTTCGCTTTTCCCGATTAACATTGAAATGCTTTCAAGTTTGGTTCCTCCAAAAAGGCAGAAGGAGATTGTAAAAGAGATAAAAACGGGAATGGTTGACATAATAATTGGAACTCACAGGATTTTGTCAAAGGATGTTGACATTCCCAAACTTGGTCTTTTCATTGTTGACGAAGAGCAGAGATTTGGGGTTCTGCACAAAGAGAAAATAAAAAAAACAAAACCGTGGGTTCATTTTCTAACCTTGTCTGCGACTCCTATTCCGAGAACTTTACAGATGGGCATTTCAACAATAGTAGATATGTCTTTAATTGAAACTGCGCCCAAAGATAGGTTAAGCATAGACACTGTTTTTTCAGTCTACGATGATGAGTTGATAAGTTCTGCGATAAGGAATGAAATAAAAAGAGAGGGACAGGTTTTTTATCTTTACAACAAAGTTGAAGATATTGAACAAAAAGCAGGCAAATTAAAAGAACTTGTTCCCGAAGGGAAAATCATCATTGCTCACGGTCAATTAAATAAAAGCGAACTTGAGAAAAGAATGGTTCAATTTTACCACCACCAAGCTGACATTCTTTTAAGCACTACAATAATAGAAAACGGAGTGGACATCCCAAAAGCAAACACATTGATTGTGGAAAACGCTCAAAATTTCGGCTTGACAGAACTTTATCAGATAAGAGGAAGAATAGGGAGAAGCAACATTCCCGCCTACGCATATCTTTTAATCCCGCCGAGACAGCAGATTTCAAAAGATGCCGTTGAGAGATTGAGAACTCTTGAAGAATTTACAGAACTTGGCTCTGGCTTCAGGATTGCGGCGATAGACCTTGAATTGAGAGGAGCAGGAACTCTTCTTGGAAAACAGCAATCTGGGCACATTGAATCCATCGGATTTGAACTCTATATGAGGCTTCTTGAAGAAGCGGTTTCAGAACTGAAGGGATATCCACTCAAACAAGTTTTTAGAACTGAAATGCGCCTTCTTTCAAAAATGTCCATTCCTAAAAGTTACATTGAAAATGACAGCGAAAGATTGACGCTTTACAGGGAACTCTCTCTTGCCGAGAGCGAAAGCCAGGTTGACAAAATTGGGTCAGAAATGAAGGATAGGTACGGCGATTATCCTGAAGAAGTAAGAACTCTGCTGGAGGGGACGAAAAGGCGAATTGAAGCGGAAAAATTTTTGATTGAAAAAATAGTTGAAGATAAAGATTCCATATCAATATTTTTTGGCATTGATTCCCCAGTGGAGCCGAAGTCTCTTGTCTCTGCGATTTCAGAGAGAAAAGAGACCAAAGTGAAAGAAAATGCCGTTAAATTTCCTCTTTTGAAAAATGAGTCTGGTCTTGATTTTCTTAAAGCCCTCTTTTCAAAGTTGGAAATTAGTGGTAAAAATTAGTATGGTGAAGAAATCATTATTTTTGATTTTAATATGTTTTTTGCTTTTGAACTGCAAAAGGGAATATGACCCTCAAAATTCCATGGAGACAATTGCGGTGGTTGGTTCTTTTTACATTTCAAAATTAGACCTTGAAAATGAAATCAAAAGCGTTGACGAAAAAGTTGAAGACCCGGCAATTTTAAGCAGGATTTACGATTCTTTGGTTGAAGAGACCCTTATGCTCAACGAGTTTTTCAAAAACCAGAGCAACGGAAAAATCAATTCTTTGGGAGAGTTTGCAGAAAGCAAAAGAAGAAAAGAGATAATTTCACTTCTTCTTGAAGAAAATGTTTATTCAAAAATAGAAATAACAAATGAAGAAGTTGAAGATTATTACAATTCAAACCAAGAAAAGTTTAAAAAGGGCGAAGGTTTCTTAATAAGGCAGATAATAGTTAGCGGAGCGAGACTTAAAGACGAGGCGTATTCTCTTTTATTGAAAAATTACTCTTTTGAAGAAGTGGCAAGACTCTATTCAATTTCCCCCGAGAAAGGAAAGCCGCAGTATTTTGAAACAAAGGAAATTCCAGAATACCTTCTCTCTGAAGTTTTGACTTTGAAAGAAGGCAAATTTTCAAAACCCATTGAAATATCGGACGACAACTTTCAGATAATTTATTTGGAAAAAAAAGTCAAAGATTACCTGCTTCCTCTTGATATGGTAAGGCAGATGATACGACTCAAAATAGCAGACGAAAAAGCGGAGAAAATGAGGGAGGATTTCTTAAACTCTTTAAAAAAGAAGTATAATGTTGTCTTGTTCACCGACAGGTTGTGGTTTAAATATGTGAAGGAGAAATAGTATGAAGAAAGCATTCGCTTTGGCAGTAGCCCTTTTGGTTTCATTATCTTTTTTGGCAAAAACTGTTGATGAAATAGTCGTGAAAGTCAACGATTCAATTATAACGAAAGACGAGTATGAGAAAAGACTATCAAGAACAATTGACGGATTTAAAAGGGAGTATAAAGGTCCCGATTTTGAAGAAAAACTCAAACAAATCCCCGAAAAACTTTTAAACCAGATGGTTGAGGAGCTTCTTCTTATTGAAAAAGCAAAGCAGATGTATCAGGTTGATATGATAGTGAAAATGCAGATTGAGAACTTTATGAAAGAAAATGGAATAAAAGATGAGGCTGACCTTGATAAAGCGCTTAAAGCGGAAGGGCTCTCTCTTGAAGAATTTAAAAAGCAGGTTTTGCTGATATATGTTCCGGAGTTTATGAAAAGCAGAGAAATAAGGTCAAAAATAAATTTATCAGAACAGGAAATTGTCGAGTTTTACAACAAAAACAAAGAAAAACTTCAGGGCAAGCCGCAGGTTCATCTTGAAGAAATTCTATTTACAAAAGACAAATACAACCAAGAAACCGCAAAACAAGCATACAGCGATATTCTGCTTTCAATAGCCAAAGGAGCGACATTTTCCGAAATGGCTAAGCAGTATTCTGGGGCGTATTCAAGGCAGAACGGCGGAGACGCCGGCTGGTATTTGCCCGACGACCTTTCACCAGAAATAAGCGAGGTTGTTTTTAAAATGAAGGTTGGGCAGGTTTCTGAACTTATTGAAACAAAGCAGGGCTTCTATATTTTTAAGATGGTAGAAAAAAAAGAGCCGAAAGTTCCAACGATGGATGAAGCGAGGTCTATCATTATTGAGATGCTAAAAGAGCAGAAATTCTCGGAAAGTTACAAGCAGTACATAGACCAATTGAAGAAACAGAATTATGTCAGACTGAACCCCAAATATGTGTAGCGCTTTGAAAAAATAAGCGCTGTTGATTTTGGGAGCGTTTTTGTATGGCTCAGAAAGCAGGTTCTTGCGAAAACCTTGTATTCTATTACCATCCCGCTTTCCGCTTCCTTAAAAAAAATCTCTTTTCGTTAAAAAATTTAAACAGCCCTATTCAATGCGCCAATGTCGCTGTCGGCTTTCTTTCCGCTCTTTACTTTTTGGAGAAGAATAATCTTAACTTTTTCCCGGAAACCAGTTTTGGTCTTGATGAAAAACTGCTTCCACAAATTGACATCTCTCAATGCGACTGTGAATTAAAAAATTGCAGAAGCGATATTCCAAAACTTATGGCGAAAATTTTTTTCAAGGAGAAAGATGTTTCAAGGGGAAAGATTTCAAAGAATTTAAACGACACTTTCCTTTGGGTACGAGGCTTGCAGAAAAGGAAGGAAATCTCCGCAAAGGAGGCGCTGATTGAAGTTATGGAGACTCTTTCATCTGACGGAATTCCCATCTCGCTCCCGCCGTTGTGGAGCGTTGGCGTAGTTTGGAAACCGACAGATGAACTTTTATCAGAGAAGAATCAAATGTTTTCTGCAAACGGCGAAGCTGTTTTTGAAATTATCAAGAATTGGGCAGAATTGCGCTCTTATAATGTTTTGACGGCTTCGGGAGAACTTCCCTATCCTTACGCGTCGCTTGAGCCTATTTTGACAAAATTGCTGGGGGACAAGAATTCTGCATCCTCATTTTTGAAAGAATATGTAGGCAAAGGAAATGAAGCAATAGCAGAAAAATTGACTGAGTTTATTGAAAATAAAAATGAGAAAGTTATTGTTTGGGCGAAGGATATTGATGGAGAATCAGAAAAAATAATAGAGAAAGTCGCCGCGAAAATTTCTTCTCCTTTAATTGTTTTTTGGGACAAAAGCTCAATTGCGCCAATAGAAATAGAAGAGATAGCATTTCTTTTTCTTCTTGAGGAAGGCGAAGAGTGGATTAGGGAAAATTTTTCCATCTTTGGATTAAAAGACAAAAGCGAACTATTAAAGTATGTTGAAAAGAAAGACCCTTTAAAATTTTCTCCTTTTGAGTCGCTTTTTCCGGAAGATTTTAAAGAAAAGGAAAACCAAAAATTGCTTCAGTCGGAAATTCCTCCTCCTGCGGTTGTTTTTGTTAAATCTTTTGAAACTAAAGATGAAAATGAAAAAGAAAAAATTGCAATAAGGAGTTTAATTGAATCGGGTCAAATAGCAGTCGCACTTGAAAGAATTGAAAAAGTTGCAGTTTTTGACGATGAAATCAAATTTTTGAAACTATGGGCGAAGTCGCAAAATAAAGATTTTACTTATGTTCTGAAAGAAAAAGATAAAATCAAAAATTTGAATGAAGATGACCGTTTCTCTCTTTCGCTTTTTGTTTCTGAAGCGCTGTGGCTATCTGGAAAAATTGAGCAGGCATTCATAGAACTTGAAAATCTTTATAAAAAATCAAATAATGACGATGAGAAATTTAGAGTTTTAAGCCAGATGTTTCTTCTTCATTTTAATTGCGGAGAGGCAGGAAAAGCGGAGAATATTCTAAATAAAATAAAAGAAATTCCTGAAAGCAAAGAGGTCAAAAGACAAGTGCTTGTTAGCCACCATTATGGCGCTTTGGAAAGAAGCAAAAATAAAGAAGAGAAAGCCCTTCAATTTTTTATCCAATCGGCAAATTGGGCAAAAAAAGGGGGTTTTCACCTTCACGAAACCTTGCTCAATATTGAAATAGGCAATTGTCTGAGACTACTTGGGAAATTTGATGAATCTATCAAATACCTAAAAAAAGCGGCTTTTCAATCCAAAATTTTGAGAAACAAAGAGGCGGAAAAGCAGGCGCAATTTGACATAATAATTTCCGAAGTTGAAAACGGCTCTCTTTTGAAAGCGCAAGAAGAAATTTTAGCGATGATTGAGAGCAGGACAGGAAAAGCGCCATTGATTGAAAACGCAGTTGAACATTATTGGCTTTCATGGATTTTGTTCCATAGAGGAGAATTGATTCAGGCGCTTGAGGAAGTTGAAAAACCGCTCAAATCCGAAAAAAGATTTCTTGACAAAGAACTTTATCTCTCACTCAACATTTTGAGAGGGAACATACTGTATCAAATGAACGAATTAAAATCTCTTCAGGTCCTTTTGAAGAAACTTTCGGAAGAGGATATTTTTTCTTTAGGTCCAGATTTTATTTTGGAGTATTATTCTCTTCTGCTTCTTGGACACAACAAGAAAATTGTCAAAATTTCAGATATGGAGAAAGAAATTGCAGAAGAAGCTTTTTCAAAAGGGTCTCCGCTTTCAAAGATGACCTTCCTTTTGTCAAAGGCTAAAAGCGGGAGTGAAGACAGTTTCAATGCGGCTCAAGATGCTTATCAGATGGGACAGAAGTACAACAATATTTTGGCGAGAGCGCAGTCTCTATTGATTCTTAGCAGAATGAATAAAATTCCAATGATTTCTGATGAGGAAATAAGAAATATAGAAGAGTTCCTCAGAGAAAACAAAATCAAAGGCGAACTTTGTGACCTTCTCAAAATTTGTGAAAAAAGAGAGGATAGATTTGAAAAAAAAGAAGAAAATCTTATCTCTTTTCTTTATAAATCATCTTCGTTAAATCTCAAGGAAGCGATTCTTATGTTTCTAAAATTTTCGCAAGTCGACGGGGCTGTTGTCGTTTCTAAAGATGGCAGGGTATTCACATCGGGCGCAATTCCGCCAAAGGAAGAGATTATGGCTCTTTTGGGGGAGGAGACAGAAAGAAGAATAGGGAAGTTCTTTGTTTTTTCAACATTGTCAAAGGAAGGGATTTGGGGCGCAATTGCAAGCCAGAACAAAATAGAACAAAACAAAAAAGAATTTTTTTCAATCTTCATTAAATTGCAAAATCTGGAAGAAAATCTCTTTGAGGAAAAAGAGGAAGAAAAAGAGGATTTTGGTTTCATTGACAAAATTATAATTGGCAAATCGCCTTCAATAATGGAAGTTAAAAGAAAAATTGTTGATGCGGCGCAGTTTAACTTCCCGGTGCTGATAACAGGAGAGGCTGGCTCTGGGAAAGAAGCGTGCGCAAAATCTATACATCTTTCTTCTTCAAGAGCGAGAAAAGATTGGGTGGCATTCAATTGCGCCAACCTTACCCCTACGCTTGCCGCAAGCCAACTCTTTGGACACAAAAAAGGCTCATTCACTGGAGCAGATTCTGACAAGGAGGGACTTGTATCAGCCGCAAAAGACTCTACTCTTTTTCTTGACGAGATAGGCGAACTGCCTATTGAAACTCAGGCTCATTTTCTAAGGTTTCTTCAAGACGGCTCGTATCAGCCGATTGGTTCAAATGCAACATTGAATTCAAACGCAAGGATAATAGCCGCAACGAACAGAGACCTTGAAGAAGAGGTCAGAAGGGGAAACTTCAGAGAAGATTTGTATTACCGTCTTAAAGTCATAACCATTGATGTACCGCCTTTAAGGAAAAGAAAAGAAGACATTGTTCCGCTCTTTGAAAAGTTTCTTGAAGAGGAGTGCGAAAGAGAAAAAATCAAAAAGCCGCTGGTTAAGAAAGGAGTATATCTTAAACTTATCTCCTATCAATGGCTTGGGAATGTGAGAGAACTTCAAAATTTTACTAAAAGGGCGATAGTTTCTTCAAAAAAGAGCGGGATTATTGACGAAAAACAAATCTCATTTGAAAAAAGTTTTGCCAGTCCAAACTTGACTCTGAATCAAAAACTTGAAAAATATGAAAAAGAAATTATTGAAGAAATTTTAAAAAGAAATTCCTACAACATCACAGAAAGCGCAAAAGATGCTGGGCTTTCAAGGCAAAGTTTTTACCAGAAAGCAAAAAAACTTGGATTGATAAAATAAAATCACTTTTAAAAACACCCCTCATTTTCATTTGTTTTTCAAATTTGGTAAACTTATGACTACTTTTTTTTGAAGGGAGATTGCTATGAGCGAAGAGATTAAAGAAATCAAAAATCCTTTTAAGGAAATGGTTCAACCTTTTATTGACCTTGTGCATTCACCGAGAGCAATTTGGGGGATAAATCTTCCCTACTTGATTGAGGGAATGTGCTATTTCGGGATTTTGGGTTATCTCGCCATTTATTTTTCCGATTTTGTTTTCAAAGGAGTTGAACACAGCGATATCTGGTCTCACAGGATGGTTATGGTTCTTACCGCTGGAATTACAATATCAATGTTTTTCTTGGGGTTTGTCGCCGACAAAATTGGAGTGAGGAAAACGCTTATTGTCGCCTTTATTTTCCTTTTGTTAGGAAGAGTTCTTATATCGTCCGGCTACTATCTCGGACTTGAGCCGGGTTTATGGGGCGGGCTTCATCTTATCACTATGCTCGGCATTCTGATTGTTGTGATTGGATACGGGATGTATCAGCCGGCGGCTTATGCGGGAGTGAGGGAGATAACAACCGAAAAAACTTCTTCTATGGCTTTTGCGATGCTTTATGCTTTGATGAATCTCGGCGGCTATCTTCCAACATTCGCTTTTCTTGTCAGAGACAAAGAGTATCTTGGGTGGGGTATCCCCGGGGCTTTCTGGGTCTATACTTTCTTTACATTTGTGGCGCTTTTAGCAACATTGACAATTTTGTCGGGCAGTGTTTATAAAGACGCTGTTGAAAAGGCGAGGGCTGAGAAGGGAATGGTTCCGCTTTCAGAGGAAAAGCCGAAAGAAAAGAAAAATTTTATTGATTGGCTTAAGAACCATCCGCTAACAGATTTAAAATTTGCCTTTTTCATTTTTGCCTTGATTCCAGTCCAGACGCTTTTTACATACAACTGGCTTATTCTTCCCCAATACATAAGCAGATGCTACGAAGGATGGATAGGAGAAAAATTTGAAATTGCCTCAAATTTCAATCCAATACTTATTTTCATTTTTGTTCCAATTATCACCGCTTTAACTTACAAAAGAAAAGTTTACAATATGATGATTTTGGGGACTTTTGTTATGGCTGCGCCAGCGTTTTTCCTTTCGCTCGGAACAAATTTCTGGACTTTGCTTTCCTATCTCGTTTTTATGACCATAGGAGAAGCAATGTGGCAGCCGAGGTTTTTGCAATATGCAGCGGAAATTGCGCCTCAGGGAAGAACGGGAGAGTATATGGGTGTTGCCCAACTGCCTTGGTTCTTGACAAAACTTCTCGTGCCGGCGATTTATTCTGGTTATATGATTGAAAAATACTGCCCCGCAGAGGGAGTGAAAGACCCTCAAACAATGTGGATAATTTTTGGCTTGATAGCCATTGCCTCTCCGATTCTTCTCCTTATTGCAAAGCCGTGGGTGGGAAAAGATTTTAAAACAAAAGCGGAGTAGAAAATGGACAAGTTTAACCTTGTTGTAATAGGCGGCGGACCGGGCGGCTATGTGGCTGCAATAAGAGCGGCTCAACTAAAAATGAGCGTCGCTCTTATTGAAAAAGAGAGCGCATTGGGAGGAACTTGTCTTAATGTAGGTTGCATTCCTTCAAAAGTGCTTCTTGAAGCGACGGAAAATTACTATAAGATAAAATCCGTTTTCGGCGAGATGGGGATGATTTGCCCAGAAGTTAAAATGGATTTGGCAAAATTAATGGAAAGAAAAGAGAAGGTTGTAAAGGAACTTACCGACGGAATAGCGGTTTTGATGAAGAAAAACGGCGTCAAAGTTTTTAAAGGGATTGGAACGATTCCCACTAAGGGAAAAATCGTTGTGTCAAACTCAGAAGGCGAAATTGAAATTGAAGCAGAAAAAATTTTGATTGCCTTTGGAAGTGTTCCAATTGAACTTCCTTTTCTTGCTTTTGACCATAAGGTTGTTATTGATTCTACAGACGCTTTAAACATTGAAACAATTCCTGAAAAAATGGTCATCATAGGAGCTGGAGCTATAGGGCTTGAACTCGGAAGCGTCTATTCAAGACTTGGAAGCAAGGTTACATTTGTTGAACTTCTTCCGAGGATTGCTCCTTTTGCAGACGAACAAT
>Ga0272448_1006360_pt1 | contig 12793 bp, 13 predicted proteins | sample YNPCB0191_FD_202220 | JGI IMG/M metagenome (GOLD analysis project Ga0272448, IMG submission 202220) | Hot spring sediment microbial communities from Yellowstone National Park, WY, United States - YNP-CB-019-1 | ecosystem: Environmental > Aquatic > Thermal springs > Hot (42-90C) > Sediment...
GCAGCCTCCGGATTAATTAGGCCACCAAGACTTCTGGAGGGTGCTTCCCATGGCCTCCGGATGACATCTACGGTTACAAGGTAAATCAGGTCATCAAGCTGCCTATCAGGTAATATCATGCCCGTATCGATGTAGCGGATGTAATCTGACCACTTGAGAAGAAGACACTGGGAATTTTTGGGGGTATCGGCCACTTCATTTTGCGTGCGGGTCAGGATCTCCTGTATTGTTTTTTCTATGGGAAAAAGATCAGAGGAGGAGTAATCGGGAATTTTGATCCAGCTCAGGTTCCTGATCTCATAAGCTTGGGCAGGGATGCTTGTTCCAGAGGACAGAATCAGCAAGGGACTTGACAAAATCAATAAAACTAAAATTATGCGCCATTTAGCCTTTATTTCCTCACCTCCTTAATACTCATTCCAATCATGAGAATTGTAAAGAGGCGCGATCCAGGAATCGGTCTCAGAAGGTGCTTCAGATCTTTCACGGTCAAGAAGGGTTAAGACTTTCTTTATCCAAAAAGAGCAGTTTTGGGATCAGCTACCCTTTTTTGCTCATCAGCGCTCGCGCCCTGTAAAACCAGCCACCAGCTCCAATACCAAGAAACATTATTCCTAAATTCAAAAGCCAACGAACCAGAACCCAGTTGACCATCATTCCCTCAAAAGCAAGACCAGCAATTGAAAAGATTAAGCCAATACCTACCAAAAACGAGTTAAACCAATCAAGGGGATTCCACTTGGCCAGGGTTAACCAGCTTTCCTCTCCCTTTCGGATCCTGCGGGAGTTTCTTGTACCGATTATTCCTCCAATGATCCCCAGGGTTGCTCCCAAAAAACCACAAATCAAGTTTAAGATGAGGATTTCTTCCTGGGTCATTCTTTCCTCCCTCAATACCAAATCTTGATAATTATTTTAGCTCAAATTTATGGTGGTCAACTGAGGAAGATTGGTTTAAAGGTCCTTGGAAGGTGATCCTAAAAGCTCAATGAGACCTGGCTCTTTGAGCCCGAAAATCTTCAGGACTTTTTGGACGAGACCTTCAAACTCGACCATTCCCTGACGCGCCTGGAAGGCAACTCCTCCTTTACCGAGTCCTCGCCTTCCCAGGAAAGCTCCACCATTGGAGGATCTAGGATCGTGATGGGGACCGAAGGAATTGATAGGGCGAGTCCCATGAATTTAAGAAAGTCCTCTTAATCTTTCTTATCTGTGAGCCTGGAGCCTTGTTTCTTGGAGTACATGGTGCATAAAGCCCTTTTCTGCAGCAGGCTTTCGAGATGCTTTGCTTAAAACGAAGGGTAAGATGACGATTTATTTGAAGGGAATTGCTTTATAAAATTCTTTGAAAATTTTAAAAAAGTACTTGCAATGATACTAAATGTAGTATAATATGGAGGTTGCAATGAAAATTGAAAAATTGGTCCAGTGGTTGCTTTCTGAACCAGCGCAAATGCGATTTGAAGAGGTTGAGAAAATTCTGAAACATGAGGGTTGGCATCTGGACCGTATTAAAGGAAGTCACCATATATTTGTTAAAGGTGCTTTGACTATAGTGTTACCAGTGCATAAGGGCATTGTAAAAAGAGAATATTTAAGGAGAGAGATTATAAGAAAGTTAGACTTGGAGGAAAAATATGGAAAAAAATAAGATGAAAATTAAAGAGAGAGTTGAAGAATATTTAAAGCTTCCCTATACAATTAAGCTCATTAAGGAAGAGGATGGGACTTACTATGTTTCTGTAGAAGAGCTTCCTGGTTGTGCCACTATGGGGGATACCCTGGAAGAAGCCATGGCAATGATCAAGGAAGCTATGGAAGGGTGGATCGAAAGCAACCTGGAAAGAGGTCTTGAGATTCCTCTTCCTGAGTCTATGAAAGAATATAGCGGCAAGTTTCTTGTAAGAGTTCCTGCTTCTTTACATAGGAGATTAGTTGAACAAGCAAAAAAAGAAGGTGTAAGTTTGAATCAACTTGTTGTTTCTCTGCTCTCGGAGAAAATTACTTTAAAGGAAATAAAGGAAGAGTTAATTAGAGAAATCAGCATGCTCGAGAAAAGTCCAAATGTCTGATCTAAGAAAGTTGTTGTAATGGGAAAAATGAATTGGAAGGATGAACATGGAAGAGTGGCAAGTTACAGCATACAATGATTTTATTAAGGCTCTGCATTTAGATTCCTTTATCGTATTAGAATTGTCTGCTAAAAAGGAGAAAGATTTTTCCCCTCCTGCAGTTATCAAAATTGAGAATGAGCCTATTATAAAAATCTTGGAGACAAAAAGTTCGAGGCTTATGTCAAATATACGCTCAAGGCTACGAAAAAGGGAGATCATAAAGAAGGCTTAATAATATCTGTGACTTACCTGGTGGTCTATTCTTCAGATATCGAAATAAACGATGACGTCTTTAAACCGTTTAGTCAGAGTGCTTTAGTACTGCACACTTGGCCATACTTTAGGAATTTTGTTCACGAAACTACTATGCTTATGGGATTACCTCCCCTAATTTTAGATGCAGTTCCTTTCGGTAAAAACAAACAAAAGAAAAGAATTGCAAAATCGGATAAATCCATATAGTAATGAGCCTGTTGCCTCAAAATCTTAAAGCCTCTCTGCTATGACCAAGAGCATTCAAATTTCGGATAGAAAGCTTTTGGATGCTCTTGCACAAGTTTTCATCAGTTACGTCAAAAGTGCTCACTCTTTTACATCACCCCCCACTCCACGGTTTACCTTTACATTACCCCCACTCCACAGTTTACCCTATCCTCTTGAGGAGAAACCTCATTTCCCTTTCCCCGGGAATAGGAGGAAAGCTTTGGCCCGTCTAAGCAAGAGTCAATGTTGGTTAATCTAGAGGTTTGGAATACTTAAAAGTTAATATCAAGGAACACCTGATGCAGTGCACAATTTGAAACTATCCAATCTGTCGCATGAGATTTTTTGTATTCTTATAAAGACTGAGATACATGCGGTAATATCGGTTATAGAGGCTATGAGCTGCTAACTCAGGGGAGATCACTTGTTTAATTTTTACCCATCGCGAGGCTTCTGTAGTACTAGAAAACAATCCTACACCAACGCCAGCCATAAAGGCATCTCCATAACTGGCACCAATTTGCTGCTCAGGAACGTATTGATGAATATTTGCAATATCGCTGACCAACTGTAGCCAAAATGCGTTTTTAGTCCCACCTCCGACAGCAAAAATTCGTTTAGCAACAATTCCTTCTTTTTTCATCGCGTCAAGATTATGTCGAATAGCAAAGCCAACTGATTCTAAAATTGCTCGATAAATATCCGCCCGCGTATGGCTAAGAGTTAAGCCGAACAAAACCCCCTTAGCCATTGGGTCATGAATGGGAGTACGTTCTCCAGCAAAATAGGGCAAGACTATTAACCCTCGAGAACCCGGAGCTGATGATTCAGCAAGTTTAGCTAATAAAGCGTAGGCGTTTCCTCTTCCTAATCGCTCAGCTTCCATTTCCTGAATACCAAACTGATCACGGAACCATGTCGTCAAACTGCCAGCCGTTGCAGTGCCACCTGCAACAACGAAGGTGTTTTTTTCCAGGAAAGGAGCACTCCAAAATTTGTCGGAAGGACACAGGGTTTTCGTCCTAAGAATAAAAAAAGTACTGCTTCCATACATCAGCATCATATCGCCGGCTTCTTCTAACCCAGCGCTGACGGATTCAGCCGCAGCATCGGCAGTTCCAGTAATCACTGGCGTGCCTGCTAACAATCCTGTCACCCGAGATGCCTCTGAGGTTATCCTTCCTGCTATCTCACAACTCCAGGTTGGGCGCGGTAGCTTATTTGATGGGCAAACATGATGCGCTATTTCATTTGACCAATTTAGTTTATTGAGGTCAAAAAGAGGTGCAAAAGCTGTAGCATCATAGAAATCAATAGTAGCCTCTCCTGTGAGCTTTAAATTGAGATAGCCACTTCCATTTACTATTAAGTGGGTCTTCCGCCATACTTCTGGTTCATTCCGCCTAATCCATAAAACTTTAGGTGCAGCAGATTGGGAAGTGAGTTTTACCCCAAATAATTTTTCAAGTTCCGCAATCTCTCGAGTTGCCCTAGTATCAATTCCATAAAGAATGGCGGGCCTCAGCGCCTGTCCTTCTGAATCCACAGGCACCACTGCCGGTGAAATAGTGCTAATACCCATGCTAATGACTTGTCGCGGGTCTACTTTACTGTTCTCCAAGAGCGCATGACAAATTTCCAAGAAATCATGCCACCATACCTTTTCTGGGTCGTGCTCATAATAACCTGGCTTAGGCATATCCACAACATGGTCCACGGTCTTACTGGCCACGACTTCGCCTGTTTCTTTAACAAGAACTCCTTTGGAAGAATATGTTCCAACATCAACTCCCATAAGGTAGCGCATAGTAGATCTTACCCCCCTTCTTTAAAAGACAACGGCTCAGATCAAAATAGCACCGTCTCTTATAACTGGCTGATCGTCTATAAATACTGCTCCTTCTTTTCGAAGATCTTTAATAATGTCCCAATGGATTGCTGATTGGTTAGTACCGCCGCACTCTGGATATGCTCTGCCCAGGGCAATATGCACTGTACCTCTCATTTTCTCGTCTAACAAAATGTCTTTGCAGAAAATATTAATGTGAGGATTGGTACCGATTCCAAATTCTCCAATTCGACTAGCCCCAGGATCTGTGTCCAGAATTGCACGTAAGAAATCTTGATTGGTTGTGGACTTAGCTTCAACCAATGTACCCCTTTCCCATCTTAAATATATATCTTGAACAAGGCGGCCGCTCAAAACACCAGGAAATTCAAAAGTGATATAGCCGTCCACTGTACTTTCCACCGGTGCGGTTGCAATTTCGCCATCGGGCATATTATTGTGTCCCATCGCTATAACCCAATTTCTTCCTTCAATTGAAAAAGTTAAATCGGTATTATAACCTAGGATATGCACCCAATGTCTGTTTTTCAGCTGGTTAATAGAAGTTTTCCATTGCTGATTTTCTTTTTCCCAATCCAGTAAGCAGGCTTTGAAAAACATTTCCATCAGAGTTTCTTCATCTACTTCAGCCTGTTGGGCTAGGGAGGCATTGGGAACTCTCACTAAACACCAGCGCGTCTTCTCCCACCTCAGTGCTGATATTTTCCCCATTGCAGCTTGGTTAGCCGATAGCCGCTCAGCAGGTATATCCCAAAACTCACTTGGATTATGGGCTCCTCTCAGGCCAAAATAAACATCCGCCCAATCCATCCCAAAAGCTTCAATTTCAGGTATCCAGGCTATCTGTTCTTTATTGCCATACTTTAGTAATAGATGCCTCAACTCTTCAGAAAGAAATTGAACCTGTGGATAGCCTCCCGCTTTAATTGTAGCTTCATATACAGCTCTGGCGAGTGGAAAGGTTTCAAGCTCTACCATGGCAATCATTACGCGCTCTCCAGGCTTAACTGAGGCAGAATAGTGAACTAACAGCTCTCCTAATTGATTCCAGCGCCCGTCCATGTTAACCTCCTATTATAAATTTCGCAATGAAGCACGGAATTTACGAACTTTCTCCATAAATTCCATGACTCTTGCTGGATCAACTTCGTTCCAAATGTATCCCTCGCGCTTGAAAGCTGTGCCGACAACAGCGCCATCAGCAACTGCGAGTTGCTCTTCAACGTTTGAAAACCGCACACCGGTATTAGCAAAAACAGGTACCTCAGGCACGGCCTCTTTAACCTGTTTCAGAACTTGAACGTTAATCTCTTCTCCCGCCGTCAGGCCTGAGACACATAAAGCATCGGGGCGGGCGTTGAACACTGTAGAACGTGCGATATCAACCACATTGCGGTTTCCAAGATAAGCAGCAGATTCGGGGACAATATTAAAAAAAAGTTTAATCTGCCCGCCATTCAAGCGATACTGGTGGCGAACCACTTCGCCACAATTTGTATCCCACAAACCAAAATCGCTGGCATATACTCCGGTAAATACTTCCCGGACAAAAGCTGCTCCTGTTGCTATGGCAAGATCTATTGTAGCTACTGGGTCCCAAAGTACATTTACGCCGAAAGGTACCCGAATTTCTGAACTAAGTTCCCCAATGATCCTTGCCATACTGATCGTAGTTATTGGTTCTACTCGAGTCTGGTAAGGCACGCTGGCTTCATTGGAAAACATAATTGCATCGACCCCACAATCTTGAAGCGCACGTAAGTCATGGCGGGCCCGATTAATTATCCATTTCAGACCTTTGTCAGCTTTGTAACTTGGATCACCTGGTAATGCTTCTAAGTGGCACATGGCAATAATAGGTTTTTCAACCCTGAATAAATCTTTGAGCCGTTGCATGCTAAAAAATCCCCTCCTCTCATTTTGTTTTAAAAAGCGTAGCGACCCAAGGAAATTTAATCCTCATCTCCAGCCACAACAACTTTAACTTTAGCCTCAATTAAGCGTCTGGCTAAATGCTCAGGGGGAGGCGCATCAGTAACAAGTTTATGAATTTGGTTAAACGAAGCCACATGTACGAAAGCAACTTTGTCGAACTTGCTTGAATCAGCAACGAGGATGACTTCCTTAGCGCTTTTGATCATCGCTCTTTTAACCAAAGCGTCATCCCAGTTGTATTCCGTTAACCCAACCTCTGAATCGATACAACCTATGCCCAGGAACAAACGATCAACAAATAATTCTTGGAAAGCCAAACGGGTCAGATCTCCAACCAAAGAAGCCTCGCCAGGTCGAACAATTCCACCAGGGAGGATCAGACGGATACCAGGTTGATTAAACAAAAGATTGGCAATACGCAGACTTGGCGTGATAATAGTCAAATTTCGTCTCTCTATCAGGTTTTTCGCAACCTCCAATGTAGTTGTTCCCACGTCGAGGGCAATGCTATCGCCTTCAACTACCATTTTCGCAGCACAGGCACCAATTTTCTGTTTTGCCTCGGAAGCCTCAGTTGACCTGAGCAAGAATGGAGGTTCATAGCTACGGCCATGAGCGCTGACTGCCCCGCCATGAACCCTCCGAATCAAACCTTCTTTTTCGAGCTCGATCAGGTCTCGGCGGATGGTCATTTTGGAAACATTCAAGTTTTTAGCCAGTTCAACCACGCTCACAGAGCCGCAACTTTCAATTTCTTGTAAAATATAAGAATGCCTTGACTCCCTAAGTGACATTCATTAGGCTCTCTTCTATTTTTACTAAGATTATGTTCATTAAAATTATGTTCACTAATTTACCGACCCTTGGGCTTAAGTTTTTGAACATTGCTGTAATAGTTAATTACCATAACTAATAAAAGCAGCAATCCCCATATAAAATCGCGGAAGAAATTGCTTCCAGTAACCTTTAAAAGCACCATGTTGAATCCTGTGGCTAAGAATTGAAGAATTATTAAGCCTAAAACAACCCCCGAGAGCTTGCCAAAACCACCTGTTACCGCAACTCCACCGAGGACTGTGATCAAAATGGTCATCAGGATGTAGGAAGTCCCGTAGTCAGCATATGCCGCATTGGTCCGCGTGAGGATGATAATCCCGGAAATTGCGGAAAGTAACCCAATGATAGTGTGGGTCCATAGGATAATACTTTTATTGTTAATTCCTGAAAACTGCGCTGCAGTTGGATTCGTCCCTAACATGTACATTTTGAAACCGAAGGCAGTTCGATTTAGCAAAATTGAAATGGCTAAAAAGACAAATATAAAAATCAAAAAGGGTATAGGAATTCCTAAGAGTTTGCCGATACCAATAAAAAGTACTTGCTCTGGGAATTTTGATACTGGAGTACCTCCTGTAATACCAACAGTGATTCCTGTGTAAAGTGTTAACGTACTGAGAGTGGCTAAGATTGCTGGGACGCCCACGCGACCAATTAATAGCCCGTTAATCATGCCGCAAATCAAACCGGTAGCCAGTGCAACCAAGACTGCCAAAAAAAATGTCAGCCACACCTGGGTATCGCTAGCTCCTGGAGGAAGCAGGTTTTTTAGAATAAGGCCAGCTAGTACTGCAGAAAGATTGGCTGTACCTGTAATCGAAAGATCAACCCCGCCAATCAAAAAAGAAAGAGCCATTCCAATGCTTAGAATTCCCAATTCAGAAATTTGAAATGCCATTGAAGTCAAATTATTAATTGTGGGGAAGGTATGTGGTTCCAACATGCTCATCAAGACAAAGATAAAAATGGCGATGAACACTAACAGAACTTGGTATCCGTCCCAGCCCAACTTTTTAATTAAGGCTTTAGGCTGAGTTTGCTCGAAAATTTTTTTATAAAGGGCCTTCATTCGTTAATCTCCTGCTTGCCTTTAATCAGTCACTTCGGAAACCATTTGTTGACGGAGGTGCCGAGCGCGAATGGCAGGTATCGATGTTCCTATAACCAAGGCAACTCCCACAAATAACTTTTGCCAGTAGGCTGGAATTCCCAGCATAACTAGGCTGGTTTTCATAATGGTCACAAACAAAACGCCAAGAAGCGAGCCTATGACCGAACCGCGTCCTCCTGTTATTGCAGCCCCACCTAAAACAACCGCTGCAATCACGTCAAGCTCGGTACCCATTAGAGCTGCTGGCTGGGCATTGCGCACAAAAGTTGCCAGCGTGACCCCTGCAATGGCCGATAAAACACCCACAGTGCCATAAATAACATATTCAATTTGACGTAAGTTGAAGCCACTACGTTCAGCAACCTCCCGGTTGCCCCCCATGGCAAAAATCCCTCGACCGATCATGGTATATTTCAAAAACCACCATACCAAAAGCGCAACTGCGATCATGATAAGAACTGCAGGATGTAGACCAACTGATCCACCCAGAGGGTTTTGCACAGTAACAAGAGCCATCTTAGAAAAAGGAATCATTTGACCTGGCAGGTTAAATATAGCAAGACTGCCCAAAAAAAACAAACTGAATCCGTAATACATACTGGATGTGCCAAGGGTAACTATTAAAGTGGGGATTTTAAGCCAGGAGATAAAAAAGGCGTTGATGAGTCCCAAAAATAGGCCTATTGACGCAGCAATTGCGTAAACCAACAAAACAGAGCCTTGATAATGGGCGTTGATCAATAGCCTGACTGTTGCATAGGTGGAGAGCGCCGCAATAGCTGGGAAAGAGACATCAATTCCTCCGGAGATAATCACAATCAAAACACCCATTGCCAAAATGCCATAAATCGTGGCATTGCGCAGGATATCAAACATATTTGCTATCGAGAAAAAGGCGGGATTAACAACTCCCGTCAGGACAGAGAGAACAATTACTGCAATGCCAATAATAAACTCTTGGGTTCGTAAAATCCGCTTCATTGTTTTAATTGCCCCTTAGATCCAGACTTTCAAAAATTGGACTCATGCTGTGGTTAACATTGTGTTCAATTGACCTTCGGTGAGATCTTGGCGTAGGAATTCCCCTACAATCCTACCCCTTTTCATCAGCAGGATGCGATGGCAGACTTGCAAAAGTTCTGGGACATCATCAGAGATCACGATAAGGGCCATTCCCTGGCGAGCAAGATCACGAATAATCTTATGAATTTCTACCTTAGACCCTACATCGATCCCTACCGTGGGACCATTAAGGATTAAGACTTTAGGCCGACTCGCTAACCACTTGGCTAGAACGATACGTTGCTGGTTTCCCCCTGATAAAGAGTTCGCAGGTAAATCTGGTGAAGGAGTATGAACACTAAGACGCTCTAACCATTCTCGAACAGTATTCTGAACTACTCTCTGATTAATCAACCGCAGAGTATTGAGCATCTTATCAATTACGCGGACTACAATGTTCTTTCCAATTGCCTGTTTAAGAAATAGCCCCTCATTCAAGCGATCATCAGGAACATAACCAATTCCGTATTTAATGGCATCTTGAACGCTGTTTAACTTTACGGGTTTTCCCTCGATGTAGATATTGCCTGACTCAGCCGGCAATATACCGAAAAGCGACAAAGCTAAAGCAGTTCTTCCAGAGCCAAGCAATCCAGTAATTCCCAGGATTTCCCCGGCCCTTAATGTAAAAGATACTTCATAGAAACTGTGCCTGCGATAAAGATTTTTGACCTCCAAAATTACTGGAGCCTCCTGGAAAATTTCCTGGGTGGTAGCTGACTCATAAACCAAGTCACGGCCTATCATATATTTAACTATTGTTGCGCGATCAATTGCGCCTGCCTCGCCATCAAAGACTTTCATGCCGTTACGAAGGATAACAATACGATCGGCGATTTCTAAAACCTCGTCGAGTTTATGACTTACAAAGAGGATTGAAATGCCCTTTTTCTTTAAATTATTAATCACTTCAAACAAGGCTCGGGCTTCTTTCTGGGTCAAGGCGGTAGTTGGTTCATCCATGATAATCAGGCGAGCATTCTGTAAGAGCGCTCGCGCAATTGCTACCAGCTGACGATTGGCCACCGATAGATCGCTTACCTGACGCTCCAGGTTTATCTGAACATTAATCTTGTCCAGCGCTTCACGAGCGATCTTGAAAACTTCTTTCCAGTTTATGAATCGACGATTGGCAGAAATCTCCTCATCAAGCGCAAGATTCTCGGCGACTGTGAGGTTAGGAAAAAGAGAAAAATCTTGATAAATGACCTCAATTCCTTCTCGAATCGCCTCAATCGGATACAACCGCTTATAAGTCCGCCTATCAATTTGAATTTCACCGGAATCTGGAGCATGCACTCCAGAAAGCACTTTTATTAAGGTAGATTTACCAGATCCGTTCTCGCCGATCAGACAGCAAACCTCCCCCTGCCGAAGAGTCAGGCTTACTTCCTGAAGCGCTTTGACACCGGCAAAGCTCTTGCTGATATTATTTAACCTAATGAACTCCACACCTTTAGAGCTACTCATAGAAAAATTCTCAATTTCTTATCAGCTCGGGGATGGCCGGTTGTTTTTGAAATCGGCCACCCCCGAGCCTCTTGATCTTAATTTGACCCCTTAGAAATTGTATTGATCCATATTACTCGTATCGCAATCCACCCAGGCGGAGCCGTAGAGTACTTTGCCAACCAGCTTAATCTTCTCGTAACCGGGGATGCCGAGGTCCATTCCATCAACGATTTTCTTACCCTGCAAGATCATCAAAGCGACCTTGTTCATGGCATAACCTGCTAACTTCGGGTCCCAAAAGCAAATAAGGCTAATGGCCCCCGCCTTAAGTAAATCCCCTGCATAAGAAGGGATACTGGTGCCTACAACAGCAATCTTACCCGCCAGGCCAGCCTCTTGTATGGCCTGACCGGCACCTACTACATCATAGGCATCTGAACCCTGGACGCCTTTGATGTCAGGGTAGGTCTTTAAGAGGTCTTTCATGATCTCATATGCCTTCTGCATATTGCTTTCTGAAACATTCTTTGTTCCCACCATCTGCATCTTCGGATATTTTTCCTTCTGCCAGGCTACAGCGGCATCTACCCATTCATTGTGGGTAGTGGAACTCAGCGAGCCAACGAAGACTACATATTTCCCTTCATAGTTCATCCTCTTGGCCAGCTCGTCCATCAAGTGGCGACCATATGCGGCATTATCGAAAGCCTCAATATCGTATGTAACATTCTGCGCATTGGCAGCCTCATGGCTGATTACTACGATCCCCTGATCCATTGCTTTCTTTAATGCGGGCTCTAATGTCTCAGTCTGATATGGAACTACCAGCAAGGCATTAGGACTTTGGGAAATAGCGTCTTCGACTGCCTGTAATTGAAGAGCTGCATCAAATTTGGATGGACTAATCTGAACTGCATTGACTCCAGTGTCTTTGGCGAACTGCTTGACGCCAACCTCCATGCGATCAAACCAGTTGCATGCCCCTTTTACAACGGTAATAAACTTTAGTTCACTGGGCTTAACCTGCTCGGTCGCTTGAGCTGGCGAAGTCTGTGTCGGAGTTGGGGTAGTCTGTGTCGGAGTTGGTGCCGCCGGAGCGCAGGCAACCAATAACAAAATTAACGTTAACAACATCGTCCCTATTAAATAAAACTTCTTTCTCATTTCCTCCCTCCTCAATTTTCCAAAATTCTGCTCTTCAAAAAGCATATTGGCTTGGTAAACCTATCAAAAACGCGAAATGATCACCCCCTTCTAAAATTTTAAAGTTTATTAAACGCCTAAAGGAAATTTTGATCGGATTAAGGTCCAGATATAATCCAAAAGAAGTCGGGTCGCTTTTGTTTCTTTTTGTTAATTCAATCATTTTTTTGTTATTTATTTTATATTTCGAACAATTTCCTTTGTCAATATCATTCGATTAAATTTTTTTGCCCTTTAAACAGCACAAGCTATCCATACATATTGCCAGGTAGTTAAAAAATTCCAGTGTCATTTAATCTATACCGCAACCTGTGCTTTACATCGCTGTCCATTGGATCTTATCCTCACTTATCCTTGACGAGACTAAATTATTCAAGAATAAGAAGGCAAACTTCTCTTATAACTTCCATTACTCTTTTCACTGGTAATAATGAGAATCTTCTTTGAATGAAAATCTTCTTTGCCACTTGAGGGTAGAGCGGAGCAGGCGGGAGGGCTAAAAGGCGTTAATTTTCAGAAAACCTGTAAGATAAACCGTATAGCCAATTCTGGAAATAGCCCTTTTTGGAATTGTAAATTACCGTTTTAGATAAAATAAAAGCATAACGGGGCTCGCAAAAGAGCCCCGTTATGGCAAAAATTTAGAAAACGCCCCTAAACTTCTTCCGAGTGAGCAACAGACAGGAGAGAATCTCCCTCATTAACGGCCAGGGAGGTCAGCAAGAACACGATGAGTCCGTCGTGCCC
>Ga0272448_1006362_pt1 | contig 12787 bp, 8 predicted proteins | sample YNPCB0191_FD_202220 | JGI IMG/M metagenome (GOLD analysis project Ga0272448, IMG submission 202220) | Hot spring sediment microbial communities from Yellowstone National Park, WY, United States - YNP-CB-019-1 | ecosystem: Environmental > Aquatic > Thermal springs > Hot (42-90C) > Sediment...
CTTCCGCCGTCTTGTGAAAATCCAGGTGATCGCGCGCGATGTTCGTGAAGACGCCGCAGTCGAACTCGCAGCCCAGCACGCGGCCCTGATACAGGCCGTGGGAGCTGACCTCCATCGCCACGACCTCTACGCCTTGATCCGCCATCAACCGCAATATCCGCTGCAGATCAACCGACTCAGGCGTAGTGTGTTTGGTAGATAGAGAACTCTCCCCCACACGAGCCCCTAGCGTGCCGATAAGACCAGTCTTCCTGCCCGCCGCGGCGAATATCGACTGTATCAGATGCGTCACGGTGGTCTTGCCGCTTGTGCCCGTGACTCCGATAAGCACAAGCTCGCGAGACGGATAGCCGAAAAACGGCGCGGCGATCTCGCCCATCGCTCGCCGGCCGTCGTCGACAACCACGCAAGGGACTCCGGCCTCAACCGCACACGCGACGGGTCTCTCGGCGACGAGGGCTACCGCGCCGGATGCAAGCGCGTCGGGGATGAAGTCGTGGCCGTCGAAAGTGCCTCCTTTCATCGCGACGAACAAGTTGCCGGGCTCGACGGCGCGGCTGTCGTAGGCGATGCCGGTGATTCGAGCGTCGCCGTCTCTTATCGTGCGAGCGCCGGTAATGTTCTGCTTTAGCTCGGAGAACTGCATTTCTCTAAGATTATAACGCCGCAAGGCCCCGACAGGCTTCGGGCGAGTCCGTTGGCTCGCGAGCTGATCGCCGGAACGCACGCGGACTCCAGCAAACGTCCGGCTCCTCCGACAATTCCGCTGAAGGAACCGGCAGGTCACGCGAGTAAAAAGATGGGGTTGTGAGACACAGAACAAGACTCGCCCAGTGATCTTGTCCGATTGCTGCACAACCCCATTCTACGGCGGCCGGCCGACCGGCCGACCGGCTCGCCTGCCCTTCGCGGAGCACTGCCCGCTCTTCCGCGAAGAGCCGAGCAAAATGGGACTGCGGAGGGAGGTGCCGGTTCGCCCAAGTCCCGTCATCTCCCTTCTGCCCGCGGCCCCAAACCCCAGAACGAAGGTGTCCGCGGACACCTTTCTTCCGGGGTCTCGGCCGGTCATACCAACCTCCTTCGGTCCGGATGATTCGGCTGCGGTTCGGATTTTGGCCGCGCATCGGCGGGCACTCTGTAGTACCACAGCGCTTTCTCGACGATCTCTCTAAAGACCGGCGCCGCGACGGTTGCTCCGTAGTGCGAACCCTTCGGCCTGTTGACGACGACGGCCACCACCAGCCGGGGCTTCTCCGCAGGCGCAAAACCGATGAATGACGCCACGAACGCGCCGGGCAGATAGCCCCGCCCATTGGGACTGGCGATCTGTGCGCTGCCGGTCTTGCCGGCGACGACGCGGCCCTCGATCCGAGCGTTCTTGCCGGTGCCCTCCTCGACGCAATCGACCAGCATCTTGGTAAGCAAGTCAGCGGCCCGCCGAGAGATAACCCGACGGCTCCGGCGCATAGGCAGCGGCTCGGCGACATTGTTGCGATATCGTACCTCGCGGATTATCCTGGGCGGGACATACACGCCGCCGTTGGCAATCGTCGCGTAAACGCAAGCCATCTGCAGCGGGGTTACGGCAATGCCCTGGCCGAATCCCACGTTGGCAAGCTGGATAAGCGGCCACTTATCCGCCGGGGCAAGGCGTCCGACCGCCTCGCACCCGAACCCCGCGCCGGTGCGGTCCAAGAGGCCGAATGCCCTTTCATATTCCCTGAGCCGTCCGGCTCCCAGACGCATCGCCACATGCGCCGCCCCTATGTTGCAGGAGTAAGCGATGATCTTGGTCATGTTGACCGGCCCGTGGCCGGACTCGAACGGGTGGTGAAGCGAACAGGGCAGACTGCCGCCTGCCAGCCGTTCTCGTCCTTTGCAGCACGCAAAGACGGTGCTAGGCGAGAACCCTTCGTTCAGCGCCGAGGCGATCGTGACTACTTTGAGCGTGCTGCCCGGCTCGTATAGGTCGGCGACCGCGCGGTTTCGCCACGTGGCTGGCGGGAACTTGAGGGCGTCGTTGGGATCGAATGTGGGGTAGTTGGCAAGCGCAAGCACTTCGCCGCTACGCGGGTCCAGAACCAGAGCACACGCACTAGCAGGACGAAAAGCCCGGACCGCACGGGAAAGCGCTTGTTCGGTGATGTGCTGGACGTTGAGATCGATCGTGAGGTACACGTCCGCGCCGTCGCGAGGCTTTCTGATGACGCGTTTGGTCTCGGGGATGATCCGCCGGCGCGCGTCGAGCTCCGCCTGGACGACGCCGTCCCTGCCGGTGAGAATAGGGTTCATCACGTATTCGACGCCTTCGAGGCCGTTGCCGTAGAAACTGGTAAACCCGAGGACATGAGCCGCGAGCGCACCGGCGGGGTAGATCCTCTTGGTGTCGCGCCGAACTCCGATCCCGTCCAGCCTTTCCCAGCGCGTCCTGCCGTTCTCGACAACCTTCCAGCCTCGGCTGACCAACTCGCCCAGCCGCGGATCGACGTTCTTCGCCAGCCAGATGGTGCTTTTCGGCTGCTGCATCATCCGGCGGTAGGCGTCCTGGTCGCCGCCGATGAGCCACCTGAGGCGCGCGGCGGTCAGCGCGGGGTCTTTGAGCTCCCGCCGATTTGCATAGATCGTGACGGTATGAATGCTCACCGCCAGAGGTCGGCCCACGCGATCATAGATGGACCCTCTGAGTGCGGGTATGGACATTCGGCGGAGCCGGAAGTACTCCGCCCATTTGGTGAACTGCTCGGCCCTACAGATCTGGATGAAGACAAGCTTCCCTGCAAGCGCGGTAAACAGGACAAGGAATCCTGCCGCCAGCCAAGTCGCTCTCTTCCTAACAAATGCTCTCTTCCGTGAGCTCATCGGCGTCCCATGCGTTTGCCGCAAGCCCCCGGCACGGCGAGGCTGAAACGCGCCGCAGCCGGGCCGGAGGAGCGGTCGAGTTACTCGTCCGCGCGCGCGACGGCGGCGGGTTTGTGCAAGTAATCGTATTGAGTGGCACAGACCATGCCCGCGTGCTGCGCAGCGGCGGTTATGTAGTGCGGGCTGGATCGACGAACCAGCTCCACGGTAAGCCGCTCGTTTCTAATCTTCTCGAGCCTCCAAGTCTGCGTCAGCCTGCTCTTGTTGTACGAGACCGCGGTGAGGCCGGCATAGACCGCGATGTAGAAAAACGAGGCCGCCAGAGCCGCCACGATGAACAGGCGGCCGGCCAACCTCCGAAACCGACTCGCGCGGCGTGCCGCGCGGCCGGCCTTCACGGCACGTCTATCGACAACGCGCCCTTCCGTTCGAATATGTCGCTCCCGAACAGCAACCGCCGACATGTTCATCCCCGCCTTCCGAAAGTCCAAGGCCGCTTTGCGGGAGCGCCGGCTCCCGAACCTGCGCGCGGCACGCCTCCGGACCCCTGGACTTTCAAACTCTCTCCGCGCAGCGGAGCTTCGCGCTTCTGCTGCGCCTGCTGATTCTTATCTCCTCTTCGCTCGGAACGATCGGCTTGCGAGTGACGATCCTAACAAGGCGCCTGGCGCCGCACTCACATTTCGGCAGCTTCCCGCACCGGCACACTCCGGAAAGGCGCCGAAAAGTCGATTTCACGATCGCGTCTTCCAACGAATGGAAGCTCACCACACAAATCCTCGCACCCTTCTTGAGAGCCTCTATCGCAGCGGGAAGGCCGATCTGAATCGCTTCCAGCTCCCGGTTCACGGCGATTCTGAGCGCCTGCCACGTTCTGGTCCCCGGGTGAATGGGCTGGTCCCGATAGGCCGCCACGGCGGAAACTATCACATCCGCCAGCTCGCTTGTCCGCGTGATCGGAGCAATCTTTCGCCGCTCGACGATGGCTCGAGCTATCCTGCGCGCGTATCGCTCCTCGCCGTAAGTGCGGATCAGTTCCGCGAGACGCTCTTCCGGATACGTATTGACAATGTGCGCCGCGTCCGGCGTGTCTTCCGCCGGATCCATCTTCATCGACAGGACCTCGTCGCGGCTGAACGAGAATCCGCGGCGAGAATCATCAAGCTGATGACTGCTCACACCCAGGTCGAAGACCGCGCCGTCCAGCTCGGTGATCCCTTGCGAGCGCAGAATCGATTCCAGGTTCCGAAAATCGGCCTTGACGATTCTGACCCTGGCGCCGTAGCGCGCAAGGCGACTACCGGCATATTCGACCGCGTCCGGGTCGCGGTCTATGCCCAACAGCAAGCCGTCGGGCCCGGATCGCTCGATTATCTCCGCCGCGAGCCCTCCGCCGCCCAGCGTCGCGTCAAGGTAGACGCCACCCGGTTTCGGATCAAGCAGCGTGAGTATCTCATTCTTCAGTACCGGCCTGTGGAACGTCGGCATCGGCGTCTTCCTTGAGCAATTGGCTGACGACCGGCCTTAGCGTTTCCGCGGAAGCAATAACGCCGGCAATATCGGCGTTGGCCTGGCGGTATTGCTCGAGAGCCTCCGGGCTCCATATTTCGATTATCTGTCCGCGTCCGCACAGCACCACGGTGTCGCGTATTCCGGCGTATTGTCGATGCTCCTGGGTCAGAGGGACGCGGTTCTGTGAATCGTCGTTAGTGGCAACCATATCCGCGAACAGGTGCCTGGTCCAGCGGACCACATCCGTGTCGAACAGGCCGCGGATGGGGTTGCGTCCGAGCTTTTCTATCGCGGGTGCGATCGTCTTGACAAGATAGTCTTCCGGGAAGCACCAGAGGCAGTTGATGCCCTTGGTGATGAGGAAGTCGTTGCCGAGCCTGTTGCGGAAGGTTTTGGGCATGATGAACCTCCCCGCGGGGTCAACGCTATGTGTGTATGTGCCGTAGAACAACATTGCCGCGCCACTCCCACCGTACTTCCAACAGAACTCCTAGAGGCATGTATTATGGCACCAAGAAAGCTCCCTTGTCAATCCCCGTTGCCTTAAATTTTCATCCAGGCGTCCTCCATGAACACTCCAAATGACTGAAAAATGGTTCGGCGAGCAGCATTATAGCAGACGGCCCTGGGCCGTCACAAGAGCTGTCAGCCCCCTGCGGAAGAATTTTCTTGCCGATTCGCCGGCAGCGCGTCGAGCCTACGCCCAGACAGTTTGGCGTTGCGTGAATCTCGTGATGCTGAACCGGATTCAGCAGCCGCCCAGCGGCGGCGAGCACGTCGAACCAAGGCGGGGGAAAGTCGCGAGCTTTTCCGGGAAGAATTCGGGGTCGGCGCGTACGTGGCTGCGGGTTTTCCGCAGCCACCGGAGGATAGAAAGGATGGAGAGATGATGATCTATAATGTCGGGCCGGCGCCGGGCTCGTCCAGATTTCTGCGGCGTGCTGGCAGGTCACTTAGTCGCGATTGGACTCGCCTGGTCCGGGGTCGACTTCGCGGGCAGGCAGTTTAGGGAAAAGTCTTCCCCGGCTGGCTTTGGACGGCTCTTTCGGATACTCCGCCTCAGTTCCTCAAGAACCACCAGTCCAGTCACCGGCTATAGGAATAATACCCCGCCGCAAAGCGTTCGACAATTACCTGTAGGCCGTATTTTTGTTTCTACCCAGGTAGTATCGCGGTGTAGTGCGTTAGTAGTACGGTGCTCGGGTGCGGAGAAGGGAAAGGGCGTCGGCGATTGTAAGTTCACGAGTGATGGGTGCCGAGACTTCCGAAAAGCATCTCATACTGGGAACCGCGGGCCACGTCGACCACGGCAAGACCACTCTGATCAAGGCCATGACCGGCATCGATACGGACCGGCTCAAAGAGGAGCGGGAACGCGGCCTGACCATAGATCTAGGTTTTGCCTGGCTCAAGCTGCCGAGCGGGATGCTGATCGGGATCGTCGATGTACCCGGTCACGAGCGGTTTCTGAAGAACATGCTCGCCGGGGCGTCCGGAATCGATATTGCGCTCCTGGTAGTCGCTGCGGACGAGGGCGTGATGCCTCAAACGCGCGAGCATGTCGAGATACTCGAGCTGCTTGAGACCAAGCAGGGCGTAGTCGCGCTGACCAAGTGCGACGCCGTGGAGCCCGATTGGCTCGATTTGGTCGAACAGGACGTCAGGGAGTACCTGAAATCCACGTTCCTGCGAGACGCGAACATCGTGCGCGTGTCCGGGACCACCGGCGAGGGCGTGCCGGACCTGGTGGCGGAGATAGATCGTCTGGCACAACAGACACGACAGAGAGCGACGGAAGGGCCTTTCCGGCTGCCCGTGGACCGGGTCTTCACGATAACGGGCTTCGGCACCGTGGTCACGGGCACGCTTGTTTCGGGGGTGCTTAGGGTGGGCGACCCCGTAACGATACTGCCGGAGGCGCTCGACTCACGCGTTCGGCAGATTCAGGTCCACGGAAAGAAGCAGGATGTAGCCTATGCAGGCAGCCGGGTTGCGGTGAACCTTGCGGGGGTCGAGGTAGGAGAACTGGCGCGTGGAAGTGTGCTCGTCCCGCCCGGGTACCTGCAGCCGACCAGGGTCCTCGACGCGTCGGTAACGGTGCTTGGGGACTCACCCCGGGCGCTCACGAATCGCACCCGAGTCAGAGTCCACATCGGCACCGCAGAAGCAATCGGCCGCGCGGCAATCCTCGGCGCCGACGAGATCAAGCCGGGCTCGAAGGGCATGGTACAGCTCAGGCTCGAGAGGCCGGTTGTGGCGGCGCGCGGAGACAGGTTCGTGCTGAGGTTCTATTCACCCATGAGCTTGCTCGGCGGCGGAATAGTGCTGGATCCGACGGCGCCCAAGCATCGGCGAGGCGACCGTTCGGTCATCGAACGACTGGAACGGGCTCTTGAGGGCAATCCGGAAGACATAGTGCTTGACGCGCTTGTGGCTTCGGAAACCGGGCTTGCGCGCGGTCAGATAGTGCAGAGGACCGGCCTTTCCGACGCTGAGGCCCACTCGGCACTGAAAGGGCTGGTTGAAGCGGGCCGTGTCCTGGAGCACCAAGGCAGATACGTCGCGCGGTCGTCGTACGAAGGCTTGGCGGCGCGGATCAAGTCGGCGCTGGAGGCATACCACGCCGCGAATGCGGCGCGGCCGGGCGCGCCTCGCGAAGAGATTCGCGCACTGTTCGGGCCCAGAATGGACCAGAAGGGCTTCCAAACCATAGTAGCACTTATGGCGGAGCGAGGAGAAGTCACGGCGTCCGAGTCGGTGATCAAACTGCCTGGGCACGTGCCGAGCCTCAGCGACAAGCAGAAAGACCTGATGATCCGGATCGGCGAAGCCTACAGGCAGGCCGGGGCGAATCCGCCGCTTCTGTCTCGGATCGACCGAGAATACGGCCCGGAGGGACGAGAGGTAGTCGCGCTGCTTGTGGAGAAGGGCGAGCTGGTCAGGATCACCCCGGATCTGCTCTTCCACCAAGAAGCGCTCGCCCGGATAGAATCATCGCTCAAGCAATACCTGGCAGAGCACGGGCGGATCACGGTGTGGCAGTTCAGAGACTTGATCGGCTCCAGCAGGAAGTACGCGGTTCCGCTGGTGGAATATTTCGATTCGAAGCGCTTGACCAAGCGCGTAGGAGACGATAGGGTGCCGGCACGCTGACGATCCCGACACCCCGCAGACTACGAGGAAGGCAGCATCATGGCAACCAAGGAGTTTCCGCTCGTTCCGAGGGACGTCGAAAGGATTGAGACGCGCTACAGGCGCATAATCACGAAGATTCCGGTTCCGGAGTCGATTCCGCTGCTCGAACAGATGCGCTCGGCAGAACCGCGTTCGATGGGCGGTCAGCCGCCCGTCATCTGGGACAGCGGCCAGGGAGCACTCATCAGAGACCCTTACGGCAATCAGTGGATCGACTTCAGCTCGGGGGTGCTCGTCACAAGCGCCGGCCACTCGCACCCGCGAATCGCGGAAGCAATCAGGCAGACGGTCGGCAGCCACCTCTACCATGCTTATTGCTTCCCCACCGAGATTCGGGCACGGTTGGCGGCAAAGATAAGAAGCCTTCTGCCGGCTCCTCTTTCCAAGGTTTTTCTGCTCACCACAGGTTCGGAAGCTGTGGAGTGCGCGATCAAGCTTGCTCGAACACAAGGGCTGAGCATCGGCGGGCCGACCAAGCGCGTGACGGTTTCGTTCGACAACGCGTTCCACGGGCGGACGATGGGCGCTCAGCTCGCCGGCGGCAGTCCTGCGCTCAAGGAGTGGCTGGGCGGCGAGAGCACGGACTTCGTGCAGGTCCCCTACCCCGACGGCTTTCGCTGCCCGGATACCTCGTTTGAGGTCTTTACACGCACTTTGGCCGAAAAGGGCGTTGACCCGGATTCGGTTTGTGGAGTCATCAGCGAGACTTACCAGGGCTGCAACGCCAAGCTGATCCCGCGGGACTACGCCCAAATGCTCAGGCAGTGGTGCGACAAACACGGGGCCGTCTTGATTCTGGACGAAGTGCAGGCAGGGTTCGGGCGCACGGGAATAATGTTCGGCTTCGAGCACCTGGGCATCGTGCCGGATCTGGCCGTGTTCGGCAAGGGAATCTCCGGTGGGATGCCGCTTTCGGCGGTGGCCGGCACGGAGGAGTTGATGAATCTGTACGGCCCCGGCGAGATGACGTCGACACATTCCGCAAACCCCGTCTGCGCCGCCGCCGCGCTGGCTAATATTGAGGTGATCCTGGAAGAGAACCTGGTGGACAACGCTCGAAGGCTTGAGCCGGTCCTGTTGGAGTCCGGGCGCAAGATGATGCAGGCGTCGGCAGGACGCATCGGACGCGCCGACGGAGCGGGCCTGGTGATGGCGCTGCAGTTCGTCGAACCCGGGACGACGACCCCGGACCCCGACCTCGCATGGGAAGTGGTGCGAATGTCGGTTGAAAGGGGAGTGATGCTGTTCGCGCCGGTCGGCGTGGGAGGCGGCGCCGTGAAGATCAACCCGCCGCTTGTCATCACACAAGATCAGCTTGAAGAAGGGCTTTCGGTGATGGTGGCGGTTGTCGCAGAGGCTGCAGGGGGCCGATGAAACGCGCGATCATGCACGTCCTGAGCCACACGCACTGGGACCGCGAGTGGTACCAGGAGTTCCAGGGCTACCGGCAGAGGCTGGTTTTCCAGATCGACGCGCTGATGGATCTGTTGGAACAGCGGCCCGAATACCGCTACTTCCACCTCGACGGCCAGACCTCGTGCGTCGAGGATTACCTTGAGATTCGGCCCGAGAGCCGCGAACGCCTGCTGGGACATATCAGGTCCGGAAGAATACTAGTCGGGCCTTGGTTCGTGATGCCGGACGAGCTGCTGCTCAGCGGCGAGAGCCTTGTGCGAAACTTGATGCTGGGACACAGGCTTTGCGCGAAGTGGGGCGTCGAGCCGATGCGGATCGGATACGTGACGGATATCTTCGGCCACTGCTCGCAACTGCCGCAGATACTCCGGGGGTTCGGAATCGACGCGGCCATACTGCACCGCGGAACGTCCAACGAGGACGAGAAGTCGGAGATGATCTGGGAAGGCGCGGACGGGTCGTGGGTACTGCTGATCAAGGTCTACCCGGATACCGGCTATCAGGACTTTCTGCAGTATCGCGAGGCACCCGAGGAGGTGCTGCTTGAATATGAACGCAGGAAACTGGAGCTCGCAACCACCAACGTCTTGTTCGCGCTGGACGGCAACGACCACCAGCCCGCCTACTGGAACATCCCCGAACTAATCGACAGGGTCAACGGCGTCTTCAAGAACATAAGATGCATCCACTCCTCGATGCCGGCCTACCTAGCCGACCTGAAGACGGCGATTGGGCCGAACCCGCGCGAAGGGCGCAAGCGTTTCAAGGGCGAGCTGCGCAGACCGAACAAACAAGGCAAATACGCGGAGGTCTTCCACGGAACGGCTTCGGCCCGGGTCTATCTGAAGCAGGCCAACGACCGTTTGGAATGGCTGCTTGCGCGCTGCGCCGAGCCGATGCACGCGTGGTCGGTAGTATTGGGCGGGGACTCCCAGAAACCGTTCCTGGACCTAGCATGGCGCTACTTGCTCCTGAACCATCCGCACGATTCCATCGTCGGGTGCTCGATCGACCAGGTGCACCGCGACATGGGGTATCGGTTCGATCAGGCCCGGCTTATCGCGGCCAACTCGATTTGGGAGAGCGCGTTCGCGATCGGTGACCGGCTGGACACCTCCCGACTGCTTTCGGCCCCCGGCGAAGGGGACGTGGTGACGATCCACAATCAGGCATGCGCCGGGCGCGGGCCGGTGGTGAGGTTTTGGTTCTATGCGCCGGAGCCGCTGGTTGACCGCAAGGCACGCGAGGGTCTGATGCCGACACTGCTCGACGAACGCGGCGAACCGGTTTGCTGCGAGGTCGAAGAAGCCGGGCGGGAGCCTTTTCCGATACCGTTTGTGCGGAAGACCCGCGAGCAAACCCCGATGTTCGCGTGGATTCCGGAGGCGCTCACGACGCACGTGCGGTTCGACGTGACGGCGGCAGCCGGCATCCCTCCGCTCGGCTATCGCAGCTTTCGCATCGGATTCGTGCCAAAACGCAGGTTGTCCGCGCGCCCGCCTCAAGACGTTCAGCCGGTCACGGCCGGTGGCGACGGCAGATCCGTCGAGAACGCCTTCATTCGGCTCGAAGCGCGGCAGGACGGCCTCGTCGACCTCTATGACAAGTGCACAGGCATCTGGTATCGGGGATTGCACGAACTCGAGGACTGCGGGGATGCCGGCAGCGGATGGGATCACGTCTATCCCGAGCGGGATACGGTCGTCCTTTCATCCGGCCCGGCCCGGGGCCGGGTGAGAGTGCGAGTCCGTCGGCGGGGCACGCTCAGCGCGTCACTTGAGGTGCGGTATCGCCTCAAGGTTCCGGCGGGTCTGACTCCCGGGGGCGGCGAACGAACGAAACGCCTGGTGGCGCTCGGCGTGCGAACCACGTTCACTTTGGATGCCGGCGCGCGCCGCGTTGATTGCAGGACCATCATCCACAACACGGCCCGCTCGCACCGCGTTAGGGTCTTTTATCCAACCGGGCGGAAGACCGATGTGTGGTGCTGCGACACGGCGTTCGACGTAGTGACGCGGCAGGTCAGGCTCTTGGACACGACCGGTTGGCAGGAACAGGATCGCGAGGAGGCCCCCATCAAGAACTTCGCCGCCGCGTCTGACGAACGCGGCGGGCTTGCATTACTGACCAAGGGCCTGTGCGAGGCTTGCGTGAGAGATGACGCTCAGCGCACGCTTGCGCTTACACTTTTTCGCGGGTTCGAACAGCGCATAGGCGGAACGAGGACCGTCGACAGTCAGATGCTCGGCGACGTCGTCTGCGAATATGCCCTGCGGCCCTTCGGCCCGGGGACCTCCGAGGCCGAGCTTCTCAGGGAGGTTGAAAACTACAAGGTCCCCCTTTTCCCGCTAACCACGTCGCCCCACCCCGGCGATCTGCCGCCGACCGGGTCGCTGATGCTGATCGAGGGGGATGTGGTCGTCTCCACCATCAAGGCGGGCGAGGGCGGCACAGCCTTGGTCATTCGGCTTTTCAACCCGTCGTCGACCGACCGGGCCGTAAAGATCACATCGAGCATCCCCGTCCGGCAAGCATGCAAGTGCGATCTGTTGGAGTCGAGCTTGTCCCCGACGCCACTCGCCGATTCGAAGACGCTGGAGCTCTCGGTGCGAGGGAAAGAAATCGTGACTCTGAAACTCGAGTTAGATCAGTAGTCTTCAGGCGTAATGGCCACCGGAACCCCGCCCAGGCTTTCGGATTCCAGGGCACGGAGGATTACGGCGGTTGGGACAGCGGCTACTTCCGCGCTGCAGATCGGCCGGCCGCCGTTCTTGATGCATCGGACCCAGTCATCCAAGAGCGCATAATGGCCTTTGTCGGGCTGCTCCGGTAGGATCGAATTGTCGCCCGACTCGAGTGCTCTGCGCTGCGCGGCCTCGACCCGCCGGTAATAGGCTTCGATTCCCGCGTCGGCGCACTTCTCCCCATCTCGCTCCGACAAGACGCCGACAACCGACGGCCCCTCATCGGCCCTGGCCCTCGAAGGAGCACAACCTGCGAACGGGAACGCCGTGCGAAGCGGCTCGCCCTCCACCCCGGCGACACGAACCTCCGTGAGATGATCGATCACGATCGCAGCGCCGTTGTGATAGATTTCGACGAGCTCCTTGGGGTATCCAAAACTTCCGAACGCCGTCGCAAAGATCGCGGCGAGCGACCCGTCGGCGTATTCGATTGCAACGATGTGGTTTGCGATTCGGCTGCCTGTGGTCGTGACACGCACGGGCCGGCTGGAAATGAAGTAGCAAGCAAGGTCCGCGAAGTGGGTCATCTCGTTGATCAGCGCGCCGTGTGCAAAGGCCCACTTCTTCCAAGACCAGTAGTCGTCGTTGACGCGGAGCAGGACCATAGTCGATCGCTCGCCGGCAAGAGTGGGACGATCCTTTCCTTCACGGTTCCAACGCCACGGGGGTGAGACGGGGTCGGCGCGGTGTTTTTCGAGAACGCGAAGGGCGTGCCGAACGGCGGGCGCCGCCCGGCGGTTATGTCCCACTTGGGTGGTGACCCCGGTTTCGCGGACGACCTGGAGTATTTTCTTCATTTCATCGAACGTGTCGGCGAGCGGCTTCTCGACGTAGATGTGCTTGCCCGCCCGGGCGAAAAGCTCGATAAGCGGGAGCCGCGTCGTGTGGGTGGTCGAAAGAAGGACGGCATGACAGTCGGGGTCGGCCGCAACCTCGCGCGCATCGGTCGTGACCCGCGTCGGACGAAACCTGCGTTCGGCCTCCCATAGCGTGTTTTCGTCGATATCGCAGCACCAAGCTAGATCGAGGTCCGGATGGGCGTTGATGTTCGGCAGATGTAG
>Ga0272448_1006368_pt1 | contig 12779 bp, 9 predicted proteins | sample YNPCB0191_FD_202220 | JGI IMG/M metagenome (GOLD analysis project Ga0272448, IMG submission 202220) | Hot spring sediment microbial communities from Yellowstone National Park, WY, United States - YNP-CB-019-1 | ecosystem: Environmental > Aquatic > Thermal springs > Hot (42-90C) > Sediment...
CCTTCGTTGCCGAGGCCGCCCTTGACGGTGACGATCTGGTTGGCAGGGAGGTTGAAGTTGCCGAGGTTGTCCAGCCCGCCCGCGAAGGTAAAGTTGCCGGTGTAAAATTGGATGACGCCCTGATTGGTGACGATGCTAGCGAGGTTGCCGCCGCCGAGTTGGAGCAGGCCGCTGGGGGTGATAACGAGGGAGCCGCCAGTAAGTGTGCCGCCGGCGAGGTACAGTGTGCCGGGAGCGGTGCCGTCACCGACGCGCACGTTGCGGGCGCGGACGGTGCCGCCGCCGAGGTACATGTAGGCGTCGCCACCGGTGCCGATGTTGATGGAGGCGTTGGGGTTGGTGGCGATGATTTGGCCGCTGTAAACGGAAAGGCGGCCTCCCGCGCGATTGGTTTCGCCGATGGTCAATGGGCCAACCATTTCGAGGGTACCACCCAAAAGCGACATGACGCCACTTCCGCCGACACCCTGGCCGATCTTGAGGCTGCTGGAGCGGAAGGTGCCGCCGTACAGGTAGAATTCGCCGGCGCCGTACTGCCCGACATGAGTGGCGCTGTTGGTGACGTTGAGCAATCCTCCAAACATGGTAACGCTCCCAGTGGCAACGTTGTCGTAGCCGACGATGAGGGCGCTATTGAGCGTGACGGTGCCGCCGTTGATGGTGAGCGCACCGCGGGAACCGCTGTAGTAGCCCACATACATCTCCCCACCCAGCCAAGTGCCGCCAGATACGTTGACCTCGCCGATTCCGGATCGGCCAATGTCGGTCTCGGCATTGGTCGTCACCAGCAGACCATTAGCCAAACTGAGCGAACCTTGTGCATTGGCAAAGACTCCGAGTCGCAACCAAGTCCCGATCAAATTCGTGCCGCCGTTGATGGTGAGCGCACCCGACGAGCCGGAACCGTTGCCGACATTGACCCCCGCGGCGCGCCATAGGCCGCCGTTGACGGTCATCTGGCCAACGCCGGATTCACCGACGGAGGTCGCGGAGGAGCTGTTGGTGTTGTTGAGTTCGCCCCCGTCCAACAACACACTGCCGGATGCGCCGGAGTAAAGGCCGACGTCCAAGTAGCCGCCAACAACATTGGTGCCGCCAGCGATAGTTAGCGTTCCCTGCGAGCCGGGACTGTAGCCGACATACACGGTGTCGGCCAGCCATGAGCCGTTCGAGACGGTCATCCGGCCCGTGCCTGAGATGCCAATACTGGTCGCTATGTTGGTGACAATGAGTTGGCCGCCCGTGAGCCAGACGGTCCCGACCACGCCAGAGACACTACCCACGCCAAGATATCTCGCGTCAACGATTCCCCCCCCGCCCACAGTGAGCGTCCCGGTCGAATATCCACCCGGGCCTCCGCCGTTTCCAACATAGACACTTTGAGCGAGCCAAGTGGCGTTGGAAACCGTCATGCGTCCTGCTCCAAATAGGCCAATATTGGCCATGTAGGCCGTCACCAACTGGCCGCCAGTCAACCATACCGTGCCTGTCGCATCGGAGGAACCAGCAACATTAAGGGTACCAGCCTGCATCAACCCGCCCTGAATGGTTAACGTACCGGTGCTTCCGAAACTGTTTGCGACCTGGGTTGTCACATTTGTGGCCACCAACAACAGGCCGGTGCTCAACTGCGCGCTTCCGTTAATGGTGAAGTATCCCCCTGAGACACCCTCCACGCGCGTGGTAGCAACACCGCTTGCAGCAAGCATACCGCCGCTGCCAATGGTCAGGTCATTGAGAATCCGAAACGGGCCTTCGGAAAGGGTTGAAATTGCCAATGTGTTGACGTAACCCAGAGGCGCTGAAATGGTCAAATTACTGATGGTCAACGAGCCGACGCCGCCATTGGTCGGTGGAAGCAACAACGGAGACAACAGGGTTACAGTTTTGGTGTAGGCGTTGGTGATATAGTGCCTGTCAAACGTGTTCGTTGGGTAACCGCCCGTCCAATTACCGGCCGACTCCCAATACCCGTTGTTGATGTTGGTCCAAATGTTGTCTGCTGCCGGAGCAGAACTCTCCAGAAGGAGAGAAATCAAACCGAGAAACGCCACACGTCCCCACCACGAAATGCGCTTTGTTTTCATTGCTGAGGGCCTCCACGGGTAACCTCGCTCCGCTCTGTGGCTGAAGATGGTGCAGAGGAGCGGGTGTTGCCCGATACTATTATTGTTTGCCGCGTTCATCGGCAGTTGTCCTCTTCAGACCGTGCGCAGACTATCACACCACCATGCGCTTGGTCAACATCATCCTCTCGCAAAGGCAAAGACCCATCGCCGGAACAATGGCGGTTCTTCGACTTCAGTCTCTGATGGCCGAACGACGCTGGCGGCGGTCACATTCTCCTCCGCCCACAGGTCGTAGAGCACACCGGCACCGGCGCACCACGCCCGCACCCAGACCTACAGCGCCACGTAACGCGGAGATCGCGCCGCCATGTCCCCAAACCTTGGCGCAAGGCCCGCTGCCTTCAACGCTGCCGCCGCGCCCCGCTGCCGCGCACACCGTCGCCCTGACACGTCGCCCACCTGCTGCGCCACTTCGCGAAACGCCACGAACGCGACAGCCGCCAGAGCCTGCCGCTTGAGACCCAACGCGCGGATCACCAAGCCGCAGACCTGCAACCTCCGCGCCTCCAACGCCGTCAACAGCAGGCACAACGGCCCGTTGCATGGCGACACCGACACCGTCAACACCAACGTTGCGAGCCGTTGCGCAAGGCTGATGCCCTCACGCCCGGGAAATAGAAACGACGACAGAATCCCCACCTTGATTGTTTTCTTTGGTCGCAACGGCGCCACCCACGGCTGGACCGCCCGCGCCTCGGCGTCAGCGAACGTTTTCCGCAACTTCGGCTCCGCCAGAAAGAGCGGGCGAATCTCCTTGGGCACCTTCAGCACCACCGTCCGTTGCACCACGCCCTCCAACAGCACTTGGCGAGTGGTTTGGCAGTGGGGGCAGAGGTATTCGCCATAGCCTTGACGGATGTCGTCACAGGAGAGCCTCTTCTGGACGTTGTCCTCCCCGTGCGATGGAAGGCAGCGGTGGTGCTGTGCTTCGCAAGCCCGGAGGAAGGATTCGCAGTGTTCGGCAAAGATGCGCTGCCAGAGGTTGAGTTCGCGGAAGGGTCGGTCCGTGAGCATCATGCCCAGAGAAAACGGCCAACCCAAAGTGGAAAGCAACTATCCATTCCAAGCGCAAAAAAGGTGAGGTTTCTCGAGAGATTTTGCTTGACCAGCGCCCGCTACAGCCCCGCTATAAGTTCCCATACAGTTGAAACTGTAATCTTCTGCTACCAAGACCGACTCTCGTTCTCAAACCCAGACCCGCACGACGTTCTGAACAGCGGTGTGTTTGCAACTGTCCGTTGCGACTCAAGTTGCGTTTACTTTGGTCGGGCTCGGACGGCGGCGAGCCTTTTCTTTTTCTTCGCCGAGAAGCCTTGCCCCGTACCGGGCTCTGCACCAGCTATTCCACAACACTGGACGAGCGGCGGAATGCAGAAGACGGTTGCATCCAGGCTGATAGACCCAGCACTGCCGCTGGTCGTATCTATTCTTTCGGGCGCTCGGTCGGGTTGGCTGTGATGAATAGACGGTCTATCTTCGTGCCTGCTTCGCGCACCCGGAGTTGCACGCTCACCACACCCGACGGCAATTCGAACGCTGTGGGGGCGCGGTCGCCGCCGATGACAAGCGGGACCCACTGCCACTCCTTGCGCACGCCTGTCGGCCATTCGGTCTTTGCGAGAATCTCGCCTTCGTCACTGAACACGCGCACATAGAACGAATCGTTCGACGGTGTGGGTGCCTGGACGCGCCCCCAGAGGAAATACTTGCCCGGCGCGGACAGCTTCAGTTGCCATGTGACCTGCCCAATCGAACTGCTCGCCTTCTCGCCCGGCTTGGCCGGCATCCAGACGAACGCGCTGCCCGACGCCCTTTCATCCTTGTCTCGAATCATCGGCGGGATCACACGACCCGCTTCGGCTTCCCAGTACAGGCTTTTGTCTCGTGCCACAGCCAGTGGGCTGGGCGCGGTGATCTTCCCCTGCCAACTGCGGATCGGTTCCAAATCCTGCAACAACCGTCTTCCGATGTCTTCACCGTCCACGGCCAGCAACGCGCGCGACGGCCTCGGCTCAAGGAGAAACGCCGTGGATCTCGCCGCATCTGCGCCGACGATCACCGCGCCGTCCACACCGCCGACCGACACGCGCACTCGGTCGCCGACAGCGTCCACGTCGGCACGCGCCGCAACAAACTGCTGTTGCCATTTCTCGAAGGCTGCGTCATCGCGAAGCTCGCTGCCGATTCGGACCCAGAACGCGGCGCCGGCTTTCGCGCCCAGCGGATGCATCACCGTCAACCGCACTGCGCCGAAGGGGTTTTTGTCAAAAACGAAACGCACTGGCGCATGGCTCCGGGTCCACGGCACGCGCACGCCGACGGCTGCCGTGCCCTTTCGCAACACCAGTGCTTCGCCCGTGTTCAAGGAGAACTCCCACGCTTTGTCTTTCGTGACCTCGACACGCCGACCGCCAATCCAAAAGCCATCCGCATCCAACGGCATCACGAAATGCGATTCCAGCGTCTGTGTGTCGGGCGGCACATCCTTGTCGCGGTAGAGCGCCACGCCGAGCGCGTCCACGCGCCGTTGGGCTGCTGCCCAGAACGGAGTCAAATGCAACGTTTTTGCGTGCGCCTTGCTTTCCTGAATCTTGATTTTCCCGTAAGGGTCATGCCGACCGTCGGGGATGAAATAGCACCGCACCGCTTCGCGCGGTCCCGGCAGGTCGGCGCACAGCGGCAGGTCCATCGTCCGATAACCCGCGCCCGCCGCGCTCAACGTCACGTCCCGGCAAAGGTAGTGCGTTCGGGATTCCGCTGGCTCGAATCCCCAAACCTGCTGCACGAGTCGTGGGAACCGTGTCTCGCTCATTTCCTTCAGTCGCGCGGGCGGTCGCCAGCGGCTGAAGGCGTTGAGGAGAGTGGTGACGCGGTTTTTCTCGTCGGTCGGCAGCCAACCGTTGGCCATCAGTTGCTGGTCGAGATAACCGAGGCCGTGCAGGTAATCGTAATCGCGGCTGCGCGCTCCGGCCAGTTTCTGCGCTGGCGGGAACCAGTTGAGCGCGATGTCGGTCCAAAAATACTCCAGCAACACGCGCGCCTGTTGTCGGGCGCGCTCTCGCCGGGCGAACGCCTCGATCAACACAAGGTCATCGAGGTCCACGCCATAGTAGGTCGGACTGCAATACTCATGCGTGCCGCATTCCCACATGACCAGCAGGAAACGGTCGAGTCGGGCATACCCTTCGTCGGCGACTTCGGGTTTGCCCATCGCCTCTCCGAGCAGGATCAAGTTGCCCGCGTTCATCAACGCGATGTTGGTGTAGGTTTCCGGAACGCGGTGGCTGATCAATCCGTGCACGGCCAACTCCAGAATCTCCCGCAACCTGGCGCGCGCCGTCGGCGGCATGGTTTGCTGGTGCCGCATCCACAGTAGCGCGCCCAGTTGCATACAAAAATCCACGGCGTTTCCGTCCCAAACACCCTCGTGATGCCAGCTCCAGCGGAAGTTGCCGTAGGTGCGGCTCTGCGGGTCGCGGTCCTGCATTTGCGCGGCGAGGTCGAACAGGGTCTCCAGCCGGTCCCAATGCGTGTTTGCCTCGCACCAGGCCAGCGCGGCGCTGAACAACTCTCGCGAGCTAATGCTGGGCGGCGTGCGGTTGACGTTTCGCCAGGTTGCTTCTGCGCCGAGCGCGGCGGCGCGGACGATGTCGTCGCGGGTGGGCATCCCGGTCGAGGGAAACACCGCGCACAAGCAGCAGGCGACTGCAACAGCGGTTCGTCTCATGGCAACCCCATGCCTCCATCCACACGCAAGTCCACGCCGGTGATGTAGCGGCCCGCCTCCGAACACAGCAACAAGGCCGCGCCGACACAGTCGCCCGGTTCCCCGAAGAAACCCAACGGGATCCGGTCGCGCACGCGCGCGGCGTATTGTTCGTCGGCGAGCACGGCGACGTTGCGGTCGGTCAGGATGACGCCGGGCGCGAGGTTGTTGACAGTGATGCCGTCGGGGGCGAGTTGTCTGGCAAGGTTGCGGACAAGATTCTCCTGCGCCGACTTGCTCGCCGCATACACGACCATGTCCGGATGAGGCAGGTATTGCTGGACACTTCCGATGGTCAGAATCCGCCCCCACTTCTTGGCGCGCATCGCCGGCACGGCGGCCTGGATCATCTTCAACGTGGCGTGGAAGTTGACCTGCATCTGTTGCTCGGCTTCGGCCTGCGTCACCTCGGCCCACGGCTTGCGAATCTGGATGGAAGCGTTGGCGACCAGAATATCGGGCTTCGCTTCCGCCACGAGCCGCGCCGGAACATCGGGATCGCTCAAATCGCCCGTCACAGCAAAACTGCGCGGCACGCAGGCAACGGCTTCATCGAGCGCCGTGCTCGGTTTGCTTCCGTGAACGGCCACCGTCGCGCCGCACTCAGCCAGGCCGAGCGCAATGGCGCGTCCGATCCCGCGCGAGGAGCCGGTCACCAGCGCCGTGTGCCCGGAAAGATCCAAGAGCTTGGAAAGGTTCATGGCGGCGACAGTTTTACGCTGGCGACGCCAACAAGCAAGCACGCACTGACGCCGTCGGACACAAAACCCATCCGGTTGCCGGTCCGCTATTCGGGAATGGGGTTGGTGCGACGAACAGGTTTACCTTCCCAGATCGCCTCGTCGGTTTCCGGGTCGTAGGTCAAGATCCGATCGGCGCTGCCCGGCGCCGGCGGAGAGTCCATTCGCGGCAACCATCGGCGATGCTCGGCAAGCACCGAGGTGTATTGCGGATCGCCGACGAGGTTGGTCCATTCGTGAGGGTCGCGCTCCAAGTGGTAAAGTTCCTCGGTGCCGTCGGCGTAGTGAATGTAACGCCAGCTCTCGGAACGGACACTGTGATTTCCCTGGTTGTGCGTGGTGATGGCCGGGCGGGTGCGCGGAGCGCGGTCGTTGCGCAACTGAGGAACCAGGCTGACGCCTTCGAGGTCGTTGCGCGTCGGCAAGCCGCAAAGCTCCACCAGCGTCGGATAGATGTCGAGCAATTCGACCGGTCGTTTGCAGCGGCCGCCTTGTTGGACGCCGGGGCCGGCGAAGATGAGCGGCACACGCGTGCTGCGTTCCCAAAGGGTGTTTTTGCCGGTGATGCCTTTCTCCCCCAGATGCCAGCCGTTATCTCCCCAGAGCACGACCACGGTGTTCTCCGCCAGGCCGGTGGCATCGAGCGCCTCCAGGAGACGGCCAATCTGCGAGTCCACAAAACTGGTGCACGCAAGATAGGAGCGACAAAGATTGCGCCATTGATGGTTTTCCTTGACCCACTTCAGACGGGGTTCGGGCAGATACCAATGCAGATACCACGAGAAACGGGGCGTGTCCTCGCGGTCATTCTCCTTGACGGGCGGCAAGAGGCGGTCGTCGTCGGGATACAAATCGAACCATTTCTGCGTGGCGTAACAGGGAACGTGCGGCAGGCAGAAGCCGACAGCCAGAAAGAATGGTTGATCCTTGGGCATCTCGCGCAGGCGTTCCACCGCCCACGAAGTGATGATGTAGTCCTGCTTGTCCTCGTCCTTGTGCGGGAAACAACCCCAATCCATGAGCGGGTGATTGCCCATGGGCGTCGGCGGAATGAGTTTTTTCGGCGGCTTCACACCGACGCCTCCGGGCGGTCCCCAGACATCGAATTCTTTGATGCGTTCTTTCGGGCCGCCGGGGTTGCCATGATAGACTTTGCCGGTGGTGAACGTTCGGTAGCCGTGCGCCTTGAAATGCTGCGGCAACGTCACGCGGTCGCGGCAACACGGGACGGTCCGCAACCATGGGGCAAGCCCGTAGATGCCGGTGGTGGTGGGACGCAGACCGAGCATGACACTGGCGCGGCTGGGATTGCACAACGGGCTTTGGACATGCGCGTTGAGAAACGCCGTGCCGCGTTGCGCGAGCCGGTCCATGTGGGGTGTTTTCGCCAGCGGATGACCGCCGAAGGCGCCAATCCAGTCATTCTGGTCGTCAATGACGATAAACAACACATTCGGCTTCTGCGCAGCCGTTGCGTGAACGGCAGCCGCCACGACCAATGCAAAAAGAAAACAGTTCGTCCTCATGTCGTCGCCAGTTTTACCGTTTCGACTTCGCCTTGTCCAGAGAAAGAAACACGCTCACTCCCACGAAGAACGCCAGCGTCATCGCCGGATACCAGAACAGTTTGAAACCGAACCGCGTCGGCGACAACACGCTCATCGCCACGACGATTCCCACCAACACCCAGCCGAGCGCCCGCGCCGCTGGTTGCGACAAAATCCGCTCCGCCCACAGCGCCAAGGCGGGAACGACCACGACGTAGCTGTTCGTCTCCGTCATCGGATTGAACAACATCAAATAAACCGTGGCCAACACGTAGAACCACAACGCCCGCGACGGTTCCTCCATCTCACGGGCGCGCCACCAGACAAACGCGGTTACGAGCCCGGCGAGAACACGCACCGCAACGGAAACGGCCGGCGGAAGTTCCCAACCCAGCGTGCGTAGCATTCCGTTCAGGTCGGCAAACCGATGTTCGGTCACTGCCGAACAGGAGCGCAGATTCGACAGAAACGCCCCGTGCTCCTCCCACACGTAGGACGGCGCGCCGAACGCAAAAGGCAACACGGCCAGCATCACCAGCGAAACCGTCAACGGCCAAAACGCTTTCCGATAAACCAACGGCGCCAGCAAGGCCAACACCAGAGCAATCGGCTTCACCGCCACCGCCGCCGCGGTCAACCCCGCCGCGCTCCACCACTGACCATTGTGGAGACATGCCACCGTATGCAACAACACGCCGGCGAGCAACCCGTTGGCCTGCCCGTTCCGCAGCGCCCCCAGCGACAACGGCAACGCCAGCACGGTGACCATCAAAAAAGCGCGATCCACTCCTCGCGTCAGCCGCCACAATCCGCTGGCCACCAAACCTGCCGCCAGCCACCGCCACAACAAATCACCGACCGGCACCGGCAACCAGTGAAACGGCCCGAACAACGGGGCAAACACGGGCAGATAATTGTACTCCAAGGAGCGGCTGTACAACGGCGCCTGCGCCATCCAATCCTCGGCGGCCTGATGATACACTTTCATCGCCGAGCGATGAGTCGGACGACGGATCACCATCCCGCTGATGACCAGTAACGGAACCGCCCATAACAACAGCGCCGCGATGAGCGCAGGCCGTTTCATTCGCCTTTGTTCAAGGTGACGTATTTCTCCGTCAAATCACAGGTGTAAATCGTGCAGCGTCCGCGTCCGATCTTCAGGTTGATGTCCACGGTAAATGCCGGTCCGGCAACAATCTTCTTCAACCGCGCCAGCGAGACGTGGGCCGCCATCCCGTTGCGGACGGCCAGGACGCCGTTGTAGGCAATATCCACCGAGTCCTCGTCCACTCTGGCGCGCGAGTAGCCGAGCGCGTCCATGATGCGGCCCCAGTTCGCGTCGCCGCCGCACCAACAACATTTTACCAGTATGGAGTTCGCGACGGCGCGGGCAGCGAGTTCCGCCTCGCGGTCGTTGGCTGCGCCGGTCACATGGACGGTTACAAACTTGCTGACTCCTTCGCCATCGAGCACGATCATTTTGGCCAGCTCAAGGCAAACGTAGTTCAGCGCCTGCTGAAACGCCGGCAACGGAAACTCTCCGGCCAGGCCGTTGGCCAGACAAATCACCGTGTCGTTGGTGCTCATGTTGCCGTCCACCGTGATGCGGTTGAAGCTCTGATTGACCGCCGTCCGCAACGCCTTTTGCAACGCGGCACGCGGGATGGCGGCATCGGTCGTGATGAAGCACAGCATAGTGGCCATGTGCGGCTCGATCATCCCGGCGCCTTTGGCAATGGCGCCGATACGGATCACCCGTCGTCCGGTTTTGACGCGCACCGCGATCTGTTTGGGAAACGTGTCGGTTGTCATGATCCCCCGGGCCGCCGACGGTCCGCCGGTGGCCGACAGACTGCCGAGTAGTTTTTTGATGCCGGCCTCGATCTTGACGATGGGCATGATGACGCCGATGCGTCCCGTCGAACAAACGAGCACCGCCCTGTCGGGGCAGCCAATGCGGCGCGCGACGGCAGCGGCCATCGCCTCTGCGTGGATCAGCCCGATGGCACCCGTGCAGGCGTTGGCGTTGCCGCTGTTGACGACGATGGCGCAGGCTTTGCCGTGTTGGATGTGCTGCATGGAAACTTTCACTGGGGCAGCCTTGACCTGATTGGTGGTAAAAGTGGCCGCTGCCGTCGCCGGCACGTCGGAAACGATCAATGCCATGTCCAGCTTCCCACCGGGTTTGATCCCAGCAGCCGCCGCGGCGGCACGGAACCCGCGCGGCGCAGTTACCGCTCCCTCGATTTTGGTCAACAGCGTTTTCATGACAGTCCTTTCCACTTCGGCGCATCATGCGAACTGCCGCGCGCCGATGCAAGCAATTTGCGACACGGGATTCCACCGCTTCATCGTAACAAATCCTTTACATTTTCGCCGTTTCCTTTTACGAAATGGGGAGTCGTCAACTTATGGATGCCCGTTATGTCAATTTGACACCAGCAGAACTGAAAGCCATTCAGGAACACAAGCGCCGTCTGTCGCAAGAACGGGGCGCCGAGGTCGGAATCGAAGAGGCCATCGAGGATTTCTTGCAGCGGTTCGCCGAAGACTGGCGACGGGAAAAACTGCGGCGCGACAACGAACAGCAGCGCGAGGAGATCGAGCGATACAAATGGATCCGCTCGGAAAAAGAGGGTCATGACATCGGTCGCGCAGTGGCAGCAAGGGAATGGTGTGAAAAGTTTGCCCACATCTGGCGAGCCGAGCGCGAATCGCTGGAACGGAACGGTTTTCAACGGCTCAGCATCGTGGTCAAAACCGAACACGGATTGCACATGCGTCCCTGGTCCAGCGTCGCGCAACTGGCCGCCCGTTTCGACTGCGACCTTTACGTTCACAAGGACGGAATGCCCTACTGGAATTTCCTTCTGGAAGGTCGCCCGTTTCTCAACGTGAAATCCGTGCTCAGTTTCCTCAGCACGGGTATCGCTCTGGGAGACACGGTGGAGTTCATCGCCACCGGGCCGCACGCGACCGAAGCGCTGGTCGCTCTCGCTGAGCTGCTCACCGACAAAATCGGCAACGCTACGTGAAGGCCGACCCGCAGCCGCGCGGTGCGCCCCATCAGGTTTCCGTTCGCGCTAGAGTAATCCTTCCGTTTCGTCGAAGCCGAAGACAAGATTCATGCACTGCACGGCCTGACCGGCAGCGCCTTTGGTGAGGTTGTCAATCGCGGTGACAACGATCAAACGGTTCGTGCGTTTGTCGAAGCGGGCGGAGATGTCGCAGAAATTGGTCATCGTCACGTTCTTGGTGTCCGGCAACGCATCCGTCACTCGCACAAACGGCTCGTTGCGATAATACTCCCGATACACCGGCAACGGATCGGCCAGTGCCACGTCCATGTAAATGGTGCTGACGATGCCTCGATTCAGCGGGATCAGGTGCGGCGTGAAACTGATGGTTTGCCCCAGTTGTTCCTCGATTTCGCTGAGATGACGGTGCTTGGGGATGCCGTAGGCGCGCGCACTCTCGTTGCATTCGGGGAAGATGTATTCCTCCGAGACTTTTCGGCCCGCGCCGCTGACGCCACTGAGACTGCTGACGATGATGTTTTTGGCCTGTTTCAACACGGGCAAGACCCCCAAAATGATGCTGGTCGGATAGCAACCCGGACAAGCGACGAGATCGGCCTTGCGGATGGCCTCGCGATACCGTTCGGGCAGTCCGTACACCGCCCGGCTCAGCAGTGCCGGCGCAGGATGATCACGCTCGTAGTATTCTTGATAGACGGCAGTAGACTTCAGACGAAAATCGGCGCTCAGGTCCAGAACCTTGATCCCACTCTCCAGAAGCGGCACGGCATATTCGGCAGCCACGCCGTGCGGCAGTGCCAAAAAAACCGCCCGCGCTCCGCTGGCGAGAATGTCAGCGATCTTCGGCTCGACGAACACGGCGTCCACCAAGCCACGAAATCGCGGAAAGATGTCAGCGACCGCTTTCCCGGCGTACTGGCGCGAGGTGAAACAGCAGATGGCAACACGCGCATGACCGAGAAGCAGGCGCACAAGCTCTTGCCCGGAATACCCGCTGGCACCGATGATGGCAACTGGAGTTTTCTGCATGGGAAGCCTTCCTTCCGAAGCTGGCGCAGAGTATCGAACTGCGGAACTGGGATGGCAAGATTTGTTTTGCTGCGATTAGCGTTTGGAGAACTGGAAACGCTTGCGCGCTCCGGGCCGACCGTATTTCTTGCGTTCCTTGACGCGCGCATCGCGCGTGAGGAAGCCTTTGCCGCGAAGGATGGGCTTCAGACCGGGTTCCGCCACCAGCAAGGCGCGCGCAATAGCCAGACGGATTGCGCCGGCCTGACCCGAAAGCCCGCCGCCTTTGACACTGATTTTCACGTCATACTTGCCCGCTGTCTGCGTCGCAGCCAACGGTTCCGTGGCTAACAATCGCAACGTGGGAATCGGCAGATAGTCTTCGAACTCCCGATTGTTGATCGTGAGTTTGCCCGTGCCGGGCAGGAGACTGACACGAGCAACGCTGGTTTTGCGTCGTCCGACGGTCATGATGGGTTGGAGTGCATCGGTCATAGATGGAATCAAAGTCTGACAGGTTCAGGTTTCTGTGCGGCGTGAGGGTGGTC
>Ga0272448_1006370_pt1 | contig 12776 bp, 9 predicted proteins | sample YNPCB0191_FD_202220 | JGI IMG/M metagenome (GOLD analysis project Ga0272448, IMG submission 202220) | Hot spring sediment microbial communities from Yellowstone National Park, WY, United States - YNP-CB-019-1 | ecosystem: Environmental > Aquatic > Thermal springs > Hot (42-90C) > Sediment...
TGGGAGGGTAGCCCATGAGCATGCGAGCTATCATATTGACCGGGATCCTGATGGCCTGTATCGCCCAGCTGGGTTGGGCGAAGACCGCCGTCCCTGCTGCCAAGAAGGCCCCACAGCCCGCCATCGCTTTCGCGCCAGCAGACCTCGACCTGGCCCCCGGCGAAAGGTACATGTTCGAGGTGACGATCCGCAACCCCATCGGCAAGCCACAGCAAGCCACGGTTACGCTTGCGCCGGACCCAGGCCTTACCGTGTCGCCAGCAACGTGGAAGGGCAGGTTGCCCACTTGGGGCGTCAAGCTGTACCCACGCATTTCAGCGGCGCCGGACCGATCTGCGGACGGCAGCGTGACCGTCAGGCTCGCGGTGGGAGGCAAGACGTTGGCTCAGCGCGCCTTCGTCGTCAGAAACACCGTCCCACAGGCCGATATCGTCGCCGACTGGCAGGGCGGCGCCGTCATCTTCCGCATCACGAACACGTTCAGGACCCGCAAGCTGAAGGGCGGCGTTACCCTGACCAATCCAGACCGTTTCTTGCAGGATATCACCACCGGCCTGTTCGATGTGGAGCCGGGCAGAACCGCTGAGGTGCGTATCCCCATCCCTGGCGCCGCCCCCGCCCCCGGCGAGAGCTACCAGTTCACCGCAGTCTACAGAACGTGGGAGGGCTACACCGGCCGGATTTCGCGCTACCTCGAATACGGCGGCTAGCTGGCTGCAGCTGTAAGAAAGGCCACTGCCATGGCTGCAACCACCACGGTGGAGCAGAAGGAGACACTGCTCGCCATTGCCGCCCGCTTTGCTGACGATCTGCGGCAACGCCCAGGCGTACAGGGCGCCTTCCTGTACGGCTCGCTCGCGCGCGGCGACCTGTCGCCGTTCTCCGACGTGGACGTCGCCGTCATCTACCGCGACGGTTCAGTGCCGCCGTACAACGCCGAGCATCGGCTGGTGGATGGGGTGAAGGTGGACGCGATCAGCTTCGACCTGGCCGCCATCCGCCTCATGGCCACGCATCCGCCAGACGAGGTAACCGGCGTAGGATACCTCGATTGGCTGGCGATCGAGGGCCTCTTGCTGGGAGATGACCAGCATGTGCTGTACGACCCGCAACACGCCATCTGGGAAGCGAAGCGGGGCATCAGGGCTCGAACATCCTACGAGGCGATAGCGAGGCGAACCGTCGCGGTGTGGATGCGGGAGATGGACGCCCTCCTTACCCACGCCCGCGAAGCTCTCGCCCATGGCAACCTGAGTGATGCGATCTGGAAATCCGCCGACGTTGCCAGATGGGCGAGGGGCACGCTCACCACGCTTGGCCGCCACAAAGAGCTGGCAGTTGCCGCGCAGCGGGTTGGGGTGGACGAATTGCCGCCGCCGGTTCGCGAGCTGCTGGCCATGGAGGCCCCTCCCAAGCAGGCCGTTGCCGCCAAGCTAGCGGCCGCCGAGGATCTGTGGCGATACAGCGTGGCGCAGGCCTGGGACGCCATTCTCTCGCGCCTGGTTGCGGCTGGCGTAGATCGTCCCCTGAAGATAAAGCTGGTGGGCGACTATAATCTCTTTTGGCGTGGCGAGCGGCTACACGAGCTTGGGCGTGTGCCGGCCGAGGTGGAGTACTCCTTCCGCGCGAGCCATTGCGAGCTGGAGCGCGACAACGCCGCGGGGGCCAATGGCGTGCTGGGCTTCTGTGGCACGTCCGATGAGATAACCGGACGCTGGGCGGCGATCGCAAAGGCGCTGGCTGCACACGGGCACGACGTGTCACCCATCGTTGGCGCACTCCTCGCGAGCGCTGAATACCAGAGGCTCGCCGCCGCGCTAGACCGAGCGAACGACGCCGTTCAGCCGTCTGTGCGCACGCCTGCCGAAGCCACGCACGCGGTGGAACTTGCAACCGCCGTGCGCGATATGGTGGCCCGTGTTGCTAACTGGCGCAACGCTTAGCGCGACTGGAAGCATACGCTCGCCCAACTGAGCTTGACGTTTGCGCCTCAGTTGGGTATACTCAAGTGGTGCAGAGGGTAGGTTGAGTTGAAAGGCTCTGGGCTGCGGTTGGCGCTGGCAGTGGGCAGCAAGCGAAGGCCGGCGCGCCGATGGCCATCCGGTTGCGTATGCCGAGAGGCACCATTCTGCGCGGCAAAGGAGGCCGTGGTGCTCAGGCGGCACGCGGGTTTCACGCTTGTTGAGCTGCTTGTCGTTGTGGCGATCGTGTCGATGCTGGCGGCGCTGGCGTTCCCCATGTTCGCCACCGCCCGCGAGCGCGGTCGACAGTCGCGCTGTGCCGCCAACCTGAGGCAGATAGGGGCCGGATTCAGCCTCTACACTCAGGATTGGGATGGCCTCTACCCCCAGCTCCACTACGTCACCATCGAACGCCAGCCGTTTCCGCATGCTGTCGACGTGACCTGGAAGCGACAGCTCCTGCCGTACCTCGGCACTAACGCCATCTTCCTGTGCCCAAGCAGCCGCTGGTCGTGGGACCCGTACTACACCGATAACCCAGACATTACGCCGCCCTCATACGCCGCCAACCAGATGCTACTGGCGCACCTCGAGGGCGAAAGCGGAGGCGCCATCGATACCGCTGACGGCAAGCACCCGCAGGAGCGTTCCGCTGACGATCTCCGCAGGCCCAGCAACACCATCATTGTCTTCGATACCCGCATCCCCAACTACGACTACCTGGCCTGGGAGCCTGGCGTCAGCCCATTCGCCTCTGCAGGCCCGTCCGGGGGAAGCTTCAGGCTTCACGCGGGCGGCATGCCCAACTTCCTCATGGCAGATGGCCGTGTCAAGCCGATCCCCGTTCTCCAAACGCTCCGCCAGGGCATGTGGGGCACCCCAGACATGCTCACCCAGGATTGGCCGCGCTCACCAGTCTCCCCCTCGCACCCGTGGATCGCCTCCGCCGCGCCCGAGTATCACTAGCGGCAACTGCGTCTCGTCCCTCACATCCCATCTCTCGTCTCCCACACCAGGAAATGCCCCTCCGCGGCGCCGAACACTGTGCGCGATAGCATGCGGTTTGTGCCAGCTACCCACGCTGCGCCAACCAGAAGGAGCAACCCAGGATGCGATGGCTCGTTGTGTTCGCCCTCGCGGCGCTCAGCTCGTTACCGGCACTTGCCCAGCCAGCAACCGGAAACCCGCTCTCTAGCCTAGATGAGCTCAAGAGCTTCCACACCATGCGGGCATCCAGCTGCGACCCAGATCTGCAGAACGGCAACTGGGATGCGCGCCCCATCCCCGTGGGCCAAACCCTGGTGCTCGCCGACCTCAAAGGCCCCGGCCGCATCACCCACATTTGGTGCACCATTGCGGACCAGGACCGCTGGTATTCACGCCTGCTTACCCTTCGCATCTACTGGGACGACGAGAAGGAACCCAGCGTGGAGTCGCCCATAGGCGACTTCTTCGCCGTTGGCCACGGCATAGACGCCATGGTGAACTCGCTGCCCGTCCGCGTCACCAGCAACGGCCGAGGGCGCAACTGCTACTGGCCAATGCCGTTCCGCAAGCGCTGCCGCATCGAGGTCACCAACGACGGCACCCGCCCCTGCGACGCGTTCTACTACTACATAGATTGGCAGAAGCTGCACTCCCTCCCAAGAAACACCGCCTACTTCCACGCCCAGTACCGTCAGGAGTTCCCGTGCCGCAGCGGGCAGAACTACCTCATCCTGGATGCTGCGGGTAGGGGTCACTACGTGGGCACTGTGCTGTCGGTCCGGCTCAACGAGCCCTCATGGTGGGGCGAAGGCGACGACTTCTTCTACATCGACGGTGAGAAAGAGCCATCCCTCAAAGGCACCGGCTCGGAGGACTACTTCTGCGACGGCTGGGGCCTCATGAAGCAGGACGGCCCCTACTACGGCTGCCCGGTGATGGAAGGACTCGAAACCGGCGACCGCACCACCGCGTTCAGGTGGCACATTCCAGACCCGGTGGTCTTCACCAAGTCGCTTCGCGTGGAGATCGAGCACAAGGGCGCCCGCATCGACGCGCAGGGGCGGCTGGTGTCCGGCTTCGTGGAGCGTGCGGACGACTACGCCAGCGTGGCCTTCTGGTATCAGACCGAACCACACCGCAGGTTCGCCACCGTGCCCCCGGGACCGGAACGGCTCCCGTTCAGCCCGCGCGATATCGTGGAGGCGGAGTCGCTGCTGGCCGGCGCCGAGGCCACTCCCGCATCCGCGCTCGGCACCCAGGAGGGCGGCTACAGCGCCGGGCGGCAGGTCTTCTTCACCCCTCCCGATGACGGCGGGTCGTTCACGCTTCCATTCAGCGTCCCGCGCACGGGCATGTACCAGGTGACGCTTCTGCTCACCCAATCGTGGGACTACGGCATCTACCAGCCGCTGATCGATGGGAAGCCCGTAGGACGCACCTTCGACGGCTACTCGCCACAGATCGTGTCTGCAGAACGAGCCCTGGGCATCGTGGAGCTATCCGCGGGCCGACACACCCTTACAATGCGCGCGGTGGGCAAGAACCCGGCATCCACTGGGTACTTCGCCGGGCTGGACGCGCTCGTGTTGTCGCTCAAGCAGGGCCGCGGGAGCTGAGCCGTGCGCCGCGCCCTGCTGACCATCGTACTGCCCATGCTCTGCGCCGCGCCCGCTGTCGCCGCCAAAGTGGAGCTAACCCACCTCAGGGCGCCCACGCCGTACGTGGAGGTCCGTGGGCTCTCCGCCGGCCCGTTCCGCCCGCTTCTGTGGCAGCGCGGCACCCTCCACTGGGTGCAAGACGCCAGGTGGCCCATCCTGCCCCCTGCCCCGGGCCCCCTGCGCAACATCTACGCCCCCACGGTGGTGCCCATCCGCAGCGGCTACCGCATCTACTTCGGTGGGTGGGACGGCAGCCAAACCCCCAACGACCGCCTGTACACAGCCACCACAGACCCCGAGTTCCAGTCCATCTCCCCCCATCAACTCATCGTGGATCACGGGCAGTTTGCGCACGTTAACAACTGCTCAGCGGTTAGGCTGCAGAACGGCACAACCTACATCGCCGCGACGTGCTATCCAGACGAGGCGGGCACTAACAAGCCAGCGCTCTTTGTCAGCAAGGACGGTGTGCGCTTCGGCGCAGCCACCCCTTACGCGCCCACCAAGGCCGACCTCGTGCCCATCCATGGGTACGAGAGCTTCGCAGATGCCGACATCAACGGCATGAACGCCCTTCTCCGCGAAGATGGGGTGTGGCGGCTCTACTTCGGCGACTTCCATCAGTTCGGCAAGGTGTACCGGGCCACTAGCCGTGACGCCCGCACCTTTCAATATGACGGCCCAGTGCTTGACGCCGCGCTCATGGTGAACGACGTGCACCAGTTCGTCTTCGGTGGGCAGCGGTGGTCGCTTATGCTGCTGCACCACAACGACCAGCGGCTGAGCTACACGCTGAGCACGACCAGCGCGCACTTTCCCCCGGCATCAACGCTCTTCCAGGCCGCCGGCAATGACGATCGCTACATCGTGGCGGTTGGGCTGGTAACAGACGGCAGAAGGGCGCTGGGAGTGCTGTACGGCGCCGGGGCGGTGCCGTCGCTGGACCAGAACAGGATCTTCGCTAGGTGGTTGCAGAAGCGCGCGCAGTTCGAGGCTTCCGGCCGCGACTTGGCGGCGGACGGACGGGCATTGGGCCCAGACCGGCTGAGGTTCGCGGTCCCACCTGGGGTTACGCGCGGCAGGTTTGTGGTGTACGACGAGGACGGGGCAACGCGCTTGTACGAAGGGCCGGAGGTGGAGCTGCGGCAGGGCCAGGTCTGGACCTTCCGCCGTGGCTAGCGGGGGCGCGAATGAGCGTCGGATGGGGCCGGCGGTACCAGCCCCCCGCGTGTGCGCTAACACAAGAGCCAAGTGTGCCAGTCCGTGTCTCCCTCACCCACGGCTCGTCGCCCACCTCCCACTGCGGCGCGAGGGGCGCACGGAACCTCTTGTTAGCTGCGGACGAGCGCGAAGCCATACATCCCATCTCCCCTGGCTTACGCAGTGGGAGGTGGGACGCAAGGCAACTGCGCACACACATGCTGGCGCGTATTGGGGTGCCATCCACATCCGCTGGTCATGCTGGCGGAGGAATGGCGACTTTGCTGCGAGGCGGACCTTCGCCTGTGGCCCCGTATCCACCTAGCGCCAGTTCTGCAGCGCCTCCAGCGAGGCACGCGCCACTCCGGGAGCGTCGTCGCCCAAGTTGAACAGGTCTATGGTGAAATACCCGCGGTAGCCGCATCCCCTTAGGGCAGACAGTATCGGCTTGAACTCCAGGTTCCCTTGGCCCGGTATTAGATGCTGGTGCACGTTGTCGCGGATGTCCTCGATGTGGGTATGCACAATCCTCCGGCCAAGGCGACGTATGGATGCCGGCACATCGCGGTCCGTAATGTGGCAGTGCCCGATATCCAGGTTCACGGCCACCCTGGGCGATCCCACCTGCTTGATCAGCGCCAGCATCGAGGCGGTGTCGGAGAGCAGGAGGAGCGGCTCCGGCTCAAACGCCAGGTAGACGCCGTAAGTCTCGGCGGCAACCGCAAGCTTGCGCACGTGCTCGACAAAGCTGGACCATTGGGCCTCGCGGTCCCCGCCAGCCTTCTCGGAGTTGAGCACCAGCACATCGGCGCCGAACCAGGCGGCCACCTGGACGGAGCGAAGTTGGTTGGCCGCGCGCTGCTCGGGCGGCTCGCCATCTCCGTGGTAGCTGACCGAGGCGATGGCGATGTTCAGCCGATCCATATGCCGCCGCAGCGACTGACACCGCTCCTCCGTAATGGTTTCGGGGCGCAGGTCGGGAGCCTCCAGGCACAGTTCAGCGCCATGATAGCCGATGGCGGCGAGCTCCTCAACTGTGCGCTCGGCTTCCCAGCCTCTGAATCCAGCAGTCCTGAAAGCCAGCCTCACCGCTGTATCGCTCCGGCCACGCGCCGACCAGCGACGGCCTGGCCCATGGCCTGTGCCATCTTCTCCTTGATCTCGTCCGGCTTCTCCGCAGCACGCAGCATCTCGTACTCGCTCAGCTTGCCGGCCTGATAGAGCTCAAACAAGGAGGCATCCAAGCTCTTCATCCCCAACTGCTGCCCGGTTTGGATGTCGGAGGTGATGCTGTAGGTCTTCTTCTCGCGGATGTGGTGCTGGATGGCCGGCGTGCAGATCATGATCTCGAACGCGGCCACTCGGCCCTTTCCATCAGCGGTAGGTAGCAGGAGCTGAGAGATGACGGCGACGAGGTTGCCCGACAGCTGCATTCGGATCTGCTCCTGCTGATCGAACGGGAACACGTCCGTGATGCGGTCCACCGTGCGAGCGGCGCCGGTTGTGTGCAGGGTTGAGAGCACCAAGTGGCCGGTTTCTGCCGCCGTTACCGCAGCGGAGATGGTTGCCAAGTCTCGCATCTCGCCCACGAGGATGACGTCTGGGTCTTGCCTCAGGGCGCGGATGACGCCCTCAGAGAAGCTTGGCACGTCCACGTGCACTTCACGCTGGGTGATGATGGATTGCTTGGGGCTGTGGTAATACTCGATCGGGTCCTCAATGGTGATGATGTGGCAGTCTCTGTTAGTGTTGATGTAGTCGATCATAGTGGCAAGCGTGGTGGTCTTGCCACTACCAGTGGGCCCCGTCACCAGGATGAGACCGCGAGGAGCGTGAAGCAGCCTCTGGATATGCGTGGACAGGCCGATCTCCTCAAAGGTGAGCAGCTTGTAAGGGATTAAGCGCATGTTAATGGCAACGGTGCCCTTCTGCATGAAGGTGGCGACGCGGAAGCGTGCCTTGCTGCCATAGCTGAACCCGAAGTCTGCACCGCCGCGCTCTTCTAGGTCCTTGATAGCGCGCTCTGGCGAGATGGTGCGCATCAGCGCCTCGGTCTGCTCCGGCGTGAGTCGCCCGAACTCCTCCAGGCGCACCAGTCGCCCATGCCACCTGATGGTCGGGGGCTCGTCGGCGGTTATGTGGAGGTCTGAGGCATTCCGCTCGACCATGATGTCGAGCAGTTTGTTGACATCTACGACCACTGATGACACTCCTTTCGCGAGGGCCGCAGCACCTCGGATTTGGGCGACAGGCGGCCTCCCGTGCGCGGCTGTATTATAGCATGCATTACGGTGGAACGTAAACGAGCCCGAGGCGCCGTCTCGCGCACCTTCGCGCCGCGACGGCCGGCGTGCCAGCTTGGCATCACGTTGCGGCCTCCCACGCAGCGGCCAGCTTTCGGTGGGCGTCGGTTGGGTCGCTCGCGGCCGCGGCGGCATCCACAGCGTTGGCCAACAGCTGCAGAGCGCGTTGCGACAGCAGCCGGACATCCGGCGCCGGGATGCGCTCGACGTCGCGCGGCTCCAACTTAAGCAGCCCGCCGCCGTACCTTCTTATCTCGCCACTCATCAGCTGGTGGCAGGCGTCCGTGCATAGCCAAGCGAATAGCGCGCACACCTGAGATGGCGTTAGGTCGCGCGGGTAGATGCCGTGGAACGCGGTGAGGTTCAGTGCGCCAGCCCGGTTCAGCACGAACCGAAGCCGGCCTCGGCCGAACACGGTGACCAAGATCGGCGCGGGCTCTCGCCGCTCGGGAGCCCACCATGGCCGTTTGTGCGATGTCAGGTACCGGAGGTGCACTCCCTGACTCACGCCCTCCGCCAAATAGCGCCGCACCGCTGAATCGCCCTCGTCCGTCGGCGATAGGAGGTACGCCCTGCGTCCCTTGTCCTTCAGCTGCTGGAGCTCGCGGGCGGTGAACACCGGCGCGCGGACGTCGGCGGCTTTGGTTATGCACGGGCGCACGTGGGTCTGCAGACCGCGCCGCTCAACCTCCGCCCACGTAAGCGTGAAGTACCCGTTGGCTCCGGTGGCGATGCCCCGCTGGCACCACGCCAAGCTCCCCAGCGGGACCATGCCCTGCCTCGAGCCACACCGCGACTCCCCCGCGACGATCGCTTCCCACTTCTGCCGCGGGTCGAGGCGATCAGGTGAGAGCCACCGCACACGCGATCCGGGGTCATCAACTCGGCTCCGAAGCTCGGCCGCCAGGCAGCCGAGGCCGTCGGCGTTGGCGAGGTGGGCTAGGGCGACCGGCTCGCCAGGACGCCTGTCTGCCCTTAGGAGGATGATGCAAGCGGTGGTCTGCGCATTGGAGAAGATAAGCCCGCGGTGGTCGAAGGCGAGCAAGCCGTCCAGCAGGTTGGCTTCCAGCAGATGCGCCTTGATGGGGACGGCGAAGTCGGCGTTCAGGAATTCGGCGGGCAGTATGATGGCGGCCCTGCCCCTTGCGGATAGGCGGTGCGCTATGGTCAGGAGGAAAAGCCCATAGGCGTTGGTGAGACGGCTCAGTCGCCGTCCGGCCAAGGCGTCGATGCTGCGCCAGAGGTCACGGCCGTACGTAATATCGCGGTGGCATAGGTAGGGTGGGTTGCACACCACTGCGTCGTACCGGCCGTCTGCGTGCAGGAGGAAGTCGCGGCAGAAGACCGTTGGGACGCGGCCCGTGGCCTCGTGCACGCGCGCCCGGCAGATGGTTGCCAGCGCCTCGTCCACCTCGTAGCCGACCAAAGCAGCATCAGAAGGCAACCGACCTGCGGCAAGCTCCAGGAACAGGCCGGGACCGGTAGCCGGATCCAGCACCGACCGGCATCCGTCTGACACAGCCCACTCCACCATGAATGCCGCCACGGGTCCGGGTGTGAAGAACTGGCCCCACCGCTTCCGGTGCGACAGAGGTGCGGAGGCGGCGTACGCCTCCTCCGGCGACGACGATGCAGAATCCGCGCCGATGTATGGCCTCTCCGCTGTGCCCATCGTCTTCGCCGCCAGTATACGACGGCGGTCGGAGCGAGACAAGACCCACGGCCAGCCGGCATGTCATGCTCCGCAGTGCAACGCGGGCACTCGCTCCACCGTCCGTGCCGGTGTGCCATATGAGCCCGTTCGCAGGAGAAGCACGGATGCGCCACAGCTCCGTGTCGCATGCCCCCCGAACCGCCACGGCGAAACAGCCAGGTCGGACCACCGGGAGAGTACTAGGATGAGAACCACACGCTGGCGGCAAGCTGTGGACCTCGCCGAGCGTCTATCGGAGGAGACTATACGTCCTTCCCCCTTCGCCGCTCCAGTCAGTGAGGCGCCTAACTGCCAACGTGCGGCAACCGACACTGACGCCTCCGGAGCGAGCGGGCGAGCCGCCTGCGTAGAACACGTAGCAGACACCGGCCTTGACAACCATACGAGGCCATCCCACCCACTTGTTGTCGAACTGAAAGGGACTGTTGCCAACGGCGGTCAGCACAGGGTTGCGAGGGTAATACTCCCAGTGGACCAGGTCCTTCGATCGCGCCAGCCCGACCGTATCCCACCACGCGTCGACCGCTGCTCCAGGGGGTCTCCATCGGTTGCAGCCCTCGTACCAAAGGTACCAGGTATCGCCGATCTTGGTTAGTGATCTGGGTCGCACATGGACAGCATCCCAGTCGTCAGCCGTCTGAGGACCAAACACGGGGTTCGACTGGTGGCTGCTCCAGTGAATGAGATCGTTACTGTAAAGCAGGTAGCCACGGTCACCTGGGGGCCCACCTTTCGGCTGCGGGGTGAACCCGGCGTAGAGCATCAGGTACCGAAACTGGGGCAGATCGACGCGTACTAGATCGAACTCATGCGCGGCAGACGAGTGCTTGTACACTGGCCCCCCGCGGTACAACACGAACGGCCCGAGGGGATTGCTGGCTGTTGCCAGGTAAAAGCCCGCCCACTCCGGGAACTGTTGCCCAGCGAACACTATCGCAACCTTGCCCTCCGGTGTCTTCACGGCCCCACTGACATATATGTTGTCCAGAGGCCTGGGGGGCCTCAAAACAGGCCGTGGGTAAAGCCGCCACCTTCTCAGGTTCGTGCTCACGGCAACGCCTATGCTCCGGTCGGACGCGCCTTCCTGGCCTCCCCTACGCCCTGCCACGACGTACATATAATACCTTCCGCGCCACCGTAACACGGCACCCGGCAGTACCTGGTCTTCGCAGAAGCTCCCCCTCGGTCCGTTTGAGAGCACAGGGGCCGTAAGCTGGCAGAACCAGGGGAGGGTAGTTACCGTAAGGGCCCTCAGCGCGGCGCCTCTAGCAAGCCTAAGCCCAACAAACGCAGCCCAGGGCTCGTACCGGCCCTCCCATTCTCCGGATGGACCACGGATCCACCCCGCCACGTCGTTCACACACAGTCGCAGAAAACTCCCCCGCTTCAGGACATGAATGGCCCACGGCAAGGGGCCTGGGCCCGCATACCGCTTCCAGACGACCTCACGCTGGGCGGTCCTACGCCCCAGCTCGACTCGATCTCGGGTGATCCTCATGAAAACGCAACGGCTCAGCGTCCTGTTCGCAGAGAAGAAGACCTCGACGGGCGCTGCACCGGGACTCGTTAGCACAGTGCCGGTGAGCTGGTAGTTACCAACAACCCACCTCTTGTACACTACGGTTTGGGCGTCCCCACCGGAGGGCACCCTTCGGCCCGTGGAAGCCCGTGCGCAGGAACCGACGGCGGCCATCGCGAGCAGCGTTGTGATCAGCAGACCGCAGTATCGTCCCCCGTTCTTCCAAACACGCCTTCCAGCGAGCGGCAGCATCCTGAACCCTCCCGAGTCGACGCCGGCACACCATGTCAGTCACCGCTTTCTTCGCCGACCGCCCATCCCATCCTGCCAATTTGCGAGTGGCTATAAACCGGCGCCGAGCCACACCATGTGCCACGGCGTGGGCGACCGTCCACCGTGCTGGGAGGAGCGCTCCTGGTCACCCAGAAGCCTGTCCCAGAGAAGCCAACGCGCAGAGGAGCGTACTGGATGAGAGAGCTGCTCACGTTGTCCCTGGCTGGGGCCCTGTTCCCGTTCGCACTGGCCGCCGGCGTTGCCCAGCCGACGTTCCGCCCACCCGCTGTCCCGTTGGTTGCGTGTGACCCGTACTTCAGCATCTGGTCCGGGGCGGACCGCCTCACCGACGCGGAAACGACCCACTGGACCCGCAAGCCCCATCCTTTGCACAGCATGGTCCGTGTGGACGGCACGCCGTATCGACTGATGGGAGCCGAGCCCGCTGGCGTACAGCCCCTTCCTCAGGAGGCCCTGGAGGTGCTCCCCACGCGAACCGTCTACCGCTTCGGCAACGGCCAGGTTGAGGTTACGCTGACCTTCATCACGCCCGCTCTGCCGTACGACATCGAGCTGCTCTCCAGGCCCGTGACGTACGTGACCTGGCAGGTGCGCTCCAGGGACGGACGCAATCACCAGGTGGCAGTGTACCTCGACGCATCCTCCGCGTTGGCGGTGGATACGCCGGACCAGGAGGTGGTGTGGTCTCGCGAGCAGTACGGCGAGACCGTGGCACTGCGCGTCGGCACCAAGGATCAGCCGATTCTGCGCAGGAGGGGCGACGACCGCCGCATAGATTGGGGCTATCTGTACCTCACAGCGCTCCCAGGCAGACCCGTGCACTACTGCGTTGCACCGTTTGCCGCCGCTGCTGGCGCCTTTGCCGCAGGCCGCCCGCTGCCCGTGGATGACGTCCGCATGCCACGCCCCGTAAGCGATGGGCTCCCCGCACTCGCCTTTGAGGCCGACCTCGGCTCCGTGGGCAGCCGATCGGTCTCCCAGGTTGCCATTCTGGCCTACGACGACGAGTACTCGATACAGTATTTCGGCCATAACCTAAGGCCATACTGGCGGCGCCACGGTGCGGAAGCCAAGGACCTGCTGCTGAACTCCGTCCAGCAGTACCCGGCCATCGCTCGGCGCTGCGCCGCGTTCGACCGG
>Ga0272448_1006371_pt1 | contig 12773 bp, 9 predicted proteins | sample YNPCB0191_FD_202220 | JGI IMG/M metagenome (GOLD analysis project Ga0272448, IMG submission 202220) | Hot spring sediment microbial communities from Yellowstone National Park, WY, United States - YNP-CB-019-1 | ecosystem: Environmental > Aquatic > Thermal springs > Hot (42-90C) > Sediment...
TTACACCTCAGGATATCGCAGGTTCTACGCCATTTTTCCCAATAGTCGGTCTAATTCTTGGCGGGATATTAGTAGGGATAGATTATTTCTGCTCTCACTTTTGGAATCAGCTTGTCTCTAATACAGCAGTTGTTATCGGTCTGATCGCTTTAACTGGTGGACTTCATATTGACGGGTTGATGGACACTTGCGACGGTATTTTTAGCAACAAAGATCGGGATCGGACACTTGAAATTATGCGAGATAGCCGATTAGGTGCAATGGGTGTGCTTGGCGGAATTTGCATTATACTGATGAAAATCACATTTTTATATGGAATTAAGGGCGAAATGCGAATTCCTACGTTGCTAATTTTCCCAACGATCGGTCGTTGGACTATGGTCTATGCGATCTCCTTTTTTCCTTATGCTCGCACAACATCAGGGCTTGGCAAACCTTACGTCCAGCATTCAAAACGTTATCATTTCCTCATTGCATCAATTTTAGGTCTGATCGTTACAATACCTCTACTATTATGGAAAACAATTCCGATTTATATAGTGATCGGATTTTCAACATGGTTTATGACTTACCGTCTTTCAAAAAGACTTGGCGGGCTTACTGGCGATACTTATGGTGCGATCTGTGAGACAATGGAAACGTTGACACTTGCGGTGATGTCAAACATAACCTTGACATAATACTTGCATTATAAGATTAAATATGATAACCTTTTGATAGTGTAAATATGGAATAAATGAACAATGTAAAAAAAGCGTTATTTTGGGCGATTGAGTCTCTAAAAAATGGCGGAATTGAAAATCCACAACTTGACGCCGAAGTGCTTTTGGCTCATGTATTGAATGTAGATCGCACCTTGCTTTATTTAGATCAAGACGCTGTTTTAGATATAGAAAAAAGCGGTTATTTCAAATCGTTAATAGAGAAAAGGCTTTTACATATCCCGATCAGTTATTTAACAGGTCATAAAGAGTTTATGTCACTTGATTTTAAGGTGAATGAAAACGTCCTGATCCCAAGACCCGAAACAGAGCTTCTCGTTGAATATGTGATAAAATCAAGCATAACGTATAGCAAAATATTAGAAATAGGGACTGGAAGCGGTGCAATAGCTGTTAGCATTGCGAAATATAGACAAAATTGTTTTATATTGGCAACGGACTTATCAATGAAGGCTCTAATAGTTGCCCGCGAAAATGCAGTCATTCATAATGTAGATAAACAAATCTTTTTTGTGCAATCTGATCTCTTTAATGCTATTTCTGCAAATCATAAGTTCAATTGGATAGTCTCAAACCCGCCATACATACCGACTGACGACATAAAAAAGCTGTCAAACGAAGTCAAATATGAGCCGATAATGGCACTTGATGGTGGAAATGATGGACTTGACATTATCAAAAAGATCATCGGCAACGCTTATAATTTCTTAGAGCCGAATGGGAAATTGGCTATTGAGATCGGATATGGACAAAGCGAAAGCGTATTAAAGATCGCAGACGAGATCGGCAAGTATGCTGATTATTATTTTGTAGATGACTACGCGGGAATACCCCGTGTATTCTGTTGTTCAAATAAAGATAAAGAGGGTTATAATGGATAAATTTGTCATAAATGGCGGAAAGCCACTTGAAGGCGAGATTGAAATTAGCGGAGCAAAAAACGAGGCATTGCCCTTGACCGTTGCTTCTATATTAACCGATGATGTTAGTATAATTAGCAATATATCAGACCTTGCAGATTTGCGTTCTATGATCTCACTTCTTGAGGTTTTAGGTGTTAAATCGGAGATTAAAGGGAATGTTCTACGGATTGATCCGTCAGGTTGTGATGGCTACGAGGCGCCTTATGATCTGGTAAGGAAGATGCGCGCTTCCGTATATGTCTTAGGTGCATTGCTTGGACGGCTTGGCAAGGCAAAGGTATCTTTTCCCGGTGGATGCGTCATAGGCACAAGACCAATTGATCTGCACTTGATGGGACTTGAAAAATTAGGTGCAAGAATAAAGATAGAACACGGATATATAATAGCAGACGCAGATAAACTCGTCGGAACTGAGATATTTCTTAGCGGTATTCACGGTCCTAGCGTAGGGGCAACCGTAAATGTGATGTTAGCAGCGGTTAAGGCAGAAGGCGTAACAGTGATAAAAGAGGCTTCCTGCGAACCACAGATAACTGAGTTAGCGGATTTTCTCAATTCAATGGGGGCAAAGATTGAGGGTGCAGGAACACCTGTCCTAATAATACATGGCGTTAAGGAATTACACGGGGCAAAGCATGAAGTCATACCAGACCGCATAGAAGCGGCAACATATATGATCGCAGGAGTTATCACCAGAGGGAATCTGTTAATAAAAAATTGCATAATTAAGCATCTTGAAGCTGTTATAGAGAAATTGAGGGAAATTGGGGCAGAGATCACTTATGAAGATGATGGCGTCAGAGTTAAAGCTAAAGACCCGTTAAAGCCAGTCAATATAAGGACAGCACCGTTTCCGGGCTTTCCAACTGATGTCCAGCCTCAAATAATGTCTCTGTTGGCAACTGTCCCGGGGATCAGTGTTATAACGGAAGGCGTCTATCCCGATCGGTTTATCCATGTAAGCGAATTAAACAGAATGGGAGCAGATATTAAGGTTGATAATGCGGTTGCAGTTGTCAAAGGCGTTGAAAAACTTAGTGGAGCGCCTGTTATGGCTTCGGAACTACGCGGAGGTGCAGGATTAGTCCTCGCTGGTTTGTCCGCAATCAATCAAACAGTTGTATCAAGGGTCTATCATATTGATAGAGGTTATGAAAGTATGGAGAAAAAACTAGCCAATGTTGGCGCAGATATTAAAAGGGTGTCAGAATGAAAATTGAACAGCTTATCAGACCAGAATTAACTAATTTAAAGCCTTATAAGGTTTATGATTTTCCGCATAAAATAAAAATGGACGCAAATGAAAATCCTTATGAAATGCCTCAGAATATCAGAGAAGCTATCGCTGATGAAATTTTTAGGCATAGTTTTAACCGATACCCCGATCCAATAGCTACTGATCTGCGAAAAGCTCTTGCAGGCGAATTTGATGTTGATCCTGATTTAATAGTAATTGGCAACGGATCAGATGAGTTGATAAACTATCTAATATCAGCCTTCGCAGGTATAGACGCAAAGGTAATATTTCCCATTCCGACTTTCTCCATATATGGAATCTGCTCAGAACTATGGGGAACGAATATTTCAGCTATCCCTTTATCAGAAAACTTTGATATTCAAACAGAAAAGATAATATCTGAGATGAAATCTGCCAAAAAGAGCATAGTCTTCATTGGATACCCAAATAATCCGACGGGTAATTGCTTTTCATATCAGTCAATAATGGATATTATCAACTGCAATGCAAATTCAATAATAGTTATTGACGAAGCCTACGCAGAATTTTCAGGAAAAAGTTTCTTGCCATTACTAAACGAACATGAAAATCTTGTAATATTCCGCACATTCTCAAAAGCTTATGGATTAGCAGGATTACGTGTCGGCTATATGATTGCAGGTAAAGAGATAATCAATCAGATATTGAAGGTTAAGATGGTGTTTAATATCAATAGCCTTTCACAGAAGATCGCATTGATATTGTTAAGATATAAAAATCAGATGTCTGACCTGATCCAAAGGATCATAAAAGAGCGAGAGAGATTATCAAACATGCTTGATAATATTAGCTGGATAAAACGTTATCATTCTGATGCAAACTTTATACTCTTTCGCACTGAATACGATTCTGAAAATGTGTTTGATAAACTATTATCCAAAGGGATATTAGTTCGTGCCTTCAATGAAAAAGGATTATTGAAAAATTGCCTCAGAGTGACAGTCGGCAAGCCAGAGGAAAATGATCTTTTCATTTCAGCGTTAGAAAGTTAAAAGATATTGAGCGATTTAGAACCAGAAAAAACCAAAATTCCCAAACGAATGCTTCCGATCTTGATGAAGCCCTATGTGCTTATCATACTTATCGTGATCAGTGTCTTTGGGGAAGTGTTATGGATGTATAGGGCTATCCAAGATGGAAATCAGTTAGAGTCGTTTGGATTATTTTTGGTAGGCATGCTGTTAGGCGGAATAAATGGGGTATGGACTTATCGGGTGTTTGATAAGTATTATATTCAATCACTTCTCAATAAAGTTAATGTTATCAGACAGCCGATGAGTATAAAAAACAATGTGTTTACTTTTTTAGCACTTGGTGTGCCTATGGCTGTTAGTTTTTTGCGTGATGATATAGACCCTTTTCTTCCAATAATGCAGTCCTATATTTTCGGGTTTATCTGTGGAATGAATGTAATGCTCTATCTTTGGGCAAGAAAATTGCCTGATTGAAAATGTGAGATTTCTCTATAATTATAAAGATTTAGCGGAAACCATCATCGCTCGCATATTTTCTTCGGGAGTATCACGAGGAACCATCTCACCAGTATTGAACATGTATCCCCCATTTTGCCTGCCAATGCTCATAATTCGCTTGGCTTCCTCTGCGACCTTTTGTGGAGTTGCTCGTTGAAGGACATTTAACGGATCAAGATTCCCAATCAAAGCAATCTTTCCTTCTGTCAAACGTTTTGCTATTCCAATGTCAATTCCGGGACCGACGCTTAAAGCAGATGCACCAATTGTTGCCTGTTTTTCTATATATTCTGGCTTTTCCTCGCTTGCATGCAAAAACGTTAAAACGCCTAAATCTTTGTATCTCTCAAGCAATTGCTTGCATGGTTCATAGGCAAACTCGCTATATTGTTTAAGGCTTATCAGATTACTCATAGCGTTACAATCACCGACCCATAAAGCATGAGCGCCAGCGTCAAACTGTGCTTTTCCCCACATAAATTGTAATTCAATAAAGAAATCACAGGTCTTTTTAAGCAGATCGGGATCGGAAAACATCAATAACAGAGATTCCTCTATACCATAAAGCAAGGACGCAGATGAAAACGGAGCTGCTGTTCTCCCACAGACGCAAATATTATCGCCAAACTCTTTGCGGACTTTGCTTATCGCATCTAATAAGATCGGCATCCTACCGTCCTTTTTTGGATTTGGCATTTTAAGCGATTTTAGCGTTCCTTCATCCGCAGGGAGATAATCGCAGGTCGCCCTTAATATGTTGCCACTACCTTTTGAGCCAACACCTAACGGTTCAAACTCTATGCAGTCATCAACTTGAAGCCATACCCAATCATAATCAAATTCATAGGTAGATGCGATAGAACATTCAGCTAACTTGTCTGCGGAGGAGATGATCTCCTCATAAGTCCCTTGATTAAACCATTTGACGTCAAACTCTTCACTTAAAGCGAATACTGGAACTCTCTTAGGTATGCCTAAATTTACAATTGTTTTAATATCATCAATCAAACCGCTATAAGCCATTTATAAGTCCTCCGAATCATCATATTGAGTAAAGACTGTCCAAGTATTTTTCTCTTTGTCATATCTGCTTAATCCCCGTTGTGTTCCGATCCATAATTGATCTCCATCAACAGCTATTGAGATAACACAGTTATGAGATAGCCCATCTTTTTTTGAGAATGATTGCCAGATTTTTTTCTCTTTATCATATCTTATAATGCCAGCATCAAAAGTCCCAAACCAGACGTATTTGTTATCTTTTGCGATGCAAGTTATTCTGTTACTTGGTAAGCCCTCATCGGTAGTAAATGTCATCCAATCTTGAGTCTTTTTATTATATGCGATTACACCTTCACCACTGCCGAACCAGACTATATCGCCGTCAACTTTAATACTTCCTATCTCGTTAGTCGGTAGACCTTCTGATGTTGTAAATGTAGTCCATAAGTCCTTTTTCTTATCGTATCTGCTAACGCCTCTCATAGTGCCAACCCATATATAATCAGAATCAGCATCAATACACCAAACTTCGTTAGAGACCAATGTTGTAGCGTATTCTTTTGTTGTGGCGGTTTGCCTGATCTCTATACCAGAAGTGAAACTCACCCATGCGTTAAGATTGTCAGACATACTTGGAAACTTGCATAATCCAGCATTAGTTCCCATCCACACATCATAACCATCTACAATTATAGAGCTAATATCTAATCCGGGCAGACCATTTTCCTTTTCAAACTGGTCCCATCTGTCGGTTACCTTATCATATCTATTAGCCCCCATTCTGGTTCCAACCCATAGGTATCTATTGTCAACTGCTAATGATGTGATAGCGTCGTCAATAAGTCTATTACGTCGTTGTTCTCTTATCCTTGCCCAATCATCACTTGTGGCGTTTCTACTATCAAAAATTAGCGTTTCCTCGGTATGCCTATAATTTTTCCATGTTCCTTGATTTTTATCATATCTGGATAATCCATATTGAGTTCCACACCAGACATATCTATCATCAACCGCAACTGCTGTTACTTTGTCACTTGATAATGTGTTTTTCCTAGTAAAGTTAGTCCATGTTTCTGTTATTTTGTCATATCTGCTCAATCCCTTTCTTGTCCCAACCCAGACATAACGATCGTCAACTTTTAGCCCATAATCATTTACATCATTATCAAGGATGCCTACTGAATAATCAAAGGTTGTCCATGTTCCAGATGCTAAATGAAATCTTTTTAGCCAACTTCCGTCAGTTCCTACCCAGAGATAGTCTCCGTCTTCCGCTATATCTTCAACACCACTTCCCCAATCTTCGTCATGCGAACCGCTTGGTCTTATAGTGCTCCATTCATCCATCTTTTTATCGTAAGCAGTTACTGCTTGAATTCCGTAGCTGTAAAGTATCCATACATACCTTTCAGTAGCGTTTATTTTTTCTATTGCCCGTCCGACAAGGACGTCGTTTTCTGAGTATTTTTGCCATGTATTTTTGACTTTATTATAACGAGTGATCGCACCGCCCCAGCCTGTTCTATGTCCAAACCATATTTCATCACCGTCAACAGTTATGATACTGACGAAATTCTGAGCTAACCCATTTTCTTTTGTATAAGTTGTCTGTTCGCCATCAATGGATATTTTTCTAACACCAGAAGAGCCAAGCCCTACCCATGCTGTATCACCATCAACAGCTAATGCCTCAATACTCTCTTTGGGATAAAGCAGGTTAGTAATAGGGACAGTTTTCCAGATTTTCGTTTTTTTGTCAAATTGATTCAGTTCAGTTCCTACAAGTTTGGCTGTACTCCAATAACTGACCCACACAACATTATCTCCACAGGCGACATATCTAATGCTATTATCTGCAAGTCCATCGTCTTTTGTGTAATGGTCCCATATATCCTTCGTTTTGTCGTATCTCAATAGTCCATAATTTGTGGCAAACCAGACAGCATCTTTATCAACAACTATTCTATTGACCTGTGTCATTGAATCTGCTTTCATATCTTTCAAGATAGTTTCTCTGCCATAATATTGCCAAGTATTTGAGCATTTGTCATATCTTATTATTGCACCATTTTTTGAGTTTGACCAATTGCTCATCCATACATAATTTCCGTCAAATTCTATATTTGATATGCCCATCTCTCTTAACGGTTCACGAGTCATAGGCGCCCTATGTTCATACCAACCGTTATCAATAGGGGAATATTGCACGATTCCGCTTGAAGTTCCAAGCCAAATCTGATCTTGATTTAAGGCAATTGATCTGACGCTTCTTTTGCATAGATTGTTAGGATCAGAGCCAGTCGGTTCTGTCCATTGTCGCGTCTGAATATCATAACTGATCAATCCATTAGGCTTGCCGACGAGAAGTCTTTGATTGTCTCTGTCATACACTAAAACTCTAATATTTCCCAAAGTGGAAGGATTATCATCAAAATCTTGAAATATTTTTTGAGACGGATCATAGACAGAAATCCCATTTTGAGTCCCAACTAATATGCTTGCATCATCCCATTCAATAATAGTATTGATATAGTTATCAGCCAAACCCTGATCTGTTGTCCAATGAATAAGGCTTTGGTCAGTGATGCTATACTGCCATAAGCCATCACTTGTCCCTATCCAAATATGATCATTGCTTGATAAAATTGATGTTATAAACTTATCTTTTAGCTCTTGTATAGTGCCAAATTCGTTAGTGCTAAGGTCTAAGTATGTCATTCCTTTATTTGTTCCGACCCAAGCCTTATCGTCTGTTATATTTATCGCTGTTATAAAATCTTGTGATAGACCGTTAGTTTTGGTGAGATATTGCCATTGTTCTTTTTGTGTATCAAATATTGCTAATCCTCTTGACGTTCCCAACCAGATTTTGCTTCCGTCAAAAGCGATTGTTGTCGCATAGTCAGTAGTCAACCCTGATTTTTTGCCATAACTGATCCATTGACCTTTATTTGATAAATATCTTGCTACGCCTTTGGCAGTTGCGACCCACAGATCGCCTTTTGAATCTATGACAACGCTGTTTATATCATCACTTGGGATTGTATCAGCCTTGAAAAAATACATCCATTTATTGGAGATTTTGTCATACATTGCTACTCCGCTATCATAAGTGCCGAACCATACCTCGTTTTTAAAAACTTTAATTGATGTTATATTATTGCTTGATAGTCCATCGTTTTTAGTATATTTGATCCAAGTGTCAACTGAGTCAATATATCTTTGGACGCCTCCGTTAGCAGTCCCGATCCATATATTGCTTCCATCAACAGTGATCGCCCTTATATCATTGCTTGATAAAAAATCAGTTTTAGTGTAGTTTTTGACAAACGTCTGGTTTGTTCTATCATATATGCTTATACCTGATTTGTTAGTGCCGAACCATATATATTTATCTGTGGCTGCAATAGCTGTAATGGCGGGGTCTATAATTCCATCTTTTTTGCCATAAGTGTTCCACGAATCAGTTGTTTTATCGTATCTATTGACACCGTTCCATAGCGTTCCAACCCACATATAATCGCCAGTTATAGTGATAGCACTGACCCTGTTATCTGTTAAACCGTCTTTTTTTGTTCTCGCTGCCCAGCTATCTATATTCCTATCATATCTGTTCAACCCTTCATCAGTGCCAAACCAAACATAATCGTTGTCAACGGTTATACAAAAGACCTTTTTGCCTTTTAGCCCGTCTTTTGATCTAAATGTCCTCCATATTCCTCTCGCTCTATCAAATCTGCTTACTCCGTCGTCTGTGCCGAACCATACCCAATCACCATCTATGGCAACTGCATTAATATTATCTGATCCAAGCCCGTCTTCTTTTGTATAATGTTTCCAATTGCCAGTTTCACGGTCAAAAAGCGTTACTCCGCTGTCGGTAGCGATCCAAACGGATAGACTATCAGCAGAAATATCGCGGACATTGTTGCTTATGAGTGTATTTTGAACAGATAAGACGTTGTTGTCATTTTTGGACTCTTGTTTTTGATTAGATGTTTCTGTTTTTGCAGGTTTTAGCGATTCGGGATTATCTATTGGTGGAGATAAGGAGACACAGGAATTAAAGATCATCAATGATAAAAATAATATCAAATATGAAACGTTTTTCATTTTTAGGCGTGTTTTAGCCTTAATGCGTTTCATTTTGTATCCATAATTTGAAAGCATCCATTTAGCTCCTTTGTTGCAGGTTATATATAAAAAACCATTGACATAAGCCTAATAATAAACAATTAGGACAATTAAATCAATGGTTCTTTGAGATAAATTAATCGTCAATTTTCCAATCTTCTAATCCAAGCGGTAACGGTGCTGGACGTTCACAAGTGCTTTGCAGAATAACGTGTTTATCCTCTTTTGAAGCATCGTGAAATCCATGAATAATATCAATAACATGATAAGCCATCTCACCGCTTACCCTGTGAGGTCGCTTATTACGGATAGCTGATGCCAAATCAGCGATACCAACTCCACGGCTATTGCTGTTATAACCAAATAGACATTCTACTGGTTCGAGTTCATTGCTATCATATTTGCGAAGGTAAAGCTGTCCGCCAAAGTTATTCGGATCAATACATCGTAGAGATGCTTCACTTCCATACACTTCTATATGAGGTAATCCAGTATCATAAACATCAGAGGTCATAATAAACGTGCAAACAGCACCATTGACAAAATCCATAACTCCTGCGATATGAGTTGGTGCATTAACCTTAACTCTGCCGAAGACGTCATCTCTTTCTTCCCAAGTTTTCCTTGCAGAACCAGTGACGCGACGGACAGGTCCTAATAAATTAATGATTGCATTTAGGTAATAAGGACCTCTGTCAAAGCTCCAAGTCACGCCAAATTCAAAGAAGTCAGTGGAATAGAAATTTACATAACCGTCGGGACGAGTTCTTTGTTGTCCGGGACGAACGCCTCTCCTAGCCATAAGACAGATAAAAGCACCGACAGGTTCGCCGATGACGCCGTCGTCAATCAGTTTTCTGGCTGTCTGCCATGCCCCACCTAAGAAAGTATCTGGTGCCCCAGCAACACGTAAACCTTTTTCTTTGGCTAATGATAGCATTTTTTGTCCCTCTTCGCGATAGACCGCAAGAGGCTTTTCGTTGTATATATTCTTGCCAGCGGAGAGAGCTGAAATGCCAACAGGACCATGTGCAAAATGTGGAGTGAGGTTTATGATAGTCTCAACATCAGGGTCGGCTAATATTTCTTCAACGCTACATGCCTTTGGTATATCAAATTCCTTAGCTCTTGCTTCCGCTGCTTCTAAACGTTTATCTGCAACAGCGATAACGTCAAAAGCGTCAAATTTCTTGGAATTGGCAAGATATGTCCCACTAATGGCACCACAACCGATAATTCCTACCTTCATTGGTTCTATGCCCATTTTATTCTCCTTTCTTATTGCTAAATTTGACTGGAGTTTTCAAATATAATTATTTTAGCATATATTCGCTTCATTTTCCATAATAGTTTTTTGCATGCCAGCAGGATTTTTTCTGAAGATCGGACATGAGTTCGGACAATTTATTATCCAATTAAATTATCTAGGGAAATCCCTCTAAATTTCCCTTTTCCAAAGGGAGACTTTTATGGCTTCCCTCTTTGAAAAAAGTAACTCTATTAGTTTCCCACTTTGAAAAAGGGGGATAAAAAGAGATTTAATGTTTTTTCTTGTTATTAAAAATAAATTTGGTTAGCTAATAATATTTTTTAATTCAAAATTGTCCAGAGTTTAGTAAAAAGACAGGAATTTTTGAAAATGCCCAGACAGACTATAAACAAACCTTCAACCTTTAACTTTTAACCTTTAACCTTATTTATTCTAGAAAATGTCCGAACTAATGTCCTAAGTTCAGATTTTTTCTCTTGACATTATGATTTTTTTCGCGTATAATTACTACTAATTAGAGTAAATTGGTAGTAATTAATTTTGTAAAGAGATGATCATTATGAAGTTATCAACAAGAAGCAGATATGGCGTAAGACTTATGTTTGAGTTAGCACTCAATTATGGGAAAGGCTCTTTATTGCTTAAAGATATTGCGAAAAGACAAGACATATCAGAAAAATATCTTAGTAAATTGATTATACCCTTAAAAGGTGCAGGATTAGTGAACTCTATCAGAGGGGCGCATGGAGGATATGTCCTTGCACAAGACCCTAACAAAATATCTATAAAAGAGATTGTTGATGTCCTTGAAGGTGATATATCCCCTGTGGAATGTGTCAAAAATAAGTCTATTTGTGATCGCTCTTTGGACTGTCCAATAAGAGATGTATGGTGCAAATTAGATAGACAAATATCCAACACATTAGAAAGCATATCATTACAGGATATTGTCAAAGACTACCAAAATAAAGAGGAAAAAACGATGGTTTATTATATCTGAAACTAATAAATCCTTAAAGTATCCTTTTTGGAAAAGGGAAATTTAGAGCTGATAAGGGTAAATTTTTTCGTAAAATCGCACAAAATAGTGATCAGTGATCAGTAATCAGTGATCAGTCAACTTTCAACTTTTAACCTTTAACCTTCAACCTTTAACCCTATTTAACCTTTTTTGTCTGAGGAGGTGATTACGCAATGGATATAGAGATCAGGTTGTTCGCAAATCTTGCTAAATTCCTACCGCCTGGCTCTGTCAATAAGCGAGCAAGGATCTCTGTTGAAGATGGTATTACTATTGAAGCATTGATGAACAAATTAGGAATACCAATTAACACTAACAATATTGTGATGATAAATGGTTTCCACAAAGACATTAAAGAGAAGATAAATGAAGGAGATATTGTAAGTATAATACCGCCTGTATCAGGTGGATAACTATGATTGGAGAAGAATATGGGAAGGATATATGAAGACATAACAAAAACAATCGGCAATACACCGCTTGTTAAACTTAATCGTCTTATTTCTGGTTCAGAGGCAACTGTTCTTGCAAAGTTAGAATCATTTAACCCTTTGGGTAGCGTTAAAGATCGGATAGGCGTCAGTATGATTGAGGATGCCGAAGTAAAAGGGTTGATCAAAAAAGATACAGTCATTATTGAACCGACAAGCGGAAATACTGGAATAGGATTGGCGTTTGTCTGTGCAGTAAAGGGTTATAAACTTATACTGACTATGCCAGAAACTATGAGCATAGAGAGAAGGAAGTTGATGGCTATATTTGGCGCTGATATAGTCCTAACTCCTGGGACAGAGGGTATGTCAGGGGCAGTTCGCAAAGCAGAGGAATTAGCAAGCAAGACTCCAAACTCATTTATTCCACAGCAGTTCAAAAATCCTGCTAATCCAGAGATTCACAGAAGGACAACAGCAGAGGAAATTTGGCGTGATACAGATGGCAAGGTTGATATACTT
>Ga0272448_1006374_pt1 | contig 12769 bp, 14 predicted proteins | sample YNPCB0191_FD_202220 | JGI IMG/M metagenome (GOLD analysis project Ga0272448, IMG submission 202220) | Hot spring sediment microbial communities from Yellowstone National Park, WY, United States - YNP-CB-019-1 | ecosystem: Environmental > Aquatic > Thermal springs > Hot (42-90C) > Sediment...
AAGACTCAGGCTTTTGAAACTCAATGGTGAGTGGGATACCTATTGGCAGCAACGGCGAAAGGAGTTTATCCGACATGCAGCCTGAATTGAATCCTATCACGGAAAAAGAGATGCTTACTAAATCAGCAATTCCATTGACTATTCGAAGATTTTTTATTATTATAACAGAATGTTTGAACGATTACAGGAACGATTGGAGGGGACCTTCCGTAAATTACGGGGGTATGGAAAACTAACTGAAGAGAATATAAAAGATACCATACGGGAAGTACGGGTTGCCCTTCTTGAAGCAGACGTGCATCTCAAGGTCGCGAAAGATTTTCTTGACAAGGTAAAAGAGAAGGCACTGGGAGAGGAGGTTCTTTCGAGCATCACACCAGGCCAGCAATTCATAAAGATTGTCTATGACGAACTCTGCATGCTCCTTGGAGGAGTCAATAAGCCTCTCGATATTTCCGGTTCACCTCCAGTAGCGATTATGCTTATAGGACTTCAGGGTTCAGGCAAGACTACAACTGCTGGAAAACTTGCACTCTTTCTCAAAAAAAGAGGGAAAAAGCCCCTTCTTGTGCCATCCGATGTATACAGACCCGCTGCGATAGAACAGCTGGTGAAACTGGGTAATCAGCTTACGGTGGATACATTCACCATGCCTGAGACACATGACCCTATTGTCCTGTGCAGGGAAGCAAGGGCATATGCAATGAAGCGTGGATGTGATACGCTCATCGTCGATACTGCTGGCAGGTTACATATTAACGATGAAATGGTCGAAGAACTTATAAACCAGAAGAAACTCCTTGCCCCCCGCGAAACGCTCCTTGTCCTTGATTCTATGACAGGTCAGGATGCAGTGAATATAGCACGCACCTTTAATGAAAAAGTGGGTGTCGATGGTGTCATCCTTACAAAACTTGATGGAGATACACGTGGCGGTGCAGCCATTTCAATCAAAGCTGTTACCGGGAAACCGATTAAATTTATTGGGATAGGAGAAAAACTTGATGCCCTTGAGCCCTTCCATCCTGAACGGATGGCGTCACGTATTCTCGGCATGGGTGATATTGTATCCCTCGTTGAAAAAGCACAAGAAGTGTTTGATGAAAAACAAGCACGAAAATTAGAGAAAAAAATACGAAATGAAGAGTTCACACTCGAAGATTTCAGTGATCAGATAAAGCAGATGAAAAAACTGGGTTCCATTGAATCCATTATAACCATGTTCCCGGGGTTGACTAAGTTCAGAGGAGCAATTGACTTTTCACAGGCAGAGAAGGATATAAAAAAAACAGAGGCGATAATAAATTCCATGACCCAGAAAGAGAGACTGTTTCCTACAATTATTGATGGGAGTAGACGGTTGCGTATTTCACGGGGAAGTGGTACAACAGTTCAAGACGTGAATGAACTTCTCAAACGGTACATGGAGACAAAAAAGATGGTTAAAAAGTTGACCAAGGGAGGCATAAAGGGTTTCCCAAAACAGCTATTCATGAGATAAGGAGGTGGCATCGTTGGCTGTAAAATTTCGATTGACAAGGTATGGTGGGAAGAAGAAACCTTTTTACCGGATTATTGTTGCTGATAGCAGTGCGCCACGGGATGGCAGGTTCATCGAGAGGGTGGGATTTTACGACCCTTTAAAGGAGCCTCCAGTGATTAATCTTGATAAAGAAAAAATAAAAGCCTGGTATAAAAAGGGGGCAAGACCCACAAAGACAGTTGAGAATCTCTTTAAACGAGAAGGTGTATTGAAGGAACTCTCTTAACTAATTAACTTTCGGAGGTGGAGCCGTGTTGAAAGAATTAATTGAGTACATTGCCAAAGCGTTGGTTGATAATCCTGATCAGGTCAAGGTGTCAGAAATCGAAGGTGAAAAAACATCGGTCATCGAGCTGAACGTCTCAAAGGATGATCTCGGAAAGGTCATTGGAAAACAGGGTCGAACTGCACGGGCCATGAGAACTATTCTCAGTGCAGCATCAACAAAGGTAAAGAAAAGGGCGGTGCTCGAAATTATAGAATAATGCGCTATATTCCTGTCGGTAGGGTTCTTGCTACCCACGGCATAAGGGGGGATATAAAGCTTCATTACTACAATGAAGTAAAACAAGAGTTCTACAGGTACACCTTTTTTGTTATACAGGATGGCACCCACATTATAGAACTCAAGCCGACAGGAGTTAGATTTTCCAAAGGTTTATTCTATCTCCATTTTGAAGGATTCAATAGCGAACAGGAAGTACGTTTTCTCGTGAACAGGGAACTCTCGGTCCGTGAGGAAGATCTTCCACCCTTAGGTGAGGGCGAATATTATGACTACCAGCTTATTGGGATGGCTGTGTACAACCAGGAGCATAGACACATGGGCATAGTTAAAGAAATCATGCACACAAAGGCACATGATATCCTCGTCGTTTCAGGAAAAGATGAGATCTTAATACCCATGATAGAGGATTATATTATCCACATTGATCTTCCCCACGCATCAATTCTATGTAACGATTCCGTGATTCCATCATGATTATCACCATCCTCACACTATTTCCAGGTATGTTTACATCACCCCTTCAGGAAAGCATTATCAAACGGGCAATAGATAAACGATTGCTCCAGTTTCATATTATCAACATACGGGATTTTGCTGATGATCCTCATAAGACCTGTGATGATGCCCCGTACGGGGGTGGACCCGGTATGGTAATGAAGGTGGAACCGCTCTACTCTGCCATGCGTCATGTGGAAACAACGATCAGCAACCCGCGCTATATCCTTCTTACGCCACAGGGCCGCCTGTTTACTGAAGATGCTGCAACACGTCTTTCAAAATATACCCATCTCTGTTTACTCTGTGGCCGCTACGAAGGTGTGGACGAAAGAATACTATCATTCGTGGACGAAGAAATATCAGTGGGTGATTATATCCTCTCGGGAGGTGAAATACCAGCCCTTGTGCTTATCGAAGCTATAGCACGTTGTATTCCCGGGGTTCTTGGTAATGAAGAATCAGTGCTCCATGAAAGCTTTAGAGAATCGCTTCTGGAATATCCACAGTACACAAGGCCCGAGGTCTTTATGGGTATGCATGTTCCTCCTGTACTCCTTTCTGGAAATCATGAGGAGATACGCAAGTGGCGAAGAAGAGAGGCAATAAAAAAGACCATTATGAAACGGCCTGATCTCATGGAACATTTCCAGCCCACTGAAGAAGACAGGCAATTTATCCGTGATATTATGGAGGAACTCTCTGAGTAGTGTACATATTGCTATTGTCCATTATCCTGTATATGATAAAAACGGACATACCATTGCTACAAGTATTACCAATGTAGAACTTCACGATATAGCACGAACGTGCATGACTTTTGGTATCGAAGTATGCTATATTGTTACACCGTTACCTAAGCAGAGAACCATTATGGAAAGGCTGATGCATCACTGGAAAAGCGGATACGGCGCGCAATACAATCCATTACGCGGTATGGCGTTGGAGAAAATACGCATAGCCGAGAGTGTACCATCAATGATAGCTTCCATTGAGGGAAACCCTGTGGTCATAGGGACCTCATCACATGTAAAAAATCATGACATGATAGGCTATAGAGAGTTGAGAGAAATGATTCAGAGTAACACCCGGCCAGTACTCATTCTCTTTGGCACCGGGTGGGGGCTCACTGATGAGGTGCTACACGTATGCGATACAATGCTTGAACCAATCAAAGGCACAGGCCATTACAATCATCTCTCGCTGAGGGTTGCAGTCGGTATTATTCTTGATAGAATTTTCAGTGATAGAGGAGGAGACTATGAATGAAATTGTCGACTTAATTGAAAAGGAACACATGAGGCTTGACCTCCCGGAAATAAACATTGGTGATAATGTGCGCATTTATACGAAAATCTTTGAAGGCGACAAGGAGAGAATACAGGGCTTTGAAGGTGTGGTTATCAGAAAACGGGGCGGCAATACACGGGCAACGGTAACGGTACGAAAGGTCTCGTATGGTGTAGGGATTGAGAAGATATTTCCCCTTCATTCCCCTCTTATTGACAGGATAGAAATAGTTAGCAAAAGTAAGGTGCGCAGGGCAAAGCTTTACTATCTCAGAAAACTTAAAGGTAAAGCTGCAAAACTCAAAGAGAAACGGGATTGATGAAGTGCCCTCTTACAGGCTTAATAGCTGGCATTGATGAGGCGGGCAGAGGGCCTCTTGCAGGGCCTGTGGTTTCATCCTGTGTCGTATGGAACGGTATACCTGATAAAAATCCTCATATCAATGATTCGAAACTGCTTACCGCAAAACAAAGGGAACAGCTCATTGTCTGGATTGTACGCCATGCATACAGGATTGGTGTCGGTATTGCAACCAGTGATGAGATTGATGCTATGAATATCTTGCAGGCAAGCATTCTTTCTATGGATAGAGCATTTATTGATGCAGGCATCATACCTGATCTCCTTCTTGTTGACGGCAGATACGGTATCAATAGTTTCCCCCATGGTAAACCCATTATCCGCGGTGACCGTAAATGTTTCTATATTGCCTGCGCTTCAATCGTTGCAAAGGTTGTCCGTGATACTATGATGGCAATGTATGACTCTCTCTATCCCCACTACAATTTCAAGAAGAATAAAGGGTACCCCACAAAGGACCACAAAGAAGCCATTCGAACCTACGGTATCACTCCCATCCATAGAAAAACATTTAAGGGAATACGGGAACAACTTGAAGTCTAAACGAGAAGAAGGCATACAGGGTGAAGACAGGGCTACACAATTTCTTCAAAAAAAAGGATACAGGATTATAGAGAAAAATTTTAGAAGTCCCTTTGGTGAGATCGATATTATTGCCAGAGATGGTAATTCATTAGTCTTTATCGAGGTTAAAACAAGAAATACACCTTTTTTCGGAAGTCCATTTCAGGCAATCACTGATAAGAAAAAACAGCATATCATACGGTCTGCCCTCTATTACATGAAGAATCATCAATCCCTGAGCAATCGGGTGAGATTTGATGTGGTGGGCATAGAGGGTGATGATGTAACGATCGTACAGGGTGCCTTTGTTGTTGATGAAAAATTGTAGCAGTTTGTAGTGTGGTATTCTATGGATATAACGCATAAAGGAATTTTCGAACTACTGAAAAAAGTTGCACAGGGCATACTCACTCCGCATGAGGCATACGAGGCGCTCAGGGATATACCATTTGAAGATTTGAAACATTCAAAGATTGATTACCACAGAACGATTCGCAAAGGATTGCAGGAAGTGATTTTTGGGGAGGGAAAAACTCTAAAACAGATAGGAGACATTATAAAAGCCATGCAAGAAAAAAAGATGGATGTTCTTGCAACGCGCATCAATCCTGAAACAGGAAAACAATTGGCCAAAAAATTTCCTTCCGGTACCTATGATAGAGAAGCCCGTTGTTTTTATATACAGAAGGACAAGACTGTACGCGGAAAAGGTACCATCCTCATTATGTCTGCAGGAACGGGTGATGTACCGGTCGCAGAAGAAGCATACAGAACATCAATCTTTTTTGGTAACAGGACTGAAAAACTATATGATGTGGGTGTGTCTGGTATCCACAGAGTTGTTCAGAACCTTCCTGTCATCAGAAAAGCACGGGTCATTGTCGTTGTCGCTGGCATGGAAGGAGCACTTCCATCCATTATCGCAGGTATTGTCGGCGTGCCGGTCATCGGTGTACCGACAAGTATTGGCTATGGGGTAAGCTTTCATGGTGTTTCAGCTCTTCTTACAATGCTCAATTCATGTTCCACTGTATCGGTCTTCAATATTGACAACGGGTTTGGTGCTGCCTACTTTGCCACCCTTATCAACCGCCTATGAGAATTCTCTATATTGACCCTGTTTTTGGTATCAGTGGCGATATGATGATTAGTGCACTCATCGATGCAGGATTGCCTGTGGATGAGCTCACATCCATGTTGCGAAAGATTCCATTATCTCTCCCACCAGTAGAACCGATAAAACGAAGACAAGGAACTATAGAGGGTACGTTCCTACGCATAGGCGATTCTCATATCCATCTGTCCATACAAGAAATGCACCATATCATTGATGCACTGGAAGAAGAAGAGAGAGTAAAACAAGATGCCCTCGCCATGTTGCGTATTATCATGGATGCTGAATCTGCCATACATGGTACATCTGGTGATGACCTCCATCTTCACGAACTTTCCCATATTGACACGCTCATTGATATCCTGTGTATTGCAAAAGGTGTTGCACATTTCCACATCGATGAAGTATTCTCCGGACCCATTCCTCTTGGAAGAGGCACAATCAAAACATCACACGGTATCATTCCCAACCCCTCTCCTGCAACAATACACATCCTCTGTGGTTTCACCGTGCTCTTTCTTGACGAAGACCTTGAACTTACAACACCCACAGGGGCTGCCGTTATTCGCCACTATGTGCATCCAGGAAAACCAGTACCACCTTTTACCATCGAAAAGATCGGCTATGGTGTTGGATCCTATACAACTGACAAACCTGATGTTGCACGGATTTTTATTGGGAAAAGCGATGAACCCGACTATGATGAAGACGTATGGGTCATTGAATCCGATATGGATGATATGGATATGGAATACGTGGGTCTTATAGCAGACACTATACGAAAAGAAGGCGCTCTTGATGTACTCTACTTCCCTGTACATATGAAGAAGGGAAGGATGGGTATGCGGCTTTCGGTTACCGTTACCGGGCATACCCTCCAGCATATTATCGATTGTATCTTTCTCAATACAAGTACCTTCGGTCTACGGATAAGACAGGAGAAACGGCGCATCCTCTCTCGGGAAGAGAAGGTAGTAACAACCACCTATGGTCCGGTAAGGGTTAAGTATGGATACGATCGAACTGGTACTGTGATAAAACGACATATCGAATTCGAGGATATCAGGCGTATCGCTGATGAAAAAAATATCCCCTATCCTCTTCTCTTACAACAAGTACAAAAAGAAATCTGATACTCGTACGTCGTATCACATACCAAGGGTAACGCTCAGAACCTCCTCCATGCTCGTTATACCCTGTTCTACCTTTTTCAAGCCAGATTCGTAGAATGTGGACATACCCGCATGCCGGGCAATAGTGCGCATTTCTTTATACGATGTGCCCTTGACAATCAATTCGCGGATCTCATCAGAGACCGGCATTACTTCAGCAATGAGCGTCCTGCCCTTATACCCTGTATTGCTGCACGATGTACAGCCCTTTGGACGATAGATAACATCGGTTGTGAGTTTAACATCCTCCAATTCTTTGACAGATGGTGTGTATGGTTCTTTACATTCAGGACAGAGACGACGTACAAGCCGCTGGCCAATGACCATCAAAAGAGATGGTGCCAGAAGGTATGTCTCCACACCAATATCAATGAGCCGTGTTACTGCAGATGGGGCATCATTCGTGTGGAGGGTACTGAAGACAAGATGGCCGGTAAGAGCTGAACGCACACAAATCTCTGCGGTCTCAAGGTCCCGTACTTCTCCTACCAGTATAATGTCAGGGTCCTGTCTGAGGAAACTCCGTAAGGCATGGGCGAATGTAAGACCAATCTCTGGCTTTACCTGAACCTGATTGATCCCATCTAATCTGTATTCAACCGGGTCTTCGATGGTTGTGATATTGACAGTCGTTGATTTTATCTCTTGAAGAATGGCATAGAGAGTCGTTGATTTCCCGCTTCCTGTGGGACCGGTTATCAAGACAAGTCCATAGGGGCTATGGATAACCTTCCGTAATCGCTCAAGGTCGAATGGTTCAAAACCCATCTGATCCAGATCAAGGATAATACCTGTTCTGTCGAGGATCCTGAGAACAACCTTTTCACCATAAATAGTGGGGATAACAGACACCCTCACATCAATGGTTCTGTCGTCAAGCTTTACCATGAAGGCGCCGTCCTGTGGCAATCGCCGTTCTGCAATATCCAGCTTTGATAGAATTTTAATTCTGGATACAATGGGAAGATGTAAATGGTACGGCGGAGAAGCAATCTCATACAGCTTTCCATCAATGCGGTACCGGAGACAGAGTTTATCCTTGAATGGTTCAATATGAATGTCTGAGGCACGGCGATCAATTGCCTGCCACAGCATGAGGTCAACGAGTTTTATAACCGGTGCCTCTTCAGGACGGGTACTGATACTATCCAGACTTAACGATTTCCCCTCGTCAACAAATCGGCTTATTTCATAGGGCTTACGCATATCCTTTTTTGCAGTATGGGCACCACTATAGAACTCCTCTATTGCCTTCAGAATATCTGACTTCGTTGCAATAACAGGATTTACCTCACATCCAGTTATTTTCCTGAGTTCGTCAATCAGCATAAAATCAAAGGGGTCGAACATTGCGCAGGTAAGAATATTTCCGTCCCGTGATAATGGAATAACTATATTACGCAGGGCAAATTGTCTTGAAATCAACCGTTCCAGACCCTGGTCTTCAACAGGTTTAATGGCTTCTATACGGGAGGAAATGTACGGCATACCGCTCAGCTGGGAAAGGGCAAAGGCTACATCGTCTTCCTTCACCATACCCTTCCTGATAAGAATGTCACTGATACGACCGCCCCGTGTCTTCTGAAAATGAAGTGCTTCCTGGAGTTGTTCTTCTGAAATCAACTTCTGGTCAAGCAAGATTTCACCAAGACGGCGAGCGGAAGGTTCTTTAGTTTGTTCTTTAGCCATATTCTATTCTAAAAGAATTATAGACGTACTGCAACAAAGAATGTGTATTAAAGCTGATACCGTCTTCGAGGGTCAAATATGTCCCTGAGACCTTCTCCAAGGAGATTGTATCCCATAACCGTAAGAAAGATAGCAAGCCCTGGATACAAGCTCAACCACCATGCTACCTCAATATTATCCTTCGCCTGAGTCAATATATTTCCCCAGCTTGGTGTTGGAGGTTGCACGCCTATACCGAGAAAGCTCAGAGCTGATTCAGTGAGGATTGCTCCACCAATGCCAAGGGTTGCCACCACATAAACCGGTGTAATGGCATTGGGCAATACATGCCTGAATATTATCCGCATTTCAGATAACGCCTGTGCCTTAGCAGCGAGAACAAATTCCTTTCCTTTTATACTTAAAATTTCTGCTCTCACAAGACGCGCTATACCCATCCAGTTAGTAAGACCTATAACAATCATAATGTTCCATATACTCGGTTCAAGAAGTGCAATGACTGCAAGAATTAAAAAGAATGTGGGGAAACACATCATTAAATCAACAAACCTCATAATAATCTCATCAAGTATTCCTCCATAGTATCCTGAAATGGAACCAAGTATTATACCGATGATGGTAGCAATGCCAACGGACACAAAACCCACAAGGAGCGATATCCTACTGCCATAGATGACCCGTGAAAATACATCACGACCAAGGGTATCGGTACCAAAAGGATGCATCCACGATGGTGCAGAAAGTATGTTCTTTAAATCAGGCTCAATGGGATTATGAGGAACAATCACAGGGGCAAAGAATGCACAGAAAAACATAGGAATGAGAATAATGAGCCCTGCAAGGGCAAGGGGATGTCTTCGTATATCTCGCATGCGCATGGTTATTAATGAAAAAATTTATACTCTTCCCATGTCTATTTCAACTTCAGCGTTACCTTGCTGACACCATCGGGAAGTAATGATTTTTCGAATCCCAGTTTTCTACATACTTTTAACATGCGTTCGTTTTCGGTCAATACAATACCGTAAATCTCCTCCAACCCCTTTTCCTGTGCTATTCCTATCATCATATCAATCAGTGTATACCCCAGTCCTTTCCCCTGAAAATCGTCATGAACAAGTATAGCAAACTGGCCGCTTCTCATATCTGGCTCTATAATGAGCCTCCCAATACCAACAATCCTTCGCTTATCACGTTCTTTCACTTCTGCAACAATAGCCATTTCTCTATCATAATCAATGTTACAGAATCGAATGAGCATCTCATGGGTGATATCTTTGATGACGCTGAAAAAACGCTCTCTTAGTGTCTGTTCCGAAAGGGTTGTGAGCATTTCGTGTTCCAGGGGCTCATCCTCGGGACGTATAGGACGTAGAATGACTTCTGTACCGTCTGGCATCGTCCATGGTATGATATACCGTGAAGGGTATGGGGTAATGACAAGATGGGGGTATGGCGAGGGTGATCCGTTACCTTCCTTATCAAGGACAATCTCTGTATCTAAGGCATACGCCATACCATTCGATATAGCAAGAGGGTTTACATCCATCTCTGCAATCTCAGGAAAATCCACAATGAGATTAGAGAAATTTACAACAATCTCTTCCAGATGGCGCATATCAACAGGTTTTTTGCCCCTGTGTCCCTGAATCATCTTATAGACTTCTGTCTCTTCCATCAATCGTCTGGCAAGGGTCTGATTGAGCGGAGGTAATGCAACAGAAAAATCTTTAAATACCTCCACACCTACACCGCCCATGCCAAAAATGATAATAGTCCCAAAATCTCTATCTTTCTTTGCCCCCAGTATGATTTCGTAATCTATTTTTTCAAGCATCTTCTGAACAGTTATTTCTACTCTCCTATTCTTTGAAATCAACTTGTGTCCTGTCTTTATAAGCCTTTCATAAGCCTCCTTCAGTGCTTCCTCTGAGTATATACCTGTGATTACAGCATCAACATCCGTTTTATGAGGGATCTCTGGAGATGCTATTTTCAGTACAATGGGATAGCCTATATCTTTTGCAATTCTTACCGCTTCCTCTACTTTCTGCGTGACAAAGGTCTTCATAATTGGAATCCCATAGTTCGAAAGAAAACTCATAGATTCTTCATGGTTTAGAACAGTCTTCTTCTCCTTCAAGGCTTTTTTGATAAGCGCCTTCAAATGAAATTTCGGAGATATCCTTCCAACAGAAAGTTCTGAAGGTGTCTCATAGAGAAGATCGAGGTTCCGTTTATACCGGTACATATACATATAAGTCTTTACTGCTTCTTCCGGTGTATCATATGTAGGAATATTGTGCTCCAGAAGAAGCTCTACAGCTTCCCTGACACCTCTTCCACCCATACGGGAGCAGATAACAGGTTTATTAGCCTTCTTTGCAAGCTCAACAACTTTTTTTGCCAGTTCGACCCTGTCTGCAATGGCACGGGGTGCATGAATTACGTGAATGCCGTCTACATTGGAATCGTCCATGCATATTTCAATAGCACTGACATATCGAGCAATATCTGCATCCCCCAGTATATCGACCGGATTATTTCGACTCCAGTGAGAAGGTAGTACTGCATCAAGCCGTTTTATTGTATCATCGGCAAATTTCGCAAGCTCTCCGCCTAAAGCAAGGAGCGTATCAAGAGCAATAATGCCGACACTTCCAGCATTTGTTATAATAGCAAGGCGCGGCCCCTTAGGAAGATGCCGCGAATCAAGAACCTGTGCCATATTGAAGAGGTCTGATACCTCTTTAACCCTCACAAGACCAACCCGTTTAAATGCAGCATCATATACCCTGTCGCTACCAGCCATTGCTCCTGTATGGGAAAAAACAGCCTGTGCACTTTCTTCGAATATACCCGGTTTGAGTATAACCATAGGCTTATTTCTCGCACAGCCTCGTGCAGCGCTCAAAAACTTTTTAGCATTGCCAATATTCTCCATATAAATCATAATGCTTCGCGTCTCATAGTCTTCCCCAAGAAAATCGATGAGATCTCCATAATCCACATCAATCATTGAACCAAGTGACGCAAACATACTGAATCCTATGTTGAAATGGCTCCCCCAGTCCAGAATAGCGTCACCAAGCTGTCCGCTTTGCGAGATAAAGGCAATATTACCTGGCTTTGGATGGGGTTTTAAAAAAGAGGTATTGAGATTTATGGTAGGTCGAATAATACCGAGACAGTTGGGTCCGATAATCCTCATGCCATAGGTTTTTCTAACTGCAATAATATCATCCTCTAATTTTTTTCCTTCCTCACCTACTTCTCTGAAACCAGAGGAAACAATAATAATGCCTTCTACTCCTGCTTTGCCACACTCTTCAACGCATTCTGGTACATTTTTCGCTGGAACCAGTATGACTGCGAGGTCAACATGGTCAGGCACATCGACTATAGTAGGATAACAGGGAAGACCAAGAACATTCTTTCTTCGAGGATTTACAGGGAATATGCGTCTGCCTTCTGAGAGAAGGAGATTCTCAAGGGTTGCTTTCCCCACAGAACCTTCTTTGTCTGTGGCACCAATCAATGCAATCGTCTCAGGATTGAACATTCTCTTTAAGTCACCCATGGATTCCCCATTTCTAAGATTACAGTATATGATGTATTGTAACCATTTCACATTTAATTTGTAAAAATAAATTTGCTCATATATACTACAAAAGTAATACGTTATATGGACATGCTTGAGAGGTGTTAGCCTGTTTAGGAAATTTGGTATATCCAGGAAATCTTCTGATTTGGAATTTAAATCACTTTATAAAAAGATTGAAGAACTTGAAAAGGAACTCCAGTCCATCAAAGCGCGTGAGAAGGAACGTGCATCAGAAAAAGAGTATTTCAGGATACTCGCAGAGCAGATCCCCCTTGGTGTCGTCTTAATTGCTCCTGACGGTACCTTCCTCTATACGAACCAGAAATTTAAGGAACTCTTCGGCTATGACCTTTCTGACATCCCTGATGGCAGGACATGGTTCAGAAAGGCATACCCCGATGCCATCTACAGGCATGAAGTTATTGCAGCA